>VFQO010000214.1_pt1 | contig 73194 bp, 77 predicted proteins | sample 3512331 | NCBI WGS metagenome assembly VFQO01 (sample SAMN10412371, study PRJNA504923) | tailings metagenome | isolation source: Replicate 3 from Balatoc abandoned mine | place: Philippines: Itogon, Benguet | collected 2017-08-28 | reverse complement strand
GCCCGCGTATACAACGTCGAAGGAGCTTCATGATGGACCTCGACACAAATCTCGCCCGACTGGCCAGCCTTCCCGTGCCGGACCTTTCCGCGATTGATGGCGGGAGGCTGGCTTTGCGCGCGCAAGGCGAGGTCAGGCAGACTCGGGCGATGCTCGGCCTAGGGCTCGTGGTGTCGCTTGGGATTGGGGTCATGGGCGGGTTACAGGTGCCGGAGCGCGCTGAAGTGCCCCTTGCGGCCTTCGGACCGTCGGCTTCGCTCACTCCTCTGATTGCACTGGGTCAGGAATGAACCTGCGTCGTATTGCCTTGGCAGCGGCGCTGATCATTGCGCTTGCGTTGGTCGGGGTGTGGCTCGGACGTATGCTTCAACCTGCACCGCACCATGGGGGGGCTGAACTGCACGCCCTGATCCATGGCGAGCTCGACCTGGACCCGGCGCAGGAACAAGAACTGACCGCCCTTGAGCGCCAATTTGCCGCGCGGCGTGAAGCGCTCGAAGACCGGCTCAGGCGTAGCAATGCACTGCTTGGCGACGCCATCGCCGCCGAACATGAATTTGGTCCCCGCGTTTCTGCAGCGGTGGACGACACGCATGATGCGATGGGGGATCTCCAGAAGGCAACGCTCGAGCATGTTTTTGCGATGCGGGCCATTCTTCGTCCCGATCAACAGGCGCGGTTCGATGCGGTGGTCAGTAAGAGCCTCGCTGCTCAGCCGCGGTGACCCCTGACAATCTGGATGCGGCGCTCATACGCGGAGCACGGGCTGGCGATCCCGGCGCGCAACGTGCACTGGTCGAACGCTACCGTGAGACCGTGTACCGGCTTGCGCGCTCGGCGACAGGCGACACTGAGGAAGCCTTCGATATTGCGCAGGAAGCGTTCGTCGCCGCGTTTGCTGCGCTGAACCGATATGATCCCGAGCGACCTTTCAAGGCCTGGATCAGCGCCATCACGCTCAACAAATGCCGCGACTGGGCCCGTCGCCGAGCCGTCAGGCGGTTTATCGGCCTGCCGATGCCGGAACAGGCCGCGGACTGGATCGCCGATGATGCGCCTTCAGCGGAAACACTGGTCGCAGACCGCTCCGAACTCGCTGCGGCCGCCCGCGCGATCGCCAAGCTACCGGCCAGCCTGAAAGACGTTTTGATCCTGTGCACGATCGAGGGTCTGAGCCAGCAGGAGACAGCAATGACGCTGGGCATCAGCCTCAAGGCGGTCGAGACGCGGCTTTACCGTGCGCGTCAAAAATTGATGGTTTTTTTGAGGGGTGACACCGAACCGCGCGTATAGAGGTGTATGAACAGTCCTAACCTTACTCGACGTCACCTCATAGCCGCGCTTGGCGCGGCATCCGCTTTCGCCGCTACGCCGGCCTGGGCACAAGGACACAGCGTGCACCGCGGCGGCACCCTCGGGAAAGGTGGGCCGCGCATCCCTGCTGGCTTTGGCGAACTGAGCGGCGACGTGATCGACCTTACCGTGGGGAGCGGTCATCGCATTATCGAAGGCCGCCGCGGTCCCGGCATCGCGGTGAACGGAAGTGTTCCAGGCCCTCTTATTCGCCTGCGTGAGGGGCAGAATGTACGCTTCAATGTGACCAACAACCTCGGCGACGACACCTCGATCCACTGGCATGGCCTTTTGTTGCCGTTCCAGATGGACGGGGTGCCGGGCATCAGCTTTCCTGGCATCAAGCCGGGCCAGACCTTCACCTATGAATTCCCCGTCCGTCAAGCCGGTACCTACTGGTATCACAGCCATTCTGGTTTGCAGGAGCAGTCTGGTCATTATGGCCCCATGATCATTGATCCGGCCGGTACGGAACCGGTCGAATATGACCGTGATTACGTTCTTTTGCTAAGCGATTTCACCGTGCTCGACCCGCATTTCATCATGCAGCGGCTGCGCACCGGCGAAGGCTATTTCAATCGGCAGCAAACCAGCTGGACCGACGATTACGACTTGTCATCAGAAGAGCGGCGGATGTGGGCCGAAATGCGGATGATGCCGACGGACATCATGGATATTGGCGCGCCGACCTACACGTTCCTCGCCAATGGCCGCGGACCGACCGAGGGGTTGGAATATCTGTTCCGAGCCGGAGAACGTGTGCGGCTGCGCATCATCAATGGATCGGCGCAGAGCTTCTTCAATGTCCGCATCCCCGGCCTGCCGATGACCATCATCGCGGCCGATGGCCAGAATGTGCGTCCGGTCGAGGTTGACGAATTCCAGATCGGCACCGCCGAAATCTACGACGTCATTATTACACCAGGCAGCGACGAGGCCTATGCCGTCGTGGCAGAGTCAATGGACCGCTCGGGGATGGCGTTGGCGATGCTGGCAAGCCGTCCCGGCGCGCGCGCAACCGTGCCAGCGCTGCGCGATCCGCCGCTGCTGACCATGGGTGACATGGGGATGGATCACGGCTCGGGCGGCATGGACCATGGCGCGATGAGCAAGGTCGCGCCAGCCGATGCTGCCGCAACGGGTGGTACAGCCGGCGCGGCTATGGGCGCGACGGACCATGCAGCGATGGGCCATGGCCAACCAGCGGGTCCGGCAGAATCCGCAGATGGCGGTATGGCAGGTATGGCAATGGGCGGCATGAGCATGGACGGCATGAAGATGCGTGACACCACGCTGTTGCCACCAGACGTCGCGATCAGTCCCGGTGTCGACATGGTGTCGATGGCGCCAGTCGACAAAATGGGCGATCCTGGCCTTGGACTGCGCGACGTGCCGCACCGCGTGCTCAATTACCGGATGCTGACTGCGCTCGAACCCAATCGCGACACCCGCGAGCCGTCGCGGCTCCTTGAGCTTCACCTCACCGGCAATATGGAACGCTATATGTGGTCGTTCGACGGGCGGATGTATTCCGCCGTCAGCGATGTGCCGATCCGTTTTGCGTGGAACGAGCGGGTGCGGGTGAAGCTCATCAACAACACGATGATGGCGCACCCCATCCATCTGCACGGCATGTTCTTCGAACTGGTCAACGGTGAAAGTGCCGCGCATCAGCCCCGCAAGAATGTCGTGATTGTGCAACCTGGCGCCAGCGCGCAATTTGATCTCACGGCCAATGAGCCCGGCGACTGGGCGTTTCACTGCCACCTGATGTATCACATGCATGGCGGGATGATGCAGACTGTGACCGTGGTCGGTCCGGGCGGCGGCGCATGAGTGTGCGGCCTGTCTTTTATGCGGCATTGCTAGGTAGCGCGGTGATTGCTGCGCCAGCAGTGGCGCAGCATCAGGGTCATGCAATGCCAATGCCTGCCCCGGCACCTGCGCCGAGCCCCACTCCTGCGCCGACGACTCCTCCCGCCGATCCCCATGCCGGGCACATCATGCCCGCCGCGCCGATAACGCCAGCGCCTGCACCTACTGATCCGCATGCCGGTCACACGATGCCTGCAACACCTACAGCTCCGCCGGTTGATCCTCATGCCGGGCATGCCATGCCAGCGATGCCCGCATCTGATCCAGCAGATCCGATGGCGGATATGGATCATAGCGCCATGGATCACGGCATGATGGACGACGCTGCGTCGGCATCGCCTGGACCTGACATGGAAACCCCGCCGCCACCTGAGGCTGGAAGCGGTCCACCTCGCGCTGCCGATGCCATTTGGGGCGCCGACGCAATGCGTGCTTCGCGCGAGGATCTGCAACGCACGCACGGCGATTTCCCGGTCTTCTGGTTTCAGGGCGATCGGTTCGAAACACAAGTGCGCGACGGCGCAGACGGCTACCTGTGGGACTTGCAAGGTTATTATGGCGGCCCGACGAGCCGGTTCTGGTTCAAGAGCGAGGGCGAAGGCACGTTCGGCGAACAGATCGAAGATGCCGAGGTTCAGGGACTTTACGCGCGTGCTATTGCTCCCTTTTGGGATCTGCAGGCGGGAGTGCGGCAAGACCTCGGCGGACCTGACACCACTCATGCAGTGATCGGGGTGCAAGGGCTTTCGCCTTACCAGTTCGAAGTCGACACCGCATTGTTCTTGTCCCAGCGCGGCGATCTCACCGCGCGGATCGAGGGCGAGGTTGACCAGCGGATCACACAGCGTCTGATCCTGCAGCCACGCGCCGAGGTCAACTTGTCAGCGCAAGACATTCCGCGCCTCGGGATCGGGTCAGGCATCGACTCGGTCGAGGTTGGCGTACGGTTGCGCTACGAATTCATTCGCGAGTTCGCCCCTTATATCGGCATTGAACAAAGCTGGCGCCTCGGTGGCAGCGCCGATTACGCCCGCGCACGCGGCGAGGATCCCAGCGTCACCAACTTCCTCGTCGGCATCCGTTTTTGGTTTTAAAGTGAAGGAATATTCCATGAAATTCGCATCCGTTTTAGCAGCCCTTTCTATGGTTTCGGCACCCATTCTTCTCCCGGCCGCCGCGCTTGCTCACACAAAGATAGTCGCTTCGACACCCGCGGAGGGCACGACCGTTGGCAGCGCGCGCGTGGTCACGCTAACATTCAGTGAAGCACTGCTCCCCCCGACGGCGGCGGCAAGCATCGTGATGACCGCGATGCCGGGCATGGCAAACCACGGCGACATGGCAATCCGCAACTTCACCACTGCCTGGTCCAACGGCAACAAGACGATGACGCTCAACCTGAAAAAGCCGCTCGCCAAAGGAACCTATGAGGTGCGCTGGCAGGCTGCGGGGGCTGACGGTCATCGCATGACAGGTAAAGTCAGCTTCATCATCGGCTGATATGGACATGGGTGAGCTATCCGAACAGGTTCTGCGGTTTGCGCATTATGCGCTGCTGCTCGGCCTGTTCGGTTGGACGGCATTTCGCCTGGTGAGGCTTCGCCGACTGGATTGGGTGTCGAAAAATGCGGGGAAGGTTGCTCTCATTTTCGTCGCGATGTTTGCGCCATTGGTGTCTATTGCGCTGATGCTGGTGTCGATCGCAGCGATGATGGGCGCGCCGATTGCTTCGCTCGACTGGCCGATGACCGAAGCGATGATCGTCGGCACCGACATGGGTATGGCGTTTCTGATCCGTCTCGCGTTGCTGTTAGTCGGCCTTTGCGCGCTGTTGGCGATGCGAGGCGAAAAGGCAGCCCAGTTGATTGCCGCCATATGTTTCGGCGGGGCGCTGCTGACGCTCAGCTCGAGTGGCCATGCGGCTGCGACTGAAGGCGGTTTGGGCCTGTTCCACCGCTTGAACAATGGCGTTCACTTGCTGGCGGCCAGCCTGTGGCTGGGTGCCATGTGCTGGTTCCTGTTCCTAACAGTCAGAGCCCATCGCCAGCCTGATCTCCTGCCGGCATATCCGCTGCTTAATGTCATGCACGCGTTCGCGCCGCTGGGCGTCGGCCTTGTTGCAACCGTTGCAGTCACGGGTCTGATCAACGCACAATTGATCTTTGGTCTGGAGAACAGCGTGCCGGTCTTGACCACGCCCTACGGCTTCTTGCTGACCGCGAAAGTGGTTTTGGTTGGTGCTATGCTTGCGTTCGGCGCACAAAACGCCCGGATCGGACGGCAGGCAGCCCTGGACGGCGAGAGCGAGAGGCTGGAACCCCCAATCACTCTATCGCGCCTCCGTAGGAGCCTTGCAGGCGAGTTGATCTTGGCTGTCGTAGTGATTGGACTTGTTGCCGTGCTGGGCATGATGTCACCAGTGATGATGTAACCAAGAACTTCATTGAGGGAGGAAGAGACGATGATCGAGGGTAAAATGATACAGCTGGCAGGGCGACGTGCTGCCTATCTCGTTGGCATTGCGGCGATCGGACTAAGTCTGACGGCCGCGCATCCGGGGCCGCATGATGCGCCGCGAACGCCCGCTTCGGCAAATCCGGAAGCGCCGGTCGATGCGGCATCACCCGTCGGCACCGTTATGGCCTTCCACTCAGCACTTGCCAGCGGCGATACGGACGCCGCGCTGACGCACCTGGCCGAAGACGTCATGATTTTTGAATCTGGCGGCGTTGAAAATAGCCGCGCCGAATATGCCAGCCATCATCTGGAGGCCGACGCTGCCTTCAGTGCTGCCGTGCCTCGAACCTTGGTCAGCCGGACGCATGGAATGCAAGGCGATATGGCGTGGGTTATGAGCGTCGAAACGGTTTCCGGAACGTACCGCACGCGCGCGATCAACAGCCGGTCGGTCGAGACGATGATGCTCAGGCAGGTGAATGGGCAATGGCGTATCGTGCACATCCACTGGTCATCGGCCGATATCTCTTGAACTGATTGCGGCTTCCGATCCGGCAAAACTATCAGGGGTGAACCGAGATGGCCGGTGCTGGACGACTCGATCTGAAGATCGAAATCTAGAACTTCAGACAGCAGAATTTCCGCGTTCGGTGAAAATCGCGTTGAGACTGCCATCCTTGTTTCGATAGCATGCCAGACCATCGGGAATGACAGGTATTGGCTGGATTGTCCTGAAAAACTCGCAGCCGGCGTATGGGCCGGTGCAAGCCCAGGAACGAAAAATGGTTTCGCCTCTGCTTCTGCCGGGTCAGGGGTAGCCAGCATTAGGATCTGCTTGGCCATCTTGCGGAGGTTTTTGAGAGGTTGCCGCGAGGTGGAAATCATCTTTTTCGCAGTTTAGACCTAGTGGTCGCAGGCTGGCCAAATTCAGGATGAGTTTGAGCTGCACAAACAGCATTTCGACATTCTTGCGGCACCGGCGCGAGTTCAGGCCTGCGTCAATTATGGTGGTCTGGCCGGCAAGATCCCGGGCGCCATCTTGGACTGCGCGCAGGAGCTTTAGCGCCGGTCGGGTCAGGAAGCAGCTGGGCTCCATATCGAAGCCGCCAGAGGGAAGGGGGCAACCTTGCTCGGGAGAAGTTAGTTTGAACGCGTAGACTGGCGAATTTGCATTGGCCCGAAGCCGAGCTTTGCAACTGGCTCGGTCACGGCAGAAACGCTGCCAGCCTTCCGGCCATTTTGAGCCTGCGATCATGATAGGCTGCAAGTTCGTCCTTCGCGGCCACAGTGCGAAGCAAGTATGGATCGCGCAAGGCCGCCAGTTCTGCATTAAGGTCCGCAAACACGAGATGCTCTTTCATCCGCATCTGATAAAGTCTTTCGTTCAATCGCCCGACTATGCCGGCGAGAACGCGGTTACCCGACGCTTGCGCCATGTCATCAAAGAGGGCTCCAACCGCTTCCGCGTATTGGTCTTCCTGGGGAAATGCCTCTGATTCTTGGTTTTGCTCCTCAGGCGTCGCGGTATCGATCGCAAGGCTAAGCAGCACCAAGTTGATACCCAACAATTCCGCAAGGTCGCGCTCGGTGATGACCCTTGTTCTGTAGCCCTCACCTGGTCGGAACGTGATCAAACCCTCGCCGACCAGCAGGTTCAGACTGTCGCGGACGGGCGTTGCGCTGACGCCATAGTCTTCCGCGATGCGCGCGGCCTCCAGTCTCACATTCTGTGTCCAGACGCCCTGTATGAGTTCTCGTTTGAGGCGCTCATAGGTAGGCTGAAGGACATGCGCCGGGCTCATCCGTCAGCATGCCTGTCCAAGGCGAACTGCCGGACAGCCTGTTCCTGATCTGGCCGCAGGGCGTCAACGGCTGGTATGAAGGCGGGTACGTCGTCCGCGAGCAGGATCGACGGGCACTGACCTTCGTAGTTGCCGAGATTGGGGCGATGCTGGATGTATCCGACAAGCTCGGCAAGTTCCTTTGCGAAGATTCTCGCAACGCTTGGCGGGTAGGCAAGCCAATTGTTTTCGTAAGGTTTGAGCCAGCCAAGACTGTAGCCGATCACCACGGCCCGGCGCTCGCGATTGGCCTTATTTGCGCCGGCTCCGTGTATGGTTGAGCCAAGAAATAGGATGGCATCTCCCGGCCCGCATTCGGCAACGACGGGTTCAGCCAACTGATCGAGCGAGTCGATCTCCCGCTGGTGTGTGCCGGGATAGATGCGCGTCGCGCCATTGTCGGTCGTGAATTGTGACAAGGGCCAGATCACATTGACAAGGAACTCTTGGCCACCTTTGTCGCAGGGCCACATATCGTGATCGCGATGCGGAAACTGCTCGATTTCGCCCGGATGGACCGAGATCGCTTGCGCAACATTGAGCTGGATGCGCTCGCAGGCCGATCCCAGCACGTCGCGCACAAGGGCGAGGATGATCGGCTCGAGAACCAGACTTGCGGCATGCTGCGAGCGCCGCAACAGGCTGCCGAAGCGCTTGGTCCTGTGTCCGTAGAAGTGGCCTTGGCCGAAGGGCGTTTCGCGGAAGGCTTGGTCGATGTCGGTCTCGAGCGCGGCAAGAACCTCGCGAGGCAGACAGTCTCGGATGATGCAATAGCCATCGCGCTCGAGACTGGCCTTCAGCTCGGGGATCAACACCACGCTCATGACCAGGCCCCTTCTTGAAGGCGCATTACATTGTAATTGGTCTCGCGTAGGATGCCGGATGCCGCGAGGCAGCTGACGGTGTTGGTACTGATCTTGATCTCGAGGCCGACAAGAGCCTCGCCATCGACCTTTCGGGGCTCGCCAAGGGCGCGGCAATCCCACCCGAAGCGGCTGATCTGGCGAAACCAGGTAAGCCCGGCCACCGCTGTATAGGTCGTTATGCCGGTCTTTGCCGCATGCAGTGCGAGCGCGGAGACAAGTTCGTTTCGGGCCTCCCGCTGTTCCCTGCGTGAAAGGCCGGGATCGATGCAGAAGCGGGTAATCTCGCGCACGTTCGGTCCTCGCGGTATCGGTTCCGCGCAGAGCGAAGGGAAAAGGTCCCCGAGAATATGCGGCTCTTCGGTTCGCAGCAGTCGGGCTGATCCGCGGTGAGGGAGTCCAGCCCGACCGAGAAGCACGTATGCAGCCTCGGTATCGTCGAATTGGTCGACCTCGAACCGTTCATTCCTTACCGGCAATTCCCAGCCAAGAAGGTCGATGAAGACCCGCTTGCGCGCTGCAAACATGTCGGCAAGGGCCGTGTAGGCGCCATCTGGGGCCTGCGCCAGTTCCAGGATTTCCATAGCTCCCTCGCTCCATGCCTGTGAGGGTTGCAGGAAATCACGCCGGACGGCTTGGTGACATACCAAGAACTGGGGATGCCAGGTTGCTTGACGAAGCTGGGATTAGTGCGTGTTGTATCTCCCGATCACATCTCTGAACCCGATCAGCCCGTCGAACATGGCCCTGATCACCAGCAATTGTTTGCAATGCACCCCATAGCGTTCACGCGACATCTTGAGGTGCTGGTTTACAGTCTCAAGACTGATGCCGAGTATCATCGCCGTCTCGGCTGCGGTCTTGCCGCGTCCCATCCACAAGACACATTCGCGCTGCCTGTCACTCAGGGCTGGAGGTGAGCCCGGTCTGGCCGGTCCGCAAAGATTGAGCGCAGCCGCGAGCGCCATAGCACCGCTGATTTCCGCAGCCACCAGCATGCCGCCGGGAATGCTGTTGTCTGGGCTTACCGCAAAGGTGCAGGAGCCGTGTGCGAGACCTGGCAGGTGACGCGGAACTGTGTATCCATCGCTGATGCCGCATTCGCGGCCTACAGCGAGCATCTGCCGATCACGGCGTGTCAGAGGAATGAGCCTCTCGATGTTCTTCCAGCTGAAACCTATGAAGCTGCGATCACCAGCGCGCCTGACAGGATCCTGACCTGCAAGGTCGAAACCCGTATACACCTTTGCCCATTCCCGAGGATAATCGTGGATCAGGATCGAGGGCGCTCCGCAATTCTCATGGCGCAGCTCGAGACTGAGGGCAAAGTGGTCGAACCCGAGCTGGCGCGAGGTCTTTACGAGCGCGCACTCAAGGTCCTGAATTGAGACGACTTTGGCAAGGTCGGTAGCGAGGTCGTCGGCGAAATAAGCATGCATTCCATTCCTGCTCGACCATCAGCACGCACTCCAACACGACGCATGACCGTCGCCTATAATTGCCCGGATCGCGGCAGATCCCACTCCGCCCGCCGGACGGCCAATCGCGACCCCAAAAAGGGGTGGGTTGATGGAGGTGACGCCGAAAGAGCCGCACCGCCACAAAGAATATAACCCAAATACGACAATTGAAAAGACACGAGAAAACCCAAGGTCGTGTTCACATCGGATCGTGTGCAAGAACCTTGTCGTGGCGCAATGCAGCAACCGGGATTTGCCCATGGAGCAGACGCCTGTACCCGTGATCGCGCATCGACTTAGCAGCCGCAACAAGCCTCTGCGTCTGACGCCTCAGACTGCTCGATTTCCATTCAATGGCACGGAACGGGAGCTCGGCACCCGGAAACACCAGTTCACCTGCAATATCACGGGCATTGATGGCTGGATTGTCGTCATCGTCAAGCCGGTCGAGGATGGCAAGCATGAGCGCAAGTCTGGCGGTCTGATACGCCGTCGGCCGCAGCCGTGCAGGCAACACAGACGTGCCTGACGCGTAGGCTTGGAGGCACGCGAGCCTCACGCAGAGCGCATCATCAAGCGGCATTTCGACCTTTGGTCCGCTAACAGTGGTATCGATCGCGAACTCAATGCGGTGAGCGCCAACCGCGTTTCGCATCACAAGATATCGCTCCCCCTCGGCCACCAGAGGATTCGGCGAGGATGAGACGGGAAGCCAGTCAATTCCTGTCGGCGCCTCGATGCGCAGGACAAATGGGCAGACATCTGCGCGCCAGTACGCTGGCTCGCTCTTCGGGTCGCCAGCAGGGTCGAACAGGAAAGTGCAGGCCCCATGTCCGAGAAAGCTTCTCGGTATCGGGCTCACGCGAGGCGATGGCGTGCTGGGCGCAATACTCGGCATTGCGCCTCAGGAATTCCTGGGCGAAGTCCGGGAAATCGTGCTGCACGTACAGCGCGGCGCGGTCGCGAAGACGGACCATGGGGACCTCCTTTCATGACCGTGAAGTAACCCTCATGGCTTTGCCTTATCATTCCCAGTTGAAGGGGAGGGCCCTCCCCGGTTCGGGGATGGCAGGTCACAATGCCGAATGTGGAGCGGTACTAGGTGCGGGGGCAGGGTGGGTGTTGTCTTGCCTGTACTTGCGTTGCTTATTCTTTCGTGCACAATGGTTTGGCACGGCTAGTAAGTGGCGACGGCCGCGTGGAGTTCTTCCGCCATCCATCATGCACGCCTCTCCGCATATCGGGAGCGGCGGCTGCTCAACACCCTGTCATAGTCGGGGCTGAGCAGCACAGGACTGACGCGCTGCGGGCCCGTAAGAAGCGGAGCACGATGCGCAAGCACGTCACCATGCATGATCGATGGCCGAGACGATTGACCAAGCTTCTACCGTCAGCAGCGGGAGCGGCAAGCTTTGTGACCCGCCCAACCAGGTGCTCCTCGAAAGCACTTGCGCCGAGAGTGCTCTCGACAGCCTTTACCGCGACGAGTTTCCCCGCTTGCTTTGCTATTTTGCGAAGAACGTCGGGCGGGATGCCGCAAGCGATCTTGCGCAGGAAGTCTTTGTAAGAGCCTGCGGCAGCCCGGCTTTCGCTGTAGCGGATAATCCGGCTGGCTATTTGCGCCGCATGGCCGTCAATCTATTAATTGATCACTTCAGGCGCCAGCAAACGAGGGGCATCTTGTGGGAATACCGCGAGGATGCGGACGGGCGCTGCGAAGCCGAGCAGGAGCACGCGCTTCTGGGTCAGGATCTCGACTGGACCCTGACCCGCGCGCTCAGTGAGCTTCCAGGGCGCACCCGCCAGATTTTCCGCCTCAATCGGTTCGAGCAGAAATCCTATCGCGAAATCCGCGATGAGCTGGGTATCTCCCTGTCGGCGGTCGATTACCACATGATGAAGGCACTCTCCCGCCTGAGAACAGTGCTGGAGGAGGAATGCTGATGGCATCGCTCCCGCGCCTGATCAGCTCGGAATCTCGATTAAATTTCATCTGAAACCAAGGTGGTCCCGAAATTCTGCGTCAATCCCAGTGCCAAGAATGCCGCGAGATGCGGCCGGGGGCACAGGGAGAGACAAATGAAGCGTTCGACTCGTTTGATTGGTGCGATGCTGGCTGGGACCATGATGAGTGCAATTGGCACTTCGGCGATGGCCATGCCGGGAACCGAACCAGGCCCACAGCCGGAAGAGGTGGGCGCTGGTAAGGAAGCTGACCAAGGCGAAGCCGCGGGTGGCGGAGCCGAGGGAATTGTCGTCACGGGTAGCCGGATCCGCGGCGTGCAGGGCACTGGCACTGTCATCACACTCGATCGCACAATCATCGAAGAAACCGGGGTTGTCGATCTGGGGGAAGCGCTCCGGCAGTTGCCGCAAAACTTCTCGGGCGGCCAGAATCCCGGGGTTGGTGCTGGCGGAGGGGTGCTAAACCAGAATGTGTCTGCCGCCTCCCAGCCCAATCTTCGCGGTCTCGGGGCTGATGCGACCCTGACACTTCTAAATGGTCACCGGCTCCCTTACGATTCAGCTTTCGCAGGCATCGATATTTCTGCGATCCCGCTTGCAGCAGTCGAGCGCATTGAAGTGCTGCCTGACGGGGCATCGGCGCTTTATGGATCAGATGCGGTAGCAGGGGTTATCAACGTCATCCTCCGCCGGGATTTCGAGGGTGTCACCACATCGGGCCAGCTCGGATCGAGTACGCAGGGCGGCAATTTCCGGCAGCAGTTCGACGTTGTCGGCGGCACGACATGGGACAGCGGCGGCTTGGTTGCCTCCTATGATTTCTCCAACAACTCCGCCATTCGCGCGTCGCAACGCGATTTCAGCGATCCGCTGAACCCCGATACGAACCTGTTTCCTTCGCAACGTCGGCATGCAGCGACGGTCTCGGCCTACCAGGCGGTTTCGCCCGATCTGGAAGTGAGCGTCGATGCACTTTACTCCAACCGGAAGTCGACATTGCAAGGAGGCTTGCCAACCAGCTTTCAGATCCAGCGGCCTGAGCTTGAGTCCTTCTCGATTGCTCCGTCGATCAAGATCGACATCGGGTCGAAGTGGCAGGCCAATGTTGTCGGTGTCTTCGGGCGGGACGAAACGCGGCTAAATTCGGAATTTCTGGACAGGGGAACGCAGTTCGCCGGAATAGTCGGCTGTATCTGCAACGACCTGTTTTCGGTCGAAGCGAATGCGGACGGACCGCTTTTCGCCTTGCCCGGCGGCGATGCCAGACTGGCGATAGGAGCGGGGTATCGGCGGAACGGCTTCGAGCAGACACTCATTCGCAACGGAACGCCGATCATTTCCTTTGAGGCGGATCAAGAGGTGAGCTTCTTCTACGGGGAAGTGTTCCTCCCGGTCGTTGGGCCGGCCAATGATATCAGCGGCGTCTCCGAACTCACGATAACCGCCGCGCTCCGCAACGAGGACTTCGAGGATGTCGAGGAATTCGCAGCACCGCGTGTCGGTGTGCGCTACTCGCCTTTCAAGGGGCTGACCCTGACGGGCAACTGGTCCCGGTCTTTCAAGGCGCCCACGCTGTTCCAGCGCTTCACGCCGTTCCAGACATTTGTGTTGCCGGCGAATAGTTTCGGTATCGGCTCTGGTAATGAAACGGTGTTCGTCACGTCAGGCGGCAATCCCGATCTCGGTGCAGAAAAGGCTCGAAGCTGGACAGCGGGTTTCGAACTTCGACCGGAAGCGATTTCGGGACTGACGCTGTCCGCGACATGGTACGATATCCGCTTCTCCGACCGGGTGGCGCGCCCGATCCCGGGCTCAGTGGTAACGGCCTTCAACAACCCCGGCTTCGCGAGCATCATCGATCTCAGCCCCGATCCTGCGCTTTTTGATGATCTGATTGCCAATTCGCTCTTCGGCCTCGAGAATTTTGCAAACGTCCCTTATGACCCTGCCAACGTGGTTGCGTTCATCGACAACCGAAATACCAATGTTTCGGCCTGGACGGTTGAAGGCATAGATGCCCGCATCGCCTGGACCAAGAATTTGGGCGAGCGCCGCACGCTCGGCGTCGAAGTTTCCGGCTCCTATCTCGACACAAACCAGCGGGTGGTGCCTGGCCTGCCAGAGGTGCAGCTGTCCGGTACGGTGTTCAATCCTTCACGCTATCGTGCGCGCGGGCTGGCGCGATACGAGGCGGGTCCCTTCAGAGGCAATGTCGCGGTCAATTACATCGGGGCGCTGGATGATCCGAGGTTCGCGGATTCGCCCCGGATTTCTCCGAGCGCAACGGTCGATCTCGGGATCACCTATGATGTGATTGAAGGCGAGGGCCGCGACCCAGGCCTGTCAGTCTCGCTGATCGTCCAGAACCTGTTTGATTTCGAGCCGGAGCGCATCCGGGGTCTTGGCCCGACCGACACGCCATTCGACACGACCAATTTCTCGGCGATCGGCAGGTTTATCGCTGTCGGGATCAGGAGGCACTGGTGATCGCCCTCCTGCTTGGCGCCGCCCTGGCTGACGCCATTGTTCCCATTGCCGGCATTGAACAGCCCATGGGGGATCCCTGCGCGATCTCGGCAGGGTCTTCGCAGGCGCTAGAAGCGTTGCCGGCTCGCTTTACGATCGATGACCTTGTCACTCTTACTGATATCGGTCGTGATTCAGTGCGGGCTGCGGGACAGGTCTTTACCTTGTCCCCGGACGGGAAGCGCATCGCGTTTCAGATCGAACGGGCGAACCCGACGACCAATTCATTCTGCCAGCGGCTTGTCGTCCTCACACTTGAAGGTCGCGGCGATGCCATCGAAGTTGATCGCGGGGGAGAATTTCTCCGCGATGACTTTCCGCTGCGCGATTTTCCGCTGGTCCGGGCGGGTTTTGCCCGTGCTAACCCGCCCCAGTGGTCGCCCGACGGCAAGAGGATTGCCTTCCTCAAGCGCGTGAATTCCTCGACCCAGGTTTGGCTGGCCTCCTCGGATGGAAAGGACCCGGCATTGCAGGTCAGTTACCTTCCCGACGACGCCGATGAGGTGAAGTGGAATGCGGATGGGTCCGGGCTGGTCATTGCCACCCGCCCTGGGGTTAGGGTTCAGGCCGAGCAAATCGCCGGGGAAGCGTCCCGCGGTTTCCTTTACGATGAGAGGTTTTCGCCGCAGTTCGCTGACCGCCCGATTCCGGTGGGCGCGATTGAAACACAGCATGCCTTCGTCTCGCTGCGCGACGGAAAGGTCAGACCAGCCACCAAGTCCGAAGCTGGAGAGAGCGCCGGAGAGGGGGATGCTGATCCCCGGAGGAAAGCCGCCGCAAATGTGTCGTCGCCAGCAGGGGCCTCTGCGTGGCTGGAACCCAAAGATCCGGAGAGACTGATCAGCCAGCGCAAACTGGTCGTTCTCTTGCCCACCGGCCAGCAAAAGGTCTGCGACGCCGAAGAATGTGAGGGCTTGACCGATTTGTGGTGGTCCGAAAACGGGCGAAGTCTGTTTGGCCTGCAATTCACAGGGTGGGCGGACAACCAGATGGGTTTTTTGCGCTGGAACGTCGATGATGATCGCCCGCGCCAGTGGCTCACTACGGACGACGCATTCGCAAGTTGCATCCTTGTGAAACAGGAACTTATCTGCGCGCGCGAAGGCTCGGCGCGGCCCCGCCGGATTGTCGCCATCAACGTGGAAACGGGAGCCGAGAGGCTCGTCTTCGACCCCAACCTCGATTTGGCGCAGCGGCGTCTGGGTTCAGTTCAACGGCTATTGGTGCGCAGCGAAGCTGGCAGCGAAAGCTTTGCCGATCTCGTTCTCCCGCCTGACCATGAACCGGGACAGAAGCATCCCATGGTGGTTGTGCAGTACATGAGCCACGGGTTCCTGCGCGGCGGCACCGGCGATGAGGTCCCGATCCATCCCTTGGCAAACCGCGGATTTGCGGTGCTCAGCTTCTCGCGGCCATCGTTCCCGCCTCAAGCGCTAGCGGCCTCTACGGGCGACGCGCTTTCCAGAGCAAACAGGGTCGGCTGGGCTGACCGGCGCAATGTCCACTCGGCTCTGGAACGCGCAGTCCAGGCAGCCATCGACACGGGGACGGTCGACCCGAACAGGTTGGGCATTTCCGGCTTCAGCGACGGCACTGTCACAACCCAGTGGGCTCTGATCAATTCAGACCTGTTCAAGGTCGCGGCGCTCGGATCGTGCTGTGAAGATATGAGCGCCTATGCGCTGGCAGCAGGTCCGCGCTTCACCCGGTTTCTGCGGGATGTGGGCTACCCATTGTTCGAGCCTGGCATTGAGGACTTCTGGAAACCCATTTCCCTGACGCTCAATGTCGATCGTGTCACGGCACCGATCCTGATTCAAAATGCGGACAGCGAATACGAGGGCGGCCTTGATGTTGTTGAAACCTATCGGCATCGCGGCAGGGCCATTGAACTTCATGTCTTTCCGGACGAAACTCACGTCAAGTGGCAGCCCGCGCACCGCCAGGCGACGTATGAGCGCTATGTTGAGTGGTTCGAGTTCTGGCTCATGAACCGTATGAATTGCGAGCCGTCGCGAGAACCCCAATATGATCGCTGGACGAACATGACTGGCGCGCCGAACAGAGATGCGCTGACCTGCGCAGTGGAGTAACTAGCTGCTCCATGTGCGCGACCAGTTTTCCACCTCCACGAGGTCGAGCAGGCGATAAATCATGTCGGCGTCTTTTTCCAAGGGCATTGCGAAGGTCCTGTCGATTGCGCCAACATCGAGAATCCCGTTCGCGGCCAAATGACCATCGCGCAGCAGATCGTGCAGCTGCGTATGATGTGCGCGGAATGCGCGCCTGATGAAGCTGTCAGGGCCCGCCTTGGATTTGCGTTGCAGAATGTCCGCGGGAAGCCTGTCGGCAAAGGCGGCACGTGCCAGTGCGCGGTTCAATCCGCCTTTTGGCCAGAGCCAGGTGGGTATTCGCAGGCAGGTCTCGACAAGGGGTTGGCTCATCAACGGGGAAAAGCGCGCCGAGCCGTTGGTGACACCGTGAATGTGATGCTGTGCCTTCATCAGCAGAAATACATGGTCGCGTTTGCCTTTGTGCGAGCCAGGGTCGGCTTCCAGCCAGTCAACCAGAGGCTCGATCACCTGAGCTTCGCAGGTTGCTGGATCAAGCAATCGACAATCGAGAGGCGATGCGATTTGCAGACTTCCTCGCCAGAGCCTCTGGAGTGTCCCCAGGCACATGGTGGGAAGATCGCAGTCTGTGAGCTTGCACATATCGAGGAGGGTCGAAATGCTGCCAGCGCCAATTCCTTCGTTTCGCACCCGGTCCGCCACTGGTGCCGCAGAGTGCAGAAAGCAAAAGAGATTATCCCCGCCATTCCCGTCAAACACAACGTTGCTGCCAAGCTCCACCAGGCCTTGCTCGAGCGTCCTGTCCACCACCGCGAGAAAGGCCCTGCGGCTCGGGCGGGGGAGGCCGGAAGATGCGCAGACGAGCGGGTCGAAGGAGGATGAATCATAAATGCGCTCGGCCAATGGGGCGGCCAGATGTTCGGCTAGGGACCGCGCAAAAGCGCGCTCGTCACCGGTCGCATCTCTCGTCGCCAATGTGATGCAGCCGAATGGAAGCTCGCTTGCGGAAAGAGCCGCGCAAATCAGGGAGGAATCGACACCACCTGAAACAGCGACAGCCGCCTTCCCAAAGTACCGGCTCCATGCAGTTACCACTTCGGCTGCGGCCACACGCAGCTCTTCTCGCGCTTCGTCGAATGACATCGACGGGTGTTCAGGAAAGTGATCGGCCGCACGCCAGAGAACCTGATACGAAGCAGATGTAGCTGGGTACAGCAGTGCCCCGGGCCGCAACTCCTCTACGCCTTGGAGGCACGTCTCGTGCTGCCGTTGATCGGGGGCGAGCAAATGACGGCGCATGGCTGACCAGGAGACACCCATTTTCTGACCCGACGCCGTTTCCAGCAATGCCGGGTGTGTGGCGAAAAAGATGTGATCGCTGGTTTCAAAACGGAAGACCGGAAGCAGTCCCGATGGGTCACCGCACAGGCACCATTGCTGCTTCCTGCCGTCAAAGAGTAGCAAGAGATAGCTCCCCCAATGGACTCTCATGAAGGCCTCAACGTAATCGGCGACGGATGTTGCCGAGGCATCAAAGCGCGCAGTATCAGCAGAGGAGCCATGTCGGCTGAAGGTTGGACCGATGACATAGGCGTCCGGACCACATGTTTTGATCGGCGTTCCTTCATCGACCCATAAGGATGCCTCGGCCGGCTTCGCCGGGCTTTGTGTGGTCTTGAGCCGGAGCCGGTTGGGCAGCGCGGGGTCGAGATTGCGCGGTAATGCGAGCACGAAGCGGACAGCGATCATAGGACAAGCAGAGGCGTGAATCGCGTCACGTTGTCGATGGTGTCCCCCAGCACGATCGTGTCATGCTGCGCCCAGCAATGTGCTTGAAACGGGTCGGCCGTGACACCGATAACCGCATGCGCTCTGATTCCTTGCGATGCACATCGCAAAATGATCGCGAGGGATCTGGGGACACAGCGGTTGGCAGCGGAACGGATCAGGCGGGCATGCTCGAAGTCACTGAGGATCTGATGGAGGCCATTTGTATTGGCTCCGCCCACGCTGCGGACCTTGGCCTCGACCATGCTGCGCGTTTGGAGCAGCATCTGGCAGAAGGGCGTCATCTCGAGCCTGCGCTCAAGACGGCGCTGCAGCCACAGGCTGGCAGCGATCCCGGGAAGATTGAACCCTGCAGGCTGGACAGGTGCAGAGTCCTGATCCGCGGGCATCCAGTCATGAGGTCTTGGAAATTGAGATGGTTGAGCCCAGCCTCCGATCTCGCCGCGTTCAACCGCTGCCCTGACATCGGCACTCTCACGATCGGGAAGCCGAAAATAGCGATCCCGGGCAAGGTCGAGAATGACAACATGGTCTCCTGCCAGCGTCCATGCTGTGCAATCGTCTTTGCCAAGCGGCACTAGAGGCCTCGGAGCGGACGGAAGGCGCGCAGATTGTGACACGCGCCTTCCTCCTGGTCAGTCGGCCAGAGCGCCGCCGAGGAAGTTCAGGCGACCGCCGCTCAGGTCGATGTCGACGCCCGCTTCGCCTTTGGTCTCCGCCGAAGCGGCGCCAAGATCGATCATCGATTTCTCGTACTTGCTCAGATCCATCATCATTCTCCTTCCAGTTGATGCGACTCCAGATGTCGCAAGCGGAGTATGATGGCGGGGGAACGGCAGTTCGAACTTATAATTCAATTATATAATACGAAGGATTGGAGGTACGACCGGGCCGTGGGATGACCCGTTGGCAGGCCACCGGGGAATTTGGCCCTAGGGCTTGGACATCTGCCCCGGCGCCCGGTCGCATGTAAGGATATTCCACACATTACAGTGCTTTGAAAGTGTCTCGTCCGGTATGCGGCAGGCTGGCGCGAGCCCGCCTCTAATCTGCTATATATTGCCTCATGTTGCTGCAGGTCCTTCGCGCACTTATTCGTGCAACCCGTTCAATGCCCTGCTAGACTTAGCCAATGCGTAGTGATCCTGATCATCTGCCGCCTCAGAAGCAGCGCGAGCTTGAGCGCGTGGTCGCGATGATCTTCGACGAGTTCGGGGATGCACTGGCGCTCGCCAGCAATGGTTGGAAGAAGAAGGCGCGCATCCTCAAGGTCATTCTCTATGGCAGCTACGCACGCGGCGGGTGGGTGGACGAACCGCATACGGCCAAGGGCTACCGCTCGGATTTCGATCTGCTGATCATCGTCAACGACAAGAGGGTCGCCGACCGGGTGGCCTATTGGCTCAAGCTCGAGGAGCGTCTCGATCGGGAGTTGTCAATCACCGGCGCGCTGAGGACGCCCGTCAATTTCATCGTGCACACTCTGCAGGAGGTGAACGACGGGCTCGCGCATGGCCGATACTTCTTCATGGACGTGGCGAATGACGGGATCGCACTCTATCAGTCCGACGACACGGAGCTGCACACCCCGAAGCCGAAGACGGCGACGCAGGCGCTTACTATGGCGCAGGAGTATTTCGAGGAGTGGTTTCCCGGCGGGGCCGGTCGGTTAGACACCGCGCGATACACGCTAAGCCAAGGTCGGGTCAAAGAGGCTGCTTTCGACACGCATCAGGCGGCTGAGTTTCTTTACCACTGCGTACTTCTGGTCTGTACCTTCTACACCCCGCATGTGCACAACCTCGGTTTTCTGCGCACCCAGGCTGAACGCATCGATCCGCGTCTCACCTATGTCTGGCCGCGCGAGGCCAAACGCGACCGCGCACGGTTCGAAAAGCTCAAGGACGCTTACGTCAAGGCACGCTATTCAAAACATTACCGCATCACCAAGGAAGAGCTCGAATGGCTCGGCATTCAGGTCGAGGAGCTCGGCCGCGTCGTCCACGCTGTTTGTTCGGAGCGTATCGAGCAGTTGAGGGCCGACATCGTGAAGGTGGGTGATGCCACAACCTGACGTTTTCAAAGCGGCTCTGGCCCCAGTTGGGCAAAGCGTTTGCGCATTATGATGGGGTGGCGGTCCGCCTGACAATTCTTGTGAGCCGTGCAGCGGCGGTCAACAGAGCCGCATTGCCTGAGAGGGTGGAAATCTGGGACTTTCAGGCATATCAGGCTAATGATGCAGCAGATTGGGCTCTCAGAATTCCTTGCCGATGTGTCAGCACGCAAGGCCCAACTTGGCTTCGACGAAGGAGCCGAGGCTGTCGAGGCGCGCCGTAACAAGGGTGGGCGGCGGACGGCACGTAAGGTCGCCATTCTGGAACGAGCACAACAGCGTGCGCGCACGGCCGGTCGCGAACCAGCGGTCATCAGCTACCTCTAGATAAGGTTGCTGCAATCCAGCTCAGTTGATCGGCTGCTCCGTAATCACTGCTTCGATGATCGCGGCAAGCGCCTCCTCGGTACGATTGCGTAGCGGCTCGTCCTTTGACGAAAGGTCACGCCTGATCCAGTCGGGGGTCGTGATCAGACGAGCAAGGATCAGGGATTTAACATGGCTGGACATCGCGACCCGATGCCATTGCGAACGGCCAGGCGCCATCCAGTCAGCCATCAGCCTTTCAGAATGGCCGCGACGTGAAGCGCTCATGCCACAGCAGCCCCGCTTGCCCCTCGTGGTGCCTAGAGGGTGCCAACGAACTTTCCAGACTTGACGAACTTGACGAAATGGCAATGCAGCAGTATCTGGGCGGCATGACTGAGACGTCTCTTGAGAACGCTGCCCGCGGCCGGAAAAAGCTATGGCGCATGCGCAATGCGCGCACAGGCCAATACCTGTCGGTTAAACGAATGCCCTCGGCAAGTTCGGCGGTAACGAGGGAGGTCGGCCGCGTGCTTGATCTCAAGACCAACTCGGTCTCGGTTTTGCTCGATGCGCTCAAAGCTGCGACCAAACGCAGCCGCGACGATGGTACTGCGTTTCAGTTTACGGTCGAAGTGACGCCACGTGGGGAGCCCCGGATCGTCGAACTTCCGGCTGAAAGCTTGGGTGAAGGTGAGGACGGCGCCGAACGGGAACTCACAGAAGCGCTTGAGGCATCCAGAAGCAGAGGCCGAACGCTTGCAGCTGATATTCTCGCGCAGCCTGAAATGGTAACCGCCGAAGAGCTGGCGAGGCGTCTCGGCACCACCCGGGCTACCGTCAACAGCAAACGCCAGGCCAATCAGATTCTCGGCCTTCAGGGCGCGACGCGCGGATATCGCTATCCTGACTGGCAAATCGACCGAGACGGCCGACCTTTCGCAAGCCTGCCGAAATTGTTTGCGGTGCTCGGCGACAGTCCATGGGGGGTGTATCGTTTCCTGATGCAGCACCACGGTGAGCTTGGCGGTCTTTCGGGGCGTGAGGCGCTTCAGCGCGGGCTGGATCGCGAGGTCATCGAGGCTGCCCAAAGCACTGTGCGCGATTTCGCCTGAATTATGCTTCCCACGCCGGAATTTGCCAAGGTTGACCTCGACCTTGCGCCCGTCGGTCCTGACCTTTCCTTTCGGCGCATATTTCTGGCCCGCCACGCGGATCCGCTTGGCTTCGGCAAGAAACCCAGCCGATTCAGCGACCCCCGCGAGCTCGGAGAGGACGATCGCTTTGGTGGGCTCTATCTCGGCTCGACGCTGAAGGTGTGCTTTCTGGAAGCGATCCTGCGCGATCAGCGCAATGGCAGCGTCGGTGATTTCCCGCTGGAAGAGACAGAATTGCGGGCAAAAAACGTTGCTGAGATCGTTGCGACGCGCACCTTGAACCTTGTCGATCTGCGGGGAGATGGGCCCGTGCGAATGGGCATACCCAGCGATGTGGCGAGGGGATCTGACCAGACGCTCGCGCGGGCTTGGGCTCTGGCGCTCTATCAACACCCGGCAGCGGCGGATGGTATTGTCTATCAGTCCCGACTGAATGGCGAAGATAATGTCGCAATCTTTGACCGCGCAGTGCCTTCGCTCCGCGCCGCGAAGGTTGAACCTCTCATGGCCGCCCGCGACCTCGCCAGCGTGCTGAATGATTTCAAGGTCGCGATCCTGTAGTGCGCTGATGTTGCAATCTTCGCACTCTCAGGGTGAGGTCCGTTTTCGTGATCGGGCAAAGCCGCGATCGGTTGCAATGAAGCGCTCGATCATCGGCGGGATCAGCCGTTCGGCGGCAGGTGCATCCTTTGCCTCGCCATCGTTCAGCACAACGCCATAGGCAAGCAGGTCTCGGTGCAGGCGCGCCGGGATCTCGATCGTGAGCCGCACGGGCTTTTCGTCAGTGATGTCGGACAGCTTGAGCCGGGTCATCGCCCTTGCTCCAGCACGATATCGCGTGTCACCAGCACGCGCACGGGAAAACCCGGACGGATGGTCAAGGTCGGCCGCACATCGAGCTCGCGGCTGACCACCTGTTCGCCCGCGCGGCCGATGCTGTCCTGCGAGCCGCGACGCAGCGCGCGGGTGAGATTGTCGTCATTGCCAGCGCCAAGCTCGCCGCCAACACCCAGCAGGGTCGAGACCAGCGTCGCGCGCAGAACGCCGCCCCAGTGGAAGTCCACGCCGTCTTCTAGCCCGGCAAAGCCGGATGGATCCCCGCCGGGTTGGCGTTCGAGCACGATCGACCGGCCATCGGGCAGGATCAGGCGGTTCCATGCGAGCTGGACCCGGCGCTGGCCGAAGGACACGTCGGCATTATAGTCGCCGATCAGCCGCGACCCCTGGGAGATAAGCAGGATACGGCCCGTGACACTGTCATAGACAGGTTCGGTAACCTGCGCGGTGACCTGACCCGGAAGATCGGAGCGAATCCCGGTGATGAGGGCAGCAGGAATGATGCTGCCGGCCTGCAAGACATGGGTGCCCGCCGGTGGCTCGATCCGACTGGCTGATACCGTCCGGCGCTCGGCGGGGCGGTCGGCAAAGGCGGGACGCTGAGCCTCTGCTGCAAGCTGCGGCACCGGCGGCCCACCGCCGGCATCGGCAACTTCCGATCCGTCACCGACAGCAGCTGCCCCCGCACCGCCACCAAAGAACAGGCGGCTTTCGCGCGCGGCGCTGCGTTCCTGCACCAGCCGCTGCCGTTCCGTCTCGGCTGCCGTTTGCGCGGGCGTTGGTGCAGGGCCAGTGGGCGGAGAAGCGCCGATCGGTGGGAGCTCGGCAACATCGCCGCGCTGTTGTGCCGCCAGGATCGGCGCGCCGAGATCGCCGGGCAGGGGCGGGCCCAGCTTGGGGACATCACCATAGTCGCGAGGGGCATCGGCCAATGCATCGGGCCGCGCCGCGCCTTCGGTGTTGAGCAGCTCCTCGCGCTCGGCCTGGCTTGCGGGCTGCAGGGCATAGATCAGCGCACCGCCGACAAGGGCAAAGCCGCAGGCCGAAGCAATACCGATGGCCTTGCGCGACAGCCGCATGACGCGCGGCGGATCGCCGCGCAGCTTGACCGCCTCTTCTGGCGTTTGAGCAGCTTCGTCGCTCATGACGGCGTCCTCCGGCGTTCCTTGCGGATCTCGACGCGCTGCTGCGAACGGCGGTCGCCAAGGCGCAGTTCGGCGCGCTCGAGCAGCCGGTCGACGATCATGAAGCGGCCTGACACGCGGTAGTTGAGGAGCTCGGCCTGATTGCCTTCGCCAAGCCCGAACAGCGGCGGCATCTGACCTTGCGCCACGCTTTCGGGAAACTCGATAAAGGTCTGCCGCCCGTCATCGAACACGCGCAGCGGTCGCCACGCAGGCCGATCGCCCGACAGGCGGTAGGCAAAATTGAGCGCCTCGATCGGAATATTGGCAGCAATCGGCGCGGCGCGCGCCTCGGCTTCCTGCGCCTGTTGCAAGGCGATCAATTCGTCCTCCGGATAGGTCCAGGAGACCGACGCCATGTAGACCGACGGATTGGCGCGCAGCTCGATATGATAAGTGCGCCGGTCGGTGTTGATGACGAGGTTGGTGGTGATGTCCGAGCGGACCGGCTTGACCAGAATGTGGACCCGCGCAGTGGCCCCGCGCCCGCTCACGGTGTCGCCGATCAGCCAGCGCACGGTATCACCGGCAGCGACAGGTCCGGCGCCAACCAGCTGCTCGCCTTCCTGCAGCGCAATGTCGGTCACCTGTCCCGGCGCGGCATAGACCTGATAGAGCGCGCCTGGCTCCCAGGCATAGTTCTGGATCGCGTTGATGAACTGCTCGCCCTCGGGCTGCACGCGCGCGGCGGCGTTTGCCGCTCCCACCCTATCCCGGGGGGCGGATGGCTGGGAGCGGCGCGCGGCGCGGGAGGGGGCTCGCCGCAGTTCGGATTGCGTCTGCATTGTTGCGCTGGTCCCCGCATCGATGACCACTTGCGCCGGCTCTAAGGCCACCACCTGGGCTGAAGCCGGACAGGCGGTTGTTCCAAGCAGGACGGGCAGGAGGGTGACCGCAAGGCGACCGGGAATGGGCGAGATCATGAGCCAAGTTCCTTTGACCAGTTGATGGCATTGACGAAAATGCCGAGCGGGTTCTTGCGCAGGGCATCGGGGGTGCGCGGGGTCTGGACGGTGATGGTCAGGATCGCGGTCCAGCGACTGGTCTCGGCGAGGCTCCCATCGCGGTAGCGGCGTTCGACCCAGGCAACGCGGAAGCTGGTCGGCGACGCGCGGATGACGCTTGTGACATCGATCCCGACCTGCTCGCGGCCTACAGTCGCGAAGGGATCATTGGTCCGCGCATAATCGTTGAGCACCAGCGCGCCGCGGTCGGTGACAAAGTCATAGGCGCGCAGCCAGTTCTGGCGGACGATGATCGGATCGTCGGGAATGCTGCGCACTTGCTCGATAAACCGCGCCAGGTGGAATGCGATCTGCGGGTCGCTCGGGTCAAAGTCGCTGACCGCAGGGGCGACGGCTTGGGCTTCGCCAAGCTTGTCGACCTGCACCACCCAGGGAATGATCGAGCCCTGCGAACCCTGCCAGACGATCCCCGCAGTGAGACAGGCGGACAGACCGAGCGCGCCGAAAAAGGCGTAGCGCCAGCTTCGCGCCTGTATCCGCGCCGAGCCGATGCGCTCGTCCCAGACCTGCGCTGCGCGCTGGTAGGGCGTTTCCGGTTCGGGGGTCTTGCCGTAGCGGATTGAGGGTCGTCGGAACATGTGCGTCAGTCCTTTTCTGAGGTGTCGACCGAGGCGCCGCCGCCATGGCTGTCGCCCGATTTGAGCGTGTGCGCAGCGATGCTCGCGCCTTGGGAGATCGTCTGCCGGTCCTTCATCGCCTTGGCCCAGGGCGGCGGACCGTTGGCCGCCGCCTGGCCCTGGTCGGCAGCGGGAGGCGGCGATGGCGGGGGCGTGTTCGGTCCAGGCGTAACACTGCCACCCGTTTTGGTGATGGCGTCGCGGCTGCCTTCGCGGAACGATTGCTTCACGCCGTCACCGGCCTTCCTCAGCGGCGATATGGCAGCGCTGGCAGCATATTCGCCGACGGCGCGCGCGCCGCCTGCCACCGCTGCGCCGCCCGACTTGCCTGCAGAGCCAAGGGCATAGGCCATGGTCGCGCCGCCTGCGGCGCGCGATGTGCCTTGCGCGACGTTGGAGGCAGCACTTGCGACCGCGCCGCCCGCCAGTTTCGCTCCGGCGACGGCGCCTGCGACAGCGCCGCCCGCGAGCAGCGCGGTGCCGGCTGCGGCGCCGGCGCCAAGCTGCGGTCCGCCAGACACGATACCATTGGCGATCCCGGGACCAAAGATGCCAAGGCCGAGCAGCGCCAGGCTCGCCAGCACGATCGATAGCGCGTCCTCGATGGTGGGTTCGCCCGCGATGGCGTTCGTGAACTCGGAAAAGATGGTCGAGCCGATGCCGACGATCACGGCGAGCACCAGCACCTTGATGCCCGACGAGACGACATTGCCGAGCACGCGTTCGGCCATGAAGGCGGTCTTGCCGAACAGGCCGAACGGGATCAGCACGAAGCCGCAGAGCGTTGCCAGCTTGAACTCGATGAGGGTGATGAACAGCTGGATCGACAGGATGAAGAAGGCGATGATCACGATCGCCCAGGCGACCAGCAGGATCACGATCTGCAGGAAATTCTCGAAGAAGCTGACAAAGCCGAGGAGTTCGGAGATCGACTCTAGCAAGGGATAGGCGGCATCAAGCCCGACTTGCGCGACTCGGCCCGGCTGCAGCAGTTCGGCCGCCGTAAACCCGGTGCCACTGGCCTTGAGGCCAAGCCCGGCGAAACTTTCGAACACGATGCGTGCAAGGCTGTTCCAGTTGCCGATGATGTAGGCGAAGATGCCGACAAAGAGGGTCTTCTTGACCAGGCGGGCAAGAATGTCGTCCTGCTCGCCCCATGACCAGAACAGCGCTGCCAGCGTGACGTCGATGACGATCAGCGTGGTCGCGATGAAGGCGACCTCGCCGCCCAGAAGGCCGAACCCGCTGTCGATGTAGCGCGAAAAGATGTCGAGGAAGCGGTCGACGACGCCGGTGCCACCCATGTCAGCGATCCCCCGCCATATCGAGGGTGGGATCCCCACTGTTGTCAGCCACAGGGGGCACGACCGCCGTATCGCGTTCGGCTTGCCCGAGGAACCGGCGGCGTTCCGCAGCCCAGGCTGCGGTGCAGATATCGACCGAAGCCGCCTGAAGGCCGAGCCCTGCGCAATAGCCAAGCGTGGCCTTTGCATCGTCCCCCGATACATCCGCCGCAGATATCGCAGCGCTAGGCGGCGGCGCAGGCTCTTCGCGCAATTCGAGCGCGGCCATGGTGATGGCAATGGCGACGAAGGCGCCGGCCCCAATCCGCGCAAAGAGCTTGCTGTCCATCGCCTCAGTTCCCGAACAGCCGGGCATTGCCCGGGACGTAAGGCCGGCGATCGCCAAGGAAACGGCGAAGCTGCTCGCGGGCCTGCGCCTTGGCAGCCGCTTGCGCTGCCGCATCGAGCGATTGCGCCCGCGCGAGCGAGGCGACCGTGGCGGTGAGGTCGGCGAGTTGCTGTGCCTGCACGGCCAGCAGCTGATTGCCAGCCTGGGCGGCCTGAAGCGCGCCGGTTGCCGACTGGCTTGAGCCAACGAGGCTGTCGATGGCGCCGCGCGTGCGGTCGATATTGCCGACCACGCCCGCCTGAACCCGCAGGGCATCCTCGAAGGCGCCGACGCTGTTCTGCCACCGGGCTTCGGCGCCCTGGACCAGCATGCGCTGCGGCCCCGTCATCGCGCCCGCGCGATAGTTGTTCTGGAACTCGCGTTCGATCTGACGGACGTCGTAAGCCACGCGCTGCGCCTGCCCGAGCAAGGCCTGCGTCTGCCGGATCTGCGCCTGCAGCGGTTCGAGCACGGTCAGTGGCAGCGATTGCAGGTTGCGCGCTTCGTTGACGAGCGAGGTGGCCTGATTCTGAAGCTGCCGGATCTGGTTGTTGATCTGCTCGAGCGTGCGCGCAGCGGTCAGGATGTTCTGGGCATAGTTGCGCGGGTCGAACACCACGCCGCCGAGCTGGGCACTGGCAGCGGTCGGCAGCATGGCGCCGACGCTGACCGAGAGAACCGCGGCACTGGCAGCAAGCATCGAGACGAATTTACGGGCGTTCATGGGCACTACTCCTGGGGTTGGTCCGGCAAGGGACCGGGCTGGGGACCGGGTTGGGGAAGGGGTGAGGGGGCGGGCAGCAGCTCGGCTGCCCAGGCAAGACCGCGATGGCGCAGCCAGCGCGCCGCAAAGTCAGCGGTGCCGTGCACCCCCGTGATGGCATCGATCGCGAGCTGGTCAGCCTTTGACGAGGTGGCGGTGAAAGCGAGCGCGACTTCGCCGAGGCCAAGTTCGAACAATCGGTTGCCGCGGGCCGACTGGCAGTAATAATCGCGCTTCGGCGTTGCCCGGGCGATGATCTCGATCTGCCGGTCATTGAGGCCGAAACGGCGATAGATCGCCAATATTTGCGGTTCGACCGCGCGTTCGTTGGGGAGGAAGATGCGGGTGGGGCAGCTTTCGATGATCGCGGGCGCAATCGCACTGGTCTCGATGTCCGCGAGGCTCTGGGTCGCGAAGACCACGCTCGCATTCTTCTTGCGCAGCGTCTTGAGCCATTCGCGCAGTTGTGCGGCAAAGGCCGGGCTGTCGAGGACAAGCCAGCCCTCGTCGATGATGATCATGGTGGGCGAACCATCGAGCCGGCTTTCGATGCGGTGGAACAGATAGGACAGCACGGCAGGCGCTGCGGCCGAGCCTGTCAGCCCTTCGGTCTCGAAGGCCTGAAAGCTCGCTTCTCCCAGATGTTCGTTCTCGGCATCGAGCAGCCGTCCGAACGGCCCGCCAATGCAATAGGGCGCGAGCGCCTGCTTCAAGGCCTGCGACTGGAGGAGCACAGCCAGCCCGGTGAGTGTGCGCTCGGCCATGGGTGCGGTGGCGAGGGAAGTCAGCGCCGACCAGAGATGCTCCTTGGTCGCGGGATCGATGGTCACCCCTTCAGCGCTGAGGATTGTCTGAAGCCATTCGGCCGCCCAGTTGCGTTCTGCCGGTTCGTCGATCCGCGCCAGCGGTTGCAAGAGCACTGTGCCAGAGCTGTCCTCGGCCAGGCCAGAACCGGTGAGCGAATTGCCGAGGTCTTGCCAGTCCCCACCGCATGCCAGCGCCGCAGCCCGGATCGATCCGCCGAAATCGAAAGCAAAGACCTGGGCGCGACCATAACGCTGAAACTGCAGCGCCATCAGTGCCAGCAGCACCGACTTGCCGGCCCCGGTCGGGCCGACGATCAGCGTGTGCCCGACGTCGCCAACATGGAGCGAAAACCGGAACGGGGTCGAGCCTTCGGTCCGCGCATAGAATAATGGGGCGGCGTTGAAGTGATCGTCCCGTTCCGGCCCGGCCCACACGGCAGACAGGGGGATCATGTGGGCAAGGTTGAGCGTGGAGATCGGGGGTGTCCGGACATTGGCGTAGACATGACCGGGAAGCGATCCGAGCCATGCCTCGACCGCGTTCATGCCTTCGGCGATCACGGTAAAATCGCGGCCTTGGATGACCTTCTCGACCAGACGCAGCTTCTCCGCTGCCAGCGCAGGATCCTCGTCCCACACCGTAACGGTGGCGGTGACATAGGCTTGACCGACAAAATCCGATCCGAGCTCCTGCAGCGCGGCATCGGCATCGGCGGCCTTGTTCGAGGCGTCGCTGTCGAGCAGCGTCGAGGCCTCGTTGGTCATAACCTCCTTGAGGATGCTCGCGACCGACTTGCGCTTGGCGAACCACTGACGCCGGATCTTGGCGGTCAGCTTGGTGGCGTCGGTCTTGTCGAGCATCACCGCCCGGGTGGACCAGCGATAGGCAAAGGCGAGCCGGTTGAGCTCGTCGAGCAAGCCGGGGAAAGTGCTGCTGGGAAAACCAACCACGGTCAGTGTGCGCAGGTGCGCTCGGCCAAGACGCGGTTCGAGGCCGCCGGTGAGCGGCTCATCTGCCAGCACAGCGTCGAGATGCATCGGGGTTTCGGGAACGCGGACGCGGTGACTGCGGGTCGAAACGCAGCTGTGCAGGTAGGTCAGCGTCTCGCCGTCATCGAGCCACGCCACCTCGGGCACAAAGCCATCGATCAGACGCAGCAGGCGCTCAGTGCGGTCGATGAAGAGGTCGAGGAGCTCCTTGGGATTGATGCCCTTTTCGGCCTTGCCCTCGTAGAGCCAGCTTTCGGCGCGGGCGGCGTCTTCGGCGGGCGGCATCCACAGCAGGGTCAGGAAATAGCGGCTTTCAAAATGTGCGCCTTCCTCGGCAAACTGTGCGGCGCGTTCGCGTTCGACCAGCGCTGACGCCGGATCGGGAAAGTCGCTGTCGGGATAATCCAGCGCGTGGCGGCGCACTGCCTCGACGAAGATCGCCCAGCCTGAACCCAGTCGCCGCAGCGCGCTGTTCAGGCGCGCGGTCGTTGCGATCAGCTCTGCGGGCGTTGCACTGTCGAGATCGGGTCCGCGAAAGCGGGCCGAGCGCTGGAAGCTGCCGTCCTTGTTGAGCACCACGCCAGGCGCGACCAGCGCAGCCCAGGGCAGGAAGTCGGCAAGCCGGTCGGCCCTGTTCCGATATTCGCGAAGCGAGAGCATGGGCTCAGACCCTCAGGAAAGTGGGGAACCGCAGATGCCGCCGCGCGATATCGACGAATTGCGGATCGCGCCGCGCCGCCCAGACCGAGACGATGTGCCCAAGCGCGAAGATCACCACCCCGGCGATCCACAGCCGCAGGCCCAGCCCGATCGCGGTGGCCAGCGTCGCATTGGCGATCGCCAGCCCGCGCGGCGCGCCGCCAAGCAGGATATGCTCGGTCAGCGCGCGGTGAACCGGAACGACAAAGCCCCGCACAGCTTCGGGCGCCGCGGTCTCCATCAGACCCCCCATCACACCAAGGCCCCGCCGCCGAACGAGAAGAACGACAAGAAGAAGGAGGAGGCGGCAAAGGCGATCGACAGGCCGAACACGATCTGGATCATCCGTCGCGCCCCGCCCGACGTGTCGCCGAACGCCAGCGCCAGACCGGTGGCGATGATGATCATCACCGCAACGATCTTGGCGACGGGCCCCTGGATGGATTCGAGGATCGACTGGAGCGGCGCCTCCCACGGCATTGACGAGCCCGCCGCATGGGCAGGCCCCGTGATGGCAAGAGCAACGAAGCCGCCGAGAATGGTAGCGGAGAGACGGGCACGGGCGCGCGACATGGTTTGGATCACGATGAAACTCCTGTGGCTTGGGGTGTGATGGGGAGGATCTGGTAGTCGCCGCGATCATCGAGCCCGGTGACCTCGGCGAGTTCGGCAAGCCGCCGTCCGGTCCCGTCGCGGACAAGGACGGCGATGACATCGATGGTCTCGGCGATCAGCGCGCGCGGCACGGTGACCACGCTTTCCTGGATGAGCTGCTCCATGCGCCGCAGGACCCCAAGCGCGGATCCTGCGTGGATCGTGCCGACGCCGCCAGGATGGCCGGTGCCCCAAGCCTTGAGCAGGTCGAGCGCTTCTGCACCGCGTACTTCGCCGATCGGAATGCGGTCGGGGCGCAAGCGCAGGGCAGAACGGACCAGGTCAGAAAGCGTGACCACGCCGTCTTTGGTGCGCAGCGACACGAGGTTGGGCGCGGCGCATTGCAGTTCGCGGGTGTCCTCGATCAGGACCACACGGTCGGCTGTCTTCGCGACTTCAGCCAGGAGCGCGTTGGTGAGGGTGGTCTTGCCGGTCGACGTGCCGCCAGCGACGAGGATGTTCTTCCGGGCCGCAACGGCGCGAACCAGCGCCTCGGCCTGCCATGGAGACATGATCTTCGCCGCGACATAATCATCGAGCGTGAACACCGCCACGGCGGGCTTGCGGATCGCGAAGCTCGGCGCAGCAACGACCGGCGGCAACAGGCCCTCGAACCTCTCTCCTGTATCGGGAAGCTCGGCCGACACGCGCGGTGCCTTGGCATGAACCTCGGCTCCGACATGATGCGCCACCAAGCGGATGATCCGCTCGCCATCGGCAGCGCACATCCCGCTTCCCGTATCGGCGATCCCTGCGCCGAGTCGGTCGATCCACAGCCGACCATCGGGATTGAGCATGACCTCAATGACCGAAGTATCTTCAAGCCAGGCGGCAATCTCCGGCCCGAGCGCAGTGCGCAGCATGCGCGCTCCGCGCGACGATGCTTGCGACTGTATGGGGATGACGCTCATGAATTGCCTCGTTTCGGCGAAGCAACCGACCATCGGCTGCGCACACGAGGCAGATCAAAGAGACATCAAATGGTTGCGGTGCAACAGCTAGTTCGATGCGGCGTATGCTGGCGAAGAGTTGGCCGTGAAATGCGGCGCGTCAGACCTGAACGAAGCGCGCCTGATCCCGGTCGTATCGAAATTCCGTCACGGTTCCGTCGCTGATCCGGGTGACGAGCTCATTGATGGCTGCGAGCGGAACCAGAAACCACTCGCGAGGCTGGATAGACCTGCCAAAGCGGTCACCGGCTGAAAGATCCAGACGGGCGGGGACCAGCGCGCGGTGTATCAAGCCCTCCAGCTTGCTCCGATTGATGTTGTAGAGCTTGTATTCGGCGACAATTTCGACGTCGGCGAGCAGAAATGTCGGGTCATTGCGAGCATTGGCGATGCGGCTCGCGACAGGCTGGCCGGTCACCCCGATCTTGTGGATCAGCTCCCGGTGTTGGTCCACATAGGGGTGAGCCGATTTGCTGCGGAGCACATAGATCGTCCCGCTCGCCAGGTCATCCGGTTCGGCGACATCGCCAAACAACGGACCGGCGCTGAGTTCGGTAATCCTGCGTGCCGTATCATCCCGGTAAAGTGCCTTTTGGAATGACCGCGACAGAACGGTGGCTTCGGTTCCGTTGTCGTAAATCACGCGGACCCGGCGGTCCTTGCGCTCATATTGCGTGACGAAGTCCTCGGTCGATGCGGCAATATAGGCTAGCTGGCCGCCTACGATGAAGAAGTTGCCGGGCTGTATCTCAGCGAGTGTCACTTCGGTCTGTTCGAACACCTTTGCCTGCCGCGCGCCCGCTTTGAGATCGGCCTGAACCCGCTCGAACAAGGGGCTGAAGGCGTCGAAGTCGGGGCAGGGCTCGCGATTTGCGATCTCCTCGGCGGCGCGCTTTTCGGCGCGGGACGAGACATGCCGAAGCCGGGTAATATCGGCATCAGGCCCGCCGGCCATACCAAGTTCGGCGAGCAGGGCATCATCATCGAGCGCGGAAGGAGCAGCTGCTGGGGTTGCACCGTCAAGGATGCCTCCGGTATCGATGGACGACAATAATTCACGCGCCTCCGGCATCTTGCGAAGCTGTTCGAGGCGCACGGCATAGAGCCGTTCGAAGATGTCCCTATCGTCGCCATGTTGGGGCAAACGGCCATGTTCTGCAACAAACCGCTGGATGTCTTCAAAGCCTGCGACGATCCGCTCCTGTAGCGGCGTCAACGTGCGCTTGGCCTCGGGCGCCATGTCGACGCCGAGTTGAGCCAGAAGCTCTAGATCGCTGAGTTCAGCCATCAGCGCCGGCCTTTGCGGCGTGGCGCTTGAGGAAGGCAATTCCTTCAGCCATCTTGCGCTCCCAGGCATCCTGCGATGTCAGCGCGGGCAGCCGCCCACGCTCGCGCTTGAAGTCCAGTGCGCGCTCGGCGAGGGCACGGGCATCCTCGTAGGTGAGCTTGTCCTTCTTGGCGTTGATCACCGCCTGCACCTGGAGGAGTGTGGCCTCGTCCATCGCCTTGGCCATCACGGCAATGGTGGCATCGAACGGATTGACGTGATCGATCAGGTCGATGTCGAGATCGGTGACGCTGAGTGCGAACTTGCGCACCCCGTCGATGAACGCGGTGTTGGCCTTGATTTCGCCATCGACGACATCTCCGGTGATCATGGCCTTGGCCTGCTGCGTCACCGTCAATGCCGCAATTGCATGCTGGCGCACAGCCTCCTGATCTTCGGCGGTGAGTTCAGGATACTTCTCGCGAATGATCTTGCCCATCTTCAGCTGGGTCAGTTCCTCCGGCACAACGTCAGGGTCGAACATGCCGCGTTCGACGACCGACTTGTCCTGCACGAAGCTGGCGATCACTTCGTTGAGGTCTTCGCGGCAGATACGGGTCGCCTCGATGCTGGTCGGCAGTTTCAGGCCCTTGATCTCGAAATGCATCTGCCCGTGGGCGTTGACTCCGACATTGGCTTCCCCCGGCTTGTAGCCATCGTCGCCATAGTTGAAGCCATCCTTCGGACCGGCATCCTTGGGGGTGAACTCGAAGCGGGGGGCAAGCACCTGCTCCATCAGCAGGCTGGCGGCGATGGCCTTGAGGTAGTCATTGATCGCATCGACCACGAGCGGATCGTCCGCCGCCGGTTCGGCGATAAGATTGGTGAAGCGCGCCCGGGTCTTGCCTGGCGCATCGCGCGTGGCGCGCCCGATGATCTGGATGATCTCGGTCAGGCTGGAGCGATAGCCCACAGTCAGCGCATGTTCGCACCAGATCCAGTCAAAGCCTTCCTTGGCCATGCCGAGCGCAATGATGATGTCGACATGGTCGCGGTTGGTCCGGGCTTCAGGCGATTTCAGTGCGGTGACCACTTTGTCGCGCTTGGCTGCGTCGTCATCGACCAGATCGGCGATCTTGATGACTCCGCCCGACGCCGTGCGCACGAGGTGGAACCCCGTTACCGGATCAACGCCGTGCCATTCGCCGAGGTGGTTCATGATATCCTCGGCCTCGCGATGCTTGTCCTTGAGGCTCTCGCGCGAATTGACCGAGGGGATATGGACAATTGTCTTCACGGTCGGGTCAAGCAAGGCTGCGATCTTGTCGGTATAGCGGCCCATGTAGAAGCTGTAGCCGATGTCGAGCACCTTCAGATGCTCGTAGCCATTGAGCTGTTCGTAATAGGTGTAGGTGACGGTCTCGAATTTCGCTTCGTCCTCGGGCGCCAGCACCGGAATGGCGTCGCCCCGGAAATAGCTGCCAGTCATGGCGACAATATGAGCCTTGTCCCGGCCGATCAGCTGGGCCAGCTGCGCGCCGAGCCGGTTACCGGCATCTGCCGAGACATGATGGAACTCGTCGATGGCGATGACGGTGTCGTCGAAAGCCTCGACTCCGAGCTCGTCAAAGGCAAAGCGGAAAGTGGCATGGGTGCAGACCAGCACGCGTTCGTCGCCAGAAAGGAATTCGCCCAGTGCCTTGACCTTGGACTTGGCAACCTTCGGATCATCGGCACCCGGCGTGTTGCACAGGTTCCATTGCGGCGCGACCACCCAGTCGGCCCAGAAGCCGTGTTTGCTCAAGGGCTCGCTGGCAAAGCTCGCACCAATTGAACGCTCGGGAACGCAGACGATGGCCTTCTTCACGCCCTGATTGGTCAGCTTGTCGAGCGCAATGAACATGAGCGCACGGGACTTTCCCGAAGCAGGCGGCGACTTGATCAGCAGGAATTGCTCGCCGCGCTTGTCATAGGCGCGCGCCTGCATGGGCCGCATGCCCAGCTCGTTGGCCTTCGCCGTGGCACCGGTCCGGGCAGGGCGGAAGGTGACCGTGGGGATGATATCGCCGTTTGCCATGGGGTTCAGGCCGCCTTCTTGCCGGTCATCTTGGTGTAGAGTTCGAACAGCTTCTCGAGCCGTTCGGTATCGTTGCGGAACTTGCGCCCGATATAGATCCGCTCCAGCACTTCGTCATTGCGCTCATGCGCATGGCGGAGGTTATCGGGCATTTTTTCCGGATCATAGAGCTCGGCAATGGTCATGGGAAAATGCGCTTCGCGAGCAAGTAGGATGTTTTCCGCGCAGATGGTGAGATCCGCTTTGTTTTGCTCAGTGAGCTTTAAAATGGGAAAGGTGTTCCATCCCAGTACATTTGAGTATCGATAGCGAGTTTCCAACTGACCGCAAACGGTGGCAATCCACAACAAGTGCATTCGGGAAATCAGCAGCGCCAATTGCCAAAATGGTCCATCAAAGATGGCGAATGCCTCGCTTGAAATCACATTCGTATTTGAAACTACGCCTGCTGGCAGGAACTGCCGCGATTCCGAAGATGTCCGCGGAACGACAAGCGTATGAGTGCTAGAAAACTTCATTTCTCTCATTTGATGGGCGCGTGCCGCCATCGTACGGCCACCCTTGTCCGTGCTCTTGCTTCGCATAGTGCGCACAGCGTCGATCCGAGCTTTGATCTTGGGATGGCCCTCGGCGAACGCCAAATCAGAGTCGTCAATCCAGAGGCAGTATCGAACAAGGTTTGAAATGAACTCTTTTGATCCAAAAATCCTTCGGACAAATTTTTCTTTGGTCTCGCGAGAGAGCTCGAGATCAACCGCTTCTGATCTCGAAAGTAGCAAATTACCCCCATCATAGGGCATGTTACCAAGGTCCATCTTGTTCAAACCATTGATCGGTTTCGATGATTTTCCGACCAAGAGGTTTGCACCGGCAACAAGATAGGCATTGATGTTACTTACGCTGCGCGCTTCGAAGCCCTCATGATCGGCTTCGCAGAACAGTTTTTTTACAGAACGAGCCTGCTTGGAGAGCCCGACTATGACGACAGTGACGCCTGCATTGTGCGCAGCGAGATTGTTCCATTTGAAGGAAGTATGCGCGAATTCGATTTCATGCCCGCTTGCAAATATAATCGGCCAAAGCAAAGGGACTTGATGTCCTTGGCAAATTGAGTTTGTCGTCACAAATGCAATTCGTGTTTCAGTCTTCTGCGCATACTCGATAGCTCGAATCAGCCACGCCGCGACATAATCGATATACCCGTGCTTTACGCCGTATCGATTAAACACCTTATCCATGTTCTCAATTTCGTCGTCTGACTTTTTACCTTTGCCGGCGTAGGGAGGATTGCCGCAAATGTAGGTCTCTCCCCCTTCGTTTTCGAAGTCGATTTCAGCTTGGGTGAGATCGGTCTTGAAGAGATCGTCCGCTTGCAGTTTTACGCCGATTCCTGTCGGCGGACAGAGCTTCAGCCAGTCGTAGTCCAGCGCATTGCCGCTTGTAATCCAGCTCTGGCTGTCGAGCGGCAGGAAGTCGGCGAGTGCCTCCTTCTGCCCGCGATAGATGACGTCGCACTGAAATTCGGCGATGATGAGCGCCAGTCGAGCAATTTCGGCCGGGAATTCACGAAGCTCAATCCCACGAAAATTCGTCAACGGGATTGCAGTCTTCCTATCATGCTCGCCTCGCCGCGCATTCACCTCAGCCTCAATTTCACGCAAATGCTTGTAGGCGATAACAAGGAAATTGCCCGAGCCACACGCCGGATCGAATACACGAATGCGCGCCATGCGGTTTCGCAAATTCAGCAGCTTGCGGGCATTATCTCCTGCCTCTTCAAGCGCTGACCGCAAGTCATCAAGGAACAGCGGGTTCAGCACCTTCAGGATGTTGGGCACGCTGGTGTAGTGCATGCCGAGCGCACCGCGCTCCTCGTCATCCGCAACCGCCTGGATCATGCTGCCGAAGATGTCTGGGTTGATCTTCTTCCAGTTCAGGTTGCCGATCTGGATCAAGTAGGAACGCGCGATCCTGCTGAACCGCGGCACCTCCGTATTTCCGGAGAAGAGCTGCCCGTTGACGTAAGGGAAGACGTCCGCCCATCGCGGCGTGCCGGCAGCCTTGCGGTAGCGATCGTCCAGCTTGCCTGCTTGCCGGGTGGGTGTGTCCATCGCCTGAAAAATCTGGCTAATAACTTCATGTGTGTTGGCCGAATCGCGCGCACTCATCTGTTCAATGGTTCGTGTGAACAGGCCTTCGCCATTAAAGATGTCGGTGTCCTCCGCGAAGAAGCAGAAGATCAGGCGGGCCATGAAATGGTTCATGTCGGCGCGGCGCTCGGCCGTCGCCCATTGCGGGTTGTCCTTCAGCAGTTCGACATAGAGCTTGTTCAACCGGCTTGTGGCCCGGATATCGAACGTGCTCTCGCGGATCTGCTTGACCGTCGTGATGCCGGCTAGCGGCAGGAAAAGGCCGAAGTGGTTGGGGAAATCGGTGAAGGCACAGGCGACTGTCTCGCCGGTGCTCAAATCTTCCGCCTGAAAGTCACCCCCGTCGGTTGCGAGAATGAACTTTGCTTTTGCCGCTGCCGTCTTCGGGCTTTCGCGCAGTGCCCTCAGCGTCTCGTCGACCGCCCCTGCATCGCATGTGGCAATATGGATGTTGCTGCGTTGCAGGACGCCGCCAGGCAGATCGGAAGCATTCGACGCGCCACTGCGCAGCTTTTTGAGAGTTGTGGCTTTGTTTCCAAAGGCTTCAAGGAACGCAAACGGAAACTCCGCCCGGTCAAAGGGAAGCTCTGCCAGCTCAGAAATTGCCTGTTCGATCTCGACCGCATTCATACCTCACCAGTAGGGCTTAGAACGGTGAGAGAACAAGATGCCAGTTGGATTGATTGATAAGATTGTTGAATTTGGCGTGATGACAGAGGTTGGGCGGTGGCGATGTTTGGGGACGATCCGGAGCGTCGCCTTTCAGGAGCGCTCACTGGGATAGTATACGTTCCCGGACCGCTAATAGGTATGTCAGCTGCGCGCGCCCTAGTCGGCACACATGCAATTTTGGACTTTTCCTACGATGGGGCGTGATCAGTTCTTGGTACAGCCCCATTGAAATAGGAGTTCGAATCCCCCCGTCCCGCCATTCAAGCCATGCGCTGCCGGGACTTACTGATGAGCCGCCGTGAGAACGCTGGTTTCGAAGAACCGACCATCTTCAGATCCCACCGGCGTTTCCGAAAGCGAGGCGTCGCTCATAAGATCGATATGGAATTGCAGACTTGCATGTCGGATAATCCAACATTATACAAAACTCGTGTCTTCAATACCGACGAGGTCCTCATGGCAACTCTCGCACCTCCGGCATCCGCCGTCACAGTCTTTCCGACTGCCGCGATCGAGGCGTGCCTCCACGACGAACTGGTCGAGACGATCAAGTCGCTGGCCAAGATTAAGGGCCTCGCGTTGCCTACGGCGCCCGCGCAGATTGCGACCACATCAGTCCAGATCGACTCGTTAGTGTGCATCGAAATTCTCTGTGCGGTCGAGCCGATCGTCGGGATTGAACTGCCCGAAAAGGTCGTCAAGGCCGGCGGCTACGGCTCTATCGACGCCGCGATCAAGAACCTCATTCCTCGCATCGAAGCGGAATGGAAGAAGCAGAAAGGACTGAAGCCATGACCAGCGCAGCGCTGCGGCCGGACAGCGACGACGAGGAGCGGCGGCGTCTCGGCGATCGGCTGCGCGAAGCGCGCAAATATCTCGGCCTGAAGCAGGAAGAGGTCGCGACATATCTCAAGATTCCGCGCACCGCGCTTACCGACATCGAGAATGGCCAGCGGAAAGTCGAGGCGATCGAGCTGACGCGGCTCGCGCGGCTCTACCGTCAGTCGGTCGCCTTCTTTACCGGCGAGGACGAAGCTGCCGCCAATATGGCGCCTGACGTCGCACATCTCGCCCGCCAGGCCGCCAAGCTGTCGAAGAAGGATCGCGACGAACTGGGCCGCTTCGCTGAGTTCCTGCGGACCCGGTCGGGCGCCAACGAGGCCTAACGATGGCTGATTACGCCAGCTCGGTCCGCAAGGGGACGATGGCGGCGGCCCGCCTTCACCGCCGCTTGCCGTTCCGCGAACAGATCGAAGCCCGCGGTGGGAGCGTGGATATTTTCGGCGCGATCGAAGCGCTGGAAATACCGCTGTTGCTCCGCCCGCTGGATGGTCTGCTGGGCGCCTACCTGAGCGCCCCGTCGCCCGGTATCCTCATCACTACTGAGCGGCCACTGAGCATCCAGCGCTTCACCGCATCGCACGAACTAGGGCATTGCGACCTCAAGCACGACCCCAGCCTCGACGACGACAACATCTTGCGGCGCATGCCGATGGACAGTGCCCCGCAGGACGATCTGCAGGAAGTCGAGGCCAATGCCTTCGCCTCAGCGTTTATGATGCCGTCCTGGCTGATCGCGTGGCATTGCGAGCGCCAGGCCTGGCAGGCGGCCGATCTGCGGCGGCCGAGCACGGTCTATCAGCTCGCGCTGCGTATGGGCGCCAGCTACGAGGCGACCTGCTGGACGCTGGCGCTTCACAATCTCATCGACCGCCGCCAGGCGCGCGAGCTGGTCGACACCAAGCCCAAGGCCATGAAGACCGCGCTGCTCGCCCAGTATACTCCGCAGGACTATCGAGGCGACGTCTGGCTGCTCACCGAGCGCGACGCAGATACGCGGATAGACGGCAGCCGAAATGATTTGTTCGTGCTGCGCCTCGAGGAACATAGCGGCGGCGGTTATCTGTGGGATATCGATCAGCTGCGCGCGAGCGGCTTTGCCGTGGTCGGTGACGCGCTCGAAGACGGCGATCCCCAGGCCGTCGGCAGCCATGTCATCCGGCGCGTCACGGCGGCGACCGGCGAAGCCGATCGCGGCCTGATGTCGCTCGACGAGCGGCGGCCCTGGGATCCCGAGCTGCCGCTCACCAGCCTCAGTGTCGAATATGATTTCACCGGGCCGGAGCAAGTCGGCTATTCACGCGCGGCGCGGCGGTTGCTGCTCGAGGCAGCATGAGCCTGATCGTCGCACTCAAGGATCTGCGAAGCGCGTTCGGTCCGGGCCGCAATCAGGGTGCCCGGCCGACCTGTCTCGCCTTTGCCGCCAGCGATACCCATGCTGCTCTGCGCGCCGACTGGTCGCCGCTGTCGTGCGAATTTGCCTTCTATCATGCTCAGCGCCGCGCCGGACTGCCGCCGACCGGCGGCGCACGCCTGTCCGCCATGCTCGATGCGCTGCGGCAGGACGGGCAGCCCGAAGAAGGCGGCTGGCCCTATCTCGCCTCCTTGCCCACGATAATAGCGACCTGGGTGCCGCCGGCGTCGATCGAGACCGTCTTTGGGCGCAACGGCCAGACCGAGGCGCCGGATCTCGACCAGATCATTCCGTGGATCGATCAGGACCGGCCCGTGATCATTCTCACCATATTGTCGCCCAGCTTTTACCTGCCGAGCCCGGATGCCGTGGTCGACCCGCCGATTGGCGAACAGCCCGAGCCGGCGCGGCGCCACGCGATCATCGCCTGCGGTCATGGCATGGTCGATGGGCAGCGCGCGCTGCTCGTCCGCAACAGCTGGGGGACGCGCTGGGGGCAGGATGGGTATGCCTGGCTCACCGAAGCTTTCCTAGGCCCGCGCCTCTACGGCGCCGCCATTTTGATGGAGGACGTGCATGTCTCTGCCCATAAAGCCGCAGCCTGATTGCGGGAGCGCCTGGCGCGAGGCGGTCGCGGCCGTCGATCAGCAGCCCGGCGATTCCGCCTATAATGTGCTGATCGATATCGCTGACCCGTTGGCGGGCGCCGGTATCGGGGATCCCCGCGTGGCCGTGGTTGATGCCTTCCTTCAGCAATATGGCAAGTCGGTGGAGACGGTTGCGAACACGATCTTCCCTTCGGCCCTCTACTACCGCCATGGCGCGCCCGCCTTTTTCAGCGCCTTTCGCGATCGCGTGCTTCCCAAGGTTCGCAAGAATGCGCGGTGGTCGGGCTATTATTTCGAGCGGATGATGCAGGTACCGGCGGTCGGTGGCGGCATGATCAACCAGCTCTGGGACATTGTCGAGCGGATGAAGGATCCCGCTGTCAAGGCGAACAACAAGTTCGAGCTATCGCTGTTCGATCCCGAACGCGACGTCGACGATTCGCCTTATGGCGGACAATGCCTGAGCTTCCTGAGCTTCAAGCTGCTCCCGGGCGCGCCCAAGACGCTGACCCTGACAGCAATGTACCGCAACCACTTCTATATCGAAAAGCTGCTCGGCAATCTCATCGGTCTCGGCCGTCTCATGGAGTTCGTCGCCCACGAAGCGGGGCTGAAGGTCGGTACGCTGACGATCCTCTCGACCCATGCCGAAATCGACAAGCCCAAGAGCAAGCAAATGGGTCAGGCCAACCGGGCGCAGATCGACCAGATGCTGGCTGCCTTCGATCAGGCGAGCGCGAAGCTCGCCCTCGTGGCCTGAGGCGCCTCGAGCGGCAGCGTCAAATTTACGACGTCGGGTGCCTCGCGAGCGCCGTAAAGGTCATAGAGGCCCGCGATGAAATCGGTCTGCCCGCCATAGCTCGGGTGCCGAACCGGAATGATCGGCACATCGAGCCCGTCAAGCGCAAGCTGGGCATCGCGCCCGATCGCGACGATCTGCTTCGGCTTCACCAGCGCAATCAGTCCGTGCAGCAAGGGCGCCGTCGCGTCGCGCTCGGCTCGCGTGTGGCACCTGTTCGAGAAGGGATCGTCTGGACAATGCGGATGCAGCGGAAACACATTCCACAGTACCGCTGGCACGCCGATCGTACCGAGCACACGCCACACCACCGCCGCGGTCCGCTCGGCGACGACCGGTCCCAAGGTCGCGCGGTCGAGCGCGATGCCGCCGAGCAGCGCACCGGCATGATCGAGATGGATTTCGTCTGTCAGCGGCACGCCGGTGCGCCGTCCGCCGCGATAGCCGAGATCGCGCGCGATCCACATCGTATCGACCCGAGCATCGAGCGCGGCATCGAGAAACCGCTCGAGGTTGCGGCGGCGCAGTTTCGCAGCATCTTTGCGGTCATGCACCGGGCAGACATCGCGATAGGGATTGAACACCGAAGGCAGGCGGGTGTCGGCAAGGGCGGCAACGAACGACTTGGGTGTTTTCACGGCAGACTCTCGATACTGAGGCAATGGTTGTTCATGTCGACATGGACCCGCCCGCGTCGGTGCTTACGCAGGAAACGGAAGGCGGCATAGCCCTGGAGGATCGCTTCCTCCCAAACCCATAACGGGATGTCTTCCACCTCATATCCGGTCACGAACTCGCGCACCTGCTTGAGCAGGTCGAACGGGAGGTCGTTGACCCCCATGTCCTCGAACAGATCGAGGTTGGAGGCCTGGCCGAAGATCCAGGTGGTGACGCCTTCCTCGATGAGCGTCGCGCGGGCGCCATCCTGCGCCTCATCGATCTTGGGATCGTTCTTGCGCTTGAGCCGCAACAACGAGCGGATCACCGGCGACCAGCCCAACACCGCGACATGGGCAAGATGGAACACGTCGTGAAAGCGGTAATCGTCCTTGATCATTGCATTGTCGGTCAGCCGGTCGCCGATGTTGAGGCCGTTGCACCGCTGGTAGACATAATCATCGCCATTCACCGTTCGCTCGAAGATATCGATGGTCAGCGTGCGGGGCAGCCGTTCGTCCGCCAACGCGTCGGCATCGAGGAAGTCCGGATAGATCCGCTCGCGCGGCCAACGGTCGAAGATCTTTGCGAGATTCTTGACCGCGGCCGCCTCGAGCGTGACTCCGGCTTCGTTGGCAGCCTGGCGCAACAGGCGCAGGATCGCCACCAGCCGCCCGGCGAGCGCCGCCTGATTGTCGGTGAGCCGGCCCGATTGCTGTTCGATGACGAGTGTGCCGACTTCGCCTGCGAGAAGCATCAGCGTCTGCTCGAACGCCGGCGTCGGCTCGAGTTGGCGCGGCATGATGTCGGGCTGGAGCGAGGCGAAGGTGAGTTCGCGATCCGCTGTCTTGTGCCAGTCGCCATAGCCGCGGCCGACATTGGCGGCGATCTCGTCGAGCGAGATGCCCGCCCGCGACGCCACCGCAGTCAGATACCATAGGACGTCGCCCAGTTCCTCGACGACCGCGCCGGCATAGCCCTTATAGGATTTCTGGTCGCGCTGCTTCTTCTTGACTTCGCTGAGCAGGCTGCCGGTCTCGCCGAACAGGCCGAGCATCGGAAAGGTCAGCGATCCCCCGTCGCTATGCTTGTCGGTCGTCAGCGCCTGCTCGGCATAGTCGGCTACCGTCAGCGGCGAAAAGGGATCGCTTGTCATCAGCGCTTCCGCCGCCGGTCCAAGATCGAATCCTGGGGCACGGGTACGCCATAGGCTTCGAGCGCCCGCAGCACGATCATCCGGATCGGCTCGCGCGTCTCGACCGCACGATGGCCGAGATACCGCTTGGTGCTGGCCGGGATCTGGATCTGAAGATGCTCATCCGGGTCAGACGCGATCTCATCGTTCACTACTTTCATGAAACCATATTTTCATGAAATTAAGATTGAATCAAGTGAAGCTTCTCGCTCTGTGCAGGTGGCACTGCTTCAATCGATATCCGGCGCTTGGTTTTCCCCGCACCACGGCGCAGGTGATACGTACTCGGTCCCATGGCATTTCATCGGCTATGCAAACCCGCGTAACTGGGAGGATGATGATGATTGGTGTGCTGGCTTACGGATCGTTGATCACAGACCCGGGCTCGGAACTCGCGGCAATCACGGTCGCCGTTACCAAAGACGTGATGACTCCGTTCGCCGTCGAATTCGCTAGAACGAGCAGGAGTCGGGGCGGCGCGCCAACGCTGGTGCCAGTGGATGTCGGCGGCTCCCCTGTGCGCGCCGTAATTTTCCAAGTTGAGGGGGAAACGAGCGAAGTCGCCGATATTGTCTACCGTCGTGAAATCCACGCCGTTGGAAGTGGCAAGAGATACTCCGAACCGCCCGCCGATCGCACCGACGCCGTTCGAATCGCCCGGTTCGAGGACTTGGCTGGGTTCGGCCTGGTCCTGAGCACTCAGATCGCAACCAACATCGACCCGATTTCCCCGGCGTATCTGGCCGACCTAGCCATCGCCAGTGCACAGGCTTTGGACGATGGCCGTGATGGCATCGGCTACCTCATAGCGGCGCGAAAAAGCGGGATCGAAACGCCCCTTACATCGCAGTACGCGGCATGCATCCTGACCAAAACTGGAGCGGATGACCTCCCCGCCGCTCTGCGCGCGGTAAAACGCGGATGGTGAAGTATGGCGACCGGTCGACTACGATAGTAGCGCTATAGTGCAGATGTAGTGCTCATCTTCATCGTGCGTGGCCTGCCAAATCGGATCGGGTTAACAATCGGCAGATTTTAAATAACTCAATTGAACCGTCGAATGACCGGTAGACAGGCGAATACCGCCCCGTCTAGCTTCGAAAATCGCCTAACCGGGACCGTCCCTCCAATCGGCGCGCAAGTGCCTCGACAAACCCCTCATATCGCTCCTTGCCCTGCGCTTGCGCTGCGGCAAGGCCACTGTCCGGTAATGGCGGATTGGCGGTAAGCCAAAAGCGTACGAACAATGCCACGGCCTCGGTGGTGATCTCGGTCTGCTGATCGAGTTGTCCGAGGCGCCGGTCGATGCGGTCAAGGCGGCGGCTGAGCGCTGCTTCGAGCTGTTCAGGGTTGTCTGGCGACATGAATGACCGCAGCGCTGCCTCCACCACATCGGGTTGGCCAACACGCCTGCGCATTGCAAACTCGGCAAGCTGGTCGATCACGTCGGGTGGCAGCCGAAATGTGCGCTTAAGCTTCACAGTTCGATCCCGTCGCCGAGGTCGAGCGAGGCCTGCCGTGCGCCGCGCTCCATAGTGCGCCGGATGCGTTCACCGTTGGCGGCTGATTGGTCAGCGTCTGCGCCGTCTGCCTCAGCAAAGTCGAATTCGGCGGCAGGAGACTTGGGCCGTGCAACCACTTCGACATGTTCGGGGAGGTCAGGCTCGCGCCGCAAGCCGCCATTGGCAGGATCGATCCTGCGACTACCGTCTTCGGATGACTTGGGGTCTGGCTCAATCGGGGGCAGAACGCTCCAGTCGTCGGTTGCGCGCGCGTCCGCAGGCTGGCCGCAGTTCTCGGGCGCGGGCAACACTCGAGACTGCAGCCGCCTATCGGCGTAATAGCGCGCCTTCTTCGCCTTGATCGGCGGCGCCCCTGACAAGAGCACAACCTCGTCGGTCTGCGGCAGTTGCAGAATCTCGCCCGGCGTAAGGAGTGCGCGCGCCGTTTCGGAGCGCGAGATCATCAAGTGGCCAAGCCAAGGTGATAGCCGGTGCCCGGCATAGTTCTTCATTGACCGCTGTTCGGTGGTTGTGCCCAGCGCTTCGGAGACCCGCTTGGCTGTGCGCTCATCGTTGGTCGCGAAGGCAACGCGAACATGGCAATTGTCGAGGATGGCGTTGTTTTGCCCGTAGGCGCGCTCGATCTGGTTCAGTGACTGCGCAATTAGGAAGGCCTTGAGGCCGTAGCCCGCCATGAAGGCGAGGGCGCTCTCGAAGAAATCGAGCCGGCCGAGAGCTGGGAACTCATCCAGCATGAGCAGCACGCGCTGGCGTTTGGTTGCAGGAACGAATTCTTCGGTGAGGCGGCGGCCAATCTGATTGAGGATCAGGCGGATCAGCGGCTTGGTCCGGCTGATGTCGGATGGCGGCACGACCAGATAGAGCGAGGTCGGTCGGCCGCTGACGAGATCGGCGATCCGCCAATCCGAATGGCTGGTGACCGTGGCGATGACCGGATCGCGATAGAGGCCCAGAAAGGACATCGCGGTCGACAGCACGCCCGATCTCTCGTTGTCAGACTTGTTGAGCAGCTCGCGCGCAGCGCTGGCAACGACCGGGTGCGGGCCCGCTTCACCCAGATGCGGGGTGTCCATCATCGCATAGAGCGTGTTTTCAATGGTCTCGTCGGGGTTGGAGAGGAAAGCCGCTACGCCTGCGAGCGACTTGTCGGAGCCAGCGTAAAGCACGTGAAGGATGGCTCCGACCAACAAGGCATGGCTGGTCTTTTCCCAGTGGTTGCGCTTCTCGAGACTGCCCTCAGGGTCGACTAAGATATCAGCGATGTTCTGAACGTCGCGCACCTCATTGAGGCCGCGGCGCACCTCCAGCAGCGGATTGTAAGCGGACGATTCAAGACTGGTTGGATCGAAACGCAGGGTTCGGCTGAATGTGCTGCGAAAACCGGCAGTGACGTCCCAGTTCTCGCCCTTGATGTCGTGGACGATCGCCGAGCCCGGCCAGGTCAGCAGGGTCGGGATTACCAGGCCGACGCCTTTGCCCGAGCGCGTCGGCGCAAAGCAGAGGACATGTTCAGCCCCGTCGTGGCGAAGATAGTTGTTCTGGAACTGTCCGAGCACTACCCCGGTGTCGGCCAATAATCCGGCTTTGCGGATGTCATCGCGGGTTGCCCACCGGGCAGTGCCATAGGTGTTGGCGTTGCGGTTCTCGCGGCCGCGCCAGACGGACATCGCGATGGCGACCACAATTGCCGCGAACCCGCCCGAGGTGGCGATCATCCCCCCGGTATCGAAAATCTTTGGAGCGTATGCGTCGAACGAGAACCACCACCAGAACAGGTCATAGGGGCGATAGACCGGATGGCCGAACATGTGGAACCAGGGCACGCCGAGCTCTGGCTGGAAGCCAAGCGCCGAGGCTGTCCATTGGGTTGCGGACCAGACGCCCGCAACAATGATGATTAGCACCGCTAGGATCTGGCCCCACAGGATTTTGGCAGCCGACATGGCGCAACTCCGTTTAGTTTCTGCCTAGGTCGGTGAGCTCCGGAGAGGTTGGCAAGGGAGGAGTTGGGGCTTGCAGACCCAAGCGGAGAAACGGACAGGTTGGCGCAGTTTGCTAGATCGGCTCCCAGGCATAATCCGGTTTGCCCGACCAGGTCAGCCGAACCATCGCGCCTTGCACCACCGACTGCACGACATTCGGCCAGAGCGCGGCGATGCAGGTGCCGCCCGCATGGCGGACCGAGGGGTAGATGATGCCATTGTGTCCCTCCACTCGCGCCTGCGCGGCGAGAACATTGCCAGCAGCATAACCGGTAGCGGGGTCCGCATCGAGCGCCGGATGACCCGCTGCCTCGCGCAGGTCGACGAACACGCCAGCCATGCTCGCCAGCATTTCGCCATATTCGACGACCGCGTTGAAGTCGCCTGCGTCAGCGAGTGCCTTGGTCAGGTGATGCCCGACTTCCGCAATGCAGGTTTCGACCGCGAGGGCTGCGTACCATGCGCCGCGGTCTGCAGGGTTGAAGCGCATCGGCTCGCGCGGTTTGGCATAGGCGAAGCTGGCGTTGATGAAGCGCGCATGCGGCACGCCATGAACCAGTTCTTCTGGGCTGAGCGCACCGAGCCCGCGTTCCTCTGCAACCAACCGCCCGCTGGTCGCGCCTTCGATTTCGGCAAGCAGCGCCAACTCGTCGGGATCGTCTGCCAGCGGCGCGAGCACGGCTTCGCGCAGCCGCGCGCTCGCGACCAGCCTGATGGTGCGCGGGAACGCCTCACGCACCATCGGCAGTGCGGACTGCGGCTCAGAGCCCGCCACGCAGCGCGTCGATATACTGCCGGGTCTCGAGCATACGGGGAATGCCGCCTTCGATCATCGCCTCGACTGGCGACTTTGCGCCGAACACTGGCGCCCGGTTGGGCAGACGCGGCCAGCGGTCGGCCATCGCGTCGGCAAACAGCAGATGCAGCCCCTTGAACACACCGATCAAGGCAGAGGCACGGGTCAGCTGGTCCTGGCTCAGGGTGCCATCCCATTTGCCCGCTTTGATCCGGTCCCATGTGCTCTCGGATACGCCGAGCAGCGCGGCCCCTTCGGCATTGCTGCCACCCCAGGCATCGACAAGCCGCAACACGGCCTTGATGGCCGCCCCGGTCAGTCGCTTGCGATCTCCTTCACCCGAAAAGGTCTGCAGGCCCGCCGCTGCTGGAACCGCTTGATGGGTGGTTGCTGCGCTTGCCATGATCGTTTCTCCTGACGCGAATATACGCATCACATGGTGCGATTGTCAAGATTGGGCTGATACGCGTCAGCTTGCCACATCATATCTCGATCGACCTGCTTCGGCCCAGTGTCCATTCGATGCCACCACCAGACCGAGGCTGGCCGCTCACATATTGCCCGAGATGCCGATCGAGCTGCTTTGACCAAGGGACAAGCGAAAACCCAAGGCCATCGTCGATCATCGCAAACCGGCCCGAAGCGAGCGGGATGCGCTGGCGATAGACGCCTGATACCTCACCGGACGATCGGCTTGGGCGAAAGGGCAGGCCGTGCTCACGCGAAAGTGCTGCACCTGCGTCGGCAAGGTCGCGCTCGCGCAATGTGCCAAGCAGATTGCGGGACAGGACAAAGCGGTCACCGCGCCGCTGGGCAAGACCTTCGCTTTCCAGATAATCTAGCCGGCGCGTTTTCGCTGCCTCGACTTCGCTGCCGAACCCCGGACCGAGCGGCAGCGGCTCCGATGCAATCAGCTGCTTGTCGAGCCAGGTGGCTCCGCGGCTGCGCTCCTGGGTAGCAAGATCGCAATCGGAATGGGTCAGGAGCGAGGACTGCTCGCGACCGCGCCGGTCAGTCCAGGAGTGGAGCTCGACGATTGCGCCAGGCGCAGCATCACCGGTCATGTCGATGTCGGAGAATTTGCAATGATGGACACGGCCATCGGCGCCGTCGACCACGGCGTAGGCCTCTCCCGTCAGTTCATTGTGCAGGCCGCGCTCGACCAAACGCCCGATGACAGGTTCGCCTGCCGCCCCATCATGCATCGCGAAGCGGCCGGACTCGGCGGCGAGACCTTGCCCCGTCATGGCCCGGTGCATCGTCTTGATGATATCGCCGCGGGTGCCAAGGTCGCGCAGCGTCTGCTCCAGCCCGGGATTTAACCGCCAGCAGCCAGATGCAATCTTGTCCGCCAGTCCCATGCGTTCGAGTTTCGTAGCGCGGCCGATGAGATGCTGGTTGGCCGGATTGGCGATCCGCTGCGGATCCGGACGCAGGTCGACCACGCGGTCCAGTTTGCTGCCGATCGCGCGCAGCCGACGATCGAGGCTGGTCCATCTGTCGGCATCGACCTCGCGCGCCAGCGCTCCGTCGATCTCCCGCTCAGTACGCGGGCCTAGCTCGAGGGATACCCGCTGCTCGGCACGAGCGCGCATGCCTTCGCGGATATAGTCCTTGTCGATCACGAGGTCGTGACCATCATCGGCCTTGCCTCTCATCAGAATATGAATGTGAGGATTGTCGGTGTTCCAGTGATCGATCGCCACCCAGTCGAGACCTGTGACGAGATCCTTTTCCATCCCGGTCAGCAGTTCTCGGGTGAAGGTCCGAACATCTTCAAGTTCGGCAGCATCTTCAGGCGCGACAATGAAGCGGAAGTGATGCCGATCATCGGCGCAGCGTTCGGCAAAAGCATCGCCGTCGATAGGGCCATCGCCGTTGCCGAACAGCTCGGCATCCTTTCCGTCCCGGGTGACTCCGTCACGCTTGAGATAGGTCAGGTGCTGGGCGAGCGGCGCCGCGGCAAAGCGGTTTCCTTGATGCCGCACGATCCGCGCCTTGACGATCACGCGCCGCTGACTGGCGCGCGAGGTTGCGCGCAGGCTGGCGATCCGCCCCCGCGCGAGGCGACCCGTCCCGCGCCGAGATCCGGAAGCACTCGCCCTGCCGCCACGGCCAGATCGGTTGGCAAGAGCGCGCAACTGCGCCTTCAGAGTGCGCTCCTTGCTCTGGCCGGGGCCGCGATTGCGGATGCGGCCGGGCCGGATTTCGAAATCATCGTCGCTCACGGCTGAACGGCCAAGCAAATGACGGCTGGCTCGCTGGGCGGCGGAAATGCGAGGATTTCTCTAAATAGAGCCAGCCGGGTGATGTAGCGGCTGGCTCTGAAACCTGAGCAATTCTGCGGCCCCACACCCCAGCGGCTGGCTCCGCTTTTATCTTGCCATCCTCTTGACCCACCCTTTCCTGTCACTCCGCTTCCGGACAATTTTGCGCCAGGCCACGCCATGACGCGCCAGATGCGCAGGAGGCCCATCACTGGTCGCGATTCCCCGAGACAGGGACGAAAAGGCCGCCGTGCGGACGCAGCGGAGCAGGGGGCGCAGCCGCCGTTCCTTCGCTTATGTCCGCGTTCGGCGCTGCGTTGGTCGTGGCAGTTCGCGCCGCGAATAGTCGGCTTTGTGTCCACGCAATGCGCTGTGGCTGCACAGTTGGCGCGCTGGCGACGTCAGTGGCCGTGTTGTCCGATTGCAGCACCGGTGCGATCTTTGCGACATAAGCGCGGGTTTCGGCAGGAAGCGGGCGGCCGCGATCGCGCCACTCCTGATAGCGCCCGGGGCCTGCATTATACGCGGCGAGCATGCCATAGGCGCCGTAACTGTCGTACATTTCGCGAAGATAGCTGGTGCCTGCCAAGATGTTGTCGCGCGGATCGAACGGGTCGCTGCCAAGACGGAAACGGGCGCGTTGGCGCGACCAGGTTCCGGGCATGAGCTGCATCAGCCCCATCGCTCCGGCCGACGATACCGCGCCGATCCGGCCAGCGCTCTCGGCCCGCATGACGGCATAGATCCATTGCTCCGGGATGCCGAAACGCAGCGATGCCTCGGCGACGTGCGCTGCAATGTCGACGGTGCGCGGCGCTGTCGGTTCGGCAGTTTCCTGCCCAAAGGCAGGCGCGGCACCGAACAAAGCGAGCGTAGCCAAGGCGGCTAAGCCCAAGCGGCGGAGTTGCATGGCTCAACTCGCCTTTTCGCGCCGCGAGGGCCGCGACCAAACCAGAACATGGCCATTGTCATCGCCCTTGAACAGGTTGGCCCGCAGCGGCTGCACGAACGCAGGATCATCGATTTGCAAGCTGACATAGTCGCCCGCCTTCTCCCCGACATGCTTCCAGCCTGCGCCGACTTCGCGCGCATCATCACCTTCGCCTGCGATCACGCGGAAGTCCGGGGCGTTTTCGCTGTCCGACGGTTCGGTGGACAGCAGGACAAGATCAACGTCGAGCGTCAGCGTGTGCAGATGTCCGGCAAAGCCGTCATCAGCGGCGATGAATGTTCCAATACGCATGGGTTCAATCTCCTTGGGTTGAGGGTAAAGAAGTGTCGGAGGCGCGCGGGTCGGCAAACCAGACATGGTCGCCATTGCCCGCTTCATCGGTCCAGACTGGGGCCGCGCGACCAATGACATGGGTCAGACGCAGCACGCCGAAATAGCGCCCATCGAAACTGTCGGGCGCTGCCGGGTTCATCAAGAATAGCTCGCCGGTGCGCAGCACATGGCAGCCGGCCCAAGTCGGCAGTGCGCGCCCCAGACGGTCTCGCGGACGCGCCGCGCCGACATATTGGCCGTCGATCGTGATGCTTAATGCATCGCGGCAGACGCGCTGGCCGCGTACAGCCGCGATGCGCTTCAGCAGCGGGACGCCTGTCGGGAGGTAACGCCGCTCGGCAAGCAATCGGCGAAGTTCGGGCGGCGGCTCAATGGCGATCCGCTCGCCGACGTGCAGGCTCGCCTTGCCACGGATGGCGTAGAGTCCGGTGGGGACCGAGGCAGTCGCATTCCACACGGCGAAGCGCGCGACTGGCACGGCCAACGTCGTGAGCGTTGCGCAACCTACGACGGCTGCAAATATCATGCTGCGGCGTTTCATGGCAGAAGTGCCTTGCGCTGGAGCCAGGCTTGGTGCCGCGCGGGGCCGTATTCACGCGGTGTAAGCCGGCCCGCCATCCTGTTGTGGATGTGTCGCCAATGTTCCGGAGCAACATCGCAGGGGTCTATGCCTGACGCTTCGATGGCATCGATAAGCCGGAAGACTTGCGCGACTTTGGGCCAGCCATGGACCGAAAGCAGCAGCGCGCCGCCGGGGTCGACCTGCGGCACGGTTGCGCAATGCTCGCCTAAGCTGACAGCTTGTACGATGTCCAAGGTTGAACGGACGGTGCCATAATCGTTGGACGCCCAGCGGACCAAGGCGAACACCTGGCCCGCCATATAGCTCTCGATCCGATTGCTACGGCTGACGATCCGTTCGGCAACGGGCTTACCGAATTTGATCCAGTCCTCATGCTGACCTTCGCGCCAGACCAGCGTCACATGAGTCAGCTGCGGGTTATCACCCATCCTCGTATCGGCAGGCCTTTCGGGGTCCGCCCCGCTTTTTGGCCACAGGCTCGCAGCCGTTAGCAAGAATCCGAAGGATTCTTTGTTAGGATAGTTAAAGGCGCAAATTGCTGAGGATTTCCGGGGCTTTGGAAGGCGTTTCGGTTCCCGATAGTCCGAACTTCGGGTTCCTGATGGTCCGAGTGTGGCGGTTCCTGATAGTCCGTGCTGCATCATGACATATCCACAGGGTGATGGTTGGTGGTCCGCCGACCCAGACGGCGCATTGCGGCGTCGAACGGATCGGGCCGGACAGCGACAAAGTTCAACCGTTCGCGGCCGAGCGCATGTTCGATGGTAAGCGTGTATCCCGGCAGCGCTTGGCGGCGGACAATGTCGCGCAGCTCGAATGCGAAGCGTTTGGGCGGGGAGAGCGCACCTGACTTCATGTGCAGATGCTGGAAGTCGAAGCTCCAGCCTCCGCGCTGTTTGCCGCCATGCTTGCGCACCAGGCGATAAAGCCAGCGCTCCAGACCACCGGTTAGTGCGAAATAATCGGCATCAATGGTGAGCACGAGCGCCTGATTGATCACGCCTTCGTAGAACCAGTCAGGAATGATCATCTCGATCCCGAGCGCGCGACCCGAATGATCGAGACGCTCCTTCCACTCATTGATCCACGAAAAGCGATGCCGCCGCCGCGCGTCACGCTGGCGGATCGAAGTCGCGATGGTGGTCGATTGCAGGCGATCCAGCCCGGCCTTCAGCCGCTCGTAGCTGGCTTTGCCTGTGCCCCGCCGGGTGAAGGCAAGGATCTCGTGCGGAGTCGCGGCGATCAGTCGCGAGGTGGGCCGATCGGCATCGCGCGCTTCGACGATCTGGCTCGCCACCCAGATGAGGACATCCGCGTCCCAGATGGTCGCCATGCCATGTTCGGCAGTCGCCTCGACGAGGATCGAAACCTCGCCCATTCGGAAATCGATCGGACGGACCCGTTTTGATTTGGCGAGGCTGAAAAACGGCCACGCCATCAGGTCCTGCGCGTCGCGCGCGGCAATATCGCCGCCTTGCGACACGAATAGGTCAAGCTGGGCAGGCTTGGCTGGGAAGGCGGACAGGCGTCGCATTGCGTGCCTCAGCGCCGGACCGGCGGAGTATAGCCATCAAGCCGCTTGGCTGGGTGGACTATGCCCTTGCCAGGATCGCTGGTGGACCGCCGCAGCCCTTGCTCAGCCCACGCGTCGAGATCGCTTACGGCATAGACGATCCGGCCACCGAGCTTGCGATAGACTGGCCCCGTCCCGAAACAGCGGTGCTTTTCGAGTGTGCGGGCCGAAAGCCCGAGGTGCACTGCAGCATCAGGCGTTCGCAAAAATCGTGCAGTCACGGGGGTGGGTCTGGCATCCATGGCAAGGCTCCGGCGAAGGTTGGCAGCGGCAGCGGGCTGTCGCTGGGGTTCGCGAGCTTTGGCGGAGGATTGGCTTGGGCAGGGAGTGACAGAATGCAGATGCCGCAATCTGTCACCCCCCAAGGTCTCGAACAGCGATGTTGAAGAATCGAGCGATATCCGCCTCACATGAGGCTGCGCACTTTAGCTATCAGCCGAACAACCTGCCGCCGTTTGCTTGAGGCCTTCGAAGGTGCGCCAACAAGCGCATTGAACACTGATGAAAGCATCTTCAGCCGAAAAATGAGAATGCCGATGCCCCGCCCGGCAGGTGCCGGGCGGGGCGGGTGCTTCGGTCAGTCGCCGTTGGTGCGGCGGGCGCGCGACCAGATCAGATTGAAGCTCTTGCCGTCTTCGTCATCGAAGAGGTTGGCAAAGATGGGAGCGGTGAAGCTGGGATCGTCGAGCTTGACCGAGAGATACTCGCGGCCTTCGTTCGAGGTCTTGGTCCAGGCGGCGCCGATTTCCGCGCGGCCGACGAAAACCCGGTGCGACGGCGCATTTTCGTTGTCGCTGGTTTCGGGGACGATGCGGACGTTCTTCTGCTGCACCGACATGGTGACAATCTCGCCCTTGTATTCGTTGCCGGTCTTGGTGAAAGTTCCGATGTTGGCCATGATGCATTCCTTCAAGTTGGTCGAACCCGCGCCCATCGCGGCCTCGATGGCTGGTTGAAGGCAGGGGCTTGCGCCCGCTGCACCGGAACGGCCGAAACGCAGTGGAGGACGACGGCCAGACGGCTTTCTTGCCTCGCGAGGAATGGGCGGCACGCCCAGGGGAAGAAAGTCGGCGCAGACGGCGTTGCAGCAAGGGATCAAGCGGCGAAGCCATCCCCTGCCAACCAAGGCCATTAAAGAGGCGGCATTGGGCTCGGGTCACCCTTGACCGGGAGAAATGGCACTTCCCGGACTTCCAAGACCGAACGGCGATGAGAAAGGTGTCGTCACCGGGTGTGCTGCCTAGTCGTCACTGCTATCGCAGATATCGGCAACGGCCATGCGCCAATCCGGGCCTGATTGAGATCAGCGCAGTCGGTCCGCCACTGGCCAGCCCAAAACCGACTGCGGATTCTCGGCCTTGCTCCGACCTCGCAAACTCCCAGACCAACCTGACCCAAGACGAGGAACGCAGAAACTGCCATTTGAACGCAACGCCCTGCCTCGTACCGGCTGAATTGGCCGTGCGAGCCCCGCCGGGCACCTGCCGGGCGGGGCTTGGATAATGGCAAAGCTAGGGACGGGCGCGGTCCCACCGAGTCCAGGATGCATCCGCGATTATCGCAGCGCCAAGCAATGACAAGGCGTATTGCCATGCGCTTGGGGGCATGGTCGCCGCAGCAATGCCATGGACTGCGTGATAGCCCACAATGGCTGCGGGCGCGGCAAAGGCAAAGCCGACTGCGGCACGTGTCAGGTCAGACTTAGCGAACGCCAGTGCTAACCGGGCTGCAGCGAGCACAATGATGGCAGATATGGCTGCGGCGGCGAGCGCAGCGAGAATGCCGCTGTCGGTGCGGTAAGTCGCCGATCCCGCAAGAAACGCGACGAACAGCGGCAGGGCGTAAATCGAAAGACGGAATAGAAGCGCGCAGCACAGGAATACTGCGACGATTATCAGGGCAAAGCCGATCAGCATGGCGTCCTCCTTGGAACCAAGGGCAAGGGACGCGCTCTCCACCTCCACCGCAGCGCAATGTGCATGGAATCCATAGCAGAAATGCGCATCGGCTGGAACACCCGATGGGCATCCAGCCATGCGCCGCAACGCAATCTGACACGGTCAGGGATTGAACGGGTCATATTCATGGATGACGCTGTCGGCATCGCCATCGAATTCGGCGGTGGGAACGGCGGCATAGCCATTACCGGCTTGGAACAGGGTAACGCAGACCATTAGTGTGCGGGCGAGGCTCCAGGCGTGACGCTGTGCGACGGTGAGTGACATTTACGAGCTCCTGTCTCGGAGCAGGGACCATCCCCGCTCGACAGGCCCCGGACAGACGGCGCAAAGCCGCAATCACCACGAAGGTGCAGCCGCAGTGGCCGCACGCAGAGCGTAGCGGACCCTCTACGGGTTGATTGAAGGAGGCTTGGGGTCGGGTAACGGATTGGCCACGGAGAGCAGGGTGGGACTTGCGTGGTCAACGAAGCGGTTGAAGTTCGGTACTAAGGGCTGGATGCCTGAATCTGGGACCTAGCCGCCGTTCCGATCGACGTGTCGAGCGACTGGTTTCGCCAATACCTGTAAGCCAGCTTCGGACCGACCTCGCCAAAACCCGAAATTCGCGTTACGACCTCGTTGCGGTGATTGGTCAGGTCGATGAGCGCGCCATTGGCATCGTTCGATCTGCGGCGCAGCCGGATAAAGGGGCCGCGTCAGGCGGGAGAGTGATGTATGCTCCGGGGGGCGGAATAAGCTGCAGCCATTCGCGCGGAGCAAGATTGCGCTCTCGACCCAAAAGCGAGGCAATCGGCCCACCATGCGTGACAACAATGCCGCGTCCTTCGGGCAGACTGGTCAGAGCGGTAGCTATGCGCGTCGCCAGTTCGCAGGTGGTCTCCCCGCCGCCTGGGCGGAACTTGTTGGGGGCCTCGATCATCCCGTCCATCGCGTTGCCGCTTGCTCGATAGATTGCGTTCCAGCTCCGGCCTTCCCAAGTGCCGAAATCGCGCTCGCGCCAAGCCGGATCGGCGATGATCGGGCACTCGGCAAGCTGCGCGACAGAAACAGCAAGGCGGCGGGTGCGTGTCAGATCGCTGTGGATGACCCAGTCTGGGCGCAAAGCAGCCAGTTCCTGCGCGAACGGACCGATCGCCGCTGCGCCTACGCGGCTGAGGCCCACATCGGTGACCCCGTAGCAGCGCCCCCGCCAACGCAGGGCAACTTCGGTATGGCGCACAAGCGTTATCTTATCGGCCATGGCCGAGCGCCACCACCGCCAACAACAGGATCAACTGGCCAGTATAGGCCGCAAAGCCAAGGCAGTCGCCCGTACTCCCGCCGATCCGGCGCAGCAGCAGGCCGCGCAGCCAAGTAAGGAAGACGCCGGCTGCAAGCGCGGCAGCCATCAGGGCACCTGCGTCGAGCAAGGCGAAAGCCGCGAGCGCAGGGAAGGCGGTCAGAGCGCCCATCACCACCGTGCGCGCGCTCACTGCGCTGCCGATATCCTTGGCGAGCCCGGTTCCGGCAGGCGCAGGCGAGATCAGCGCCATAGCCGCCACCACCAGTGCCCGCGCAATGCAGGCCGAAGCGACAATCGCAGCACCTGCGCGCAGCGGGTCGTCCGCCACCGGCAAGCTCATCAGCAGAGCCGCACGCAGGGTGACAGCAAGGCCAAGGCCGAGCGCGCCATAGCTGCCGATACGGCTGTCCTTCATGATGCGGCGCACGTCATCGGCCGTGTGGCCACCGCCGAAGGCATCGCAGAAATCAGCCACGGCGTCTTCGTGGAAGGCGCCGGTCAGCCGGGCCTCGATCATGAGCGCGAGGATGACGGCCACCGCCAGCGGCAGGAACTGCGCAAGGCCCAGCACCGTCGCCGCAGTCACCGCTCCGATCAAGGTGCCCACAAGTGGAAACCAGCCCACGGCCCTGACGAGGCCCGCCTGCACCTGCGCCCCATCGAGCCGATCGAGCAGGGGCACCGGCACGCGCGTGAGGAATTGCAGCGCCAACAGAGGCGGCGCCCATGGCGGGACGGATGGCGGCGCTGGCCTCATCCCGTAACCTCGCTCAGCAAGGCGACCTTGCCGATCAGCGCGGCCGCGCTATCGAGCAAGGGCAGGGCAACCAGCGCTCCGCTGCCTTCGCCGAGCCGCATCTGCCAGTCGAGCAGCGGCGCAAGGCCCAGCTGCTCTAGTGCTGCCGCGTGGCCCGGCTCTGCCGATTGGTGTGCAGCGATCATCATGGTTGTAGTGCCGGGGCAGAGCCGCTCTGCCACCAGCGCAGCGGCAGTTACGACATAGCCATCGAGCAGCAAGGTCAAGCGCAGGCGGGCAGCCTCGGCAAAGCAGCCAGCCATGGCGATGATCTCGAACCCGGCCACCTCGGCAATCGCCGCGCGCGGATCGTCGCCGAGCATCGCGGCTGCGCGCGCTGCGGCGGCGGTTACGATCGCTCGCTTGCGCGCCAGGACATCCTCATCCGCGCCCGCTCCGCGCCCGGTCGCGGTATCGCTGTCGGCGCCAGCGAGCAGCATGGTGAGGCAAGCTGCAGGCGTCGTGTTCCCGATGCCCATCTCGCCCAGCAGCAGCACAGCGACACCAGCATCAGCCGCTCGACTCGCCGCCTTCTCGCCCAGAGCCCACGCAGCGGTGAATTGCTCTGCGGTCATGGCAGGGCCGTGCGCCAGCGAGCGTGTTCCGCCTGCGAGTATCTGCGGCGGGGGAAGGGCGGCTCCCGCCGGGGGAAAGGCTGCCCCGGCATCGATCAGCTCAAGATCGCATTCATGCGCTGCCGCAAGCGCGCTGCTGGTCGCCTTGCCCGCTGCAATCGTGGCCATCATCGCCCCGGTGACAGCCTGCGGCCATGCGGAGACACCATCGGCCACCACGCCGTGATCGGCTGCGAACAGGATCAGGCGGCGCCGGCGCGTGACCGGGTCAAGCCGCTGCTGAATGCGCGCCAAATCGGCCGCCACGGCTTCCAACCGCCCCATGCTGCCCTGCGGTTTGGCGAGCGCATTGACGTGCGCGGAAATAGCATGATCATTCAGCATTATGTTGTCCTTGCTTCCCTCACCGGTCGATCACCATGGCGTCCACGGCAAGGCGCGTCTGCCACCCCTCGGTGTGCAGCAGCGGCAAATCGGCATCGGCCTTTGGGTAGCCGAGGCACAATAGCCCGACAAAATGCCAGTCCGCTGGAATGTCGAGCAGCGCCGTTACTGTCGAGGGATTGAGGATCGAGACCCAGCCCATGCCGATGCCCTCGGCCCGCGCTGCGAGCCAGATGGTGTGGACCGCGCAGACGGTCGAATAGACCAGCGCCTCGGGCATCGTCTGCCGGCCTAGACCCGCGCCTTCGGCGGGATCACGCACGCAGTATACGGCGATGACGACCGGGCATTCGGCGAGGCCATGGAGCTTGAGGCGCTGGTATTCCGCCTTTTTTGTCGCGTCGTATCTGGTGCTCGCAGCGACCTGCTCGGTGTCGACGTGGGCGACAAGGGCGCGGCGGCGCTCGGCGGATCGAACCATCACGAAGCGCGAGGGTTGGCTGTTGCCTACTGAGGGCGCGCGGGCGGCCTGCGCAATCAGCTTGCCCAGCACCGCGTCTGGCACAGGGTCGCTGCGGAACGAGCGGACATCGCGCCGCCACGTCAGCAAATCGGCAAGCTGTGCGCGGAAGGCTTCGTCAAAGTCGGGCGGTGCCGTCATGTTATCCCCGCGATCGCAGCCAGCGCGGGAATGTCGAGATGCCGCTCAAGAGCTTCGGCCAATTCGTCCAGAGCTTCGTCGACCCGCGCTGCGTGATCAACCCCGTCCGATGCTGCGCCAAGCCGACCCAGCAAGGCAGCGCGCTGCGCGGCATGATCGAACAGGCCGTGGACATAGCAACCGGCAATCCGTCCGCAGGCGCTGATCGCACCGTCGGTTCGCCCATCGTGCAGTCTCAGCAAGGGCGGGGCGGTGCTGTCGGTTACGCCGCAGTGAATTTCATAGCCGCGCAAGGCTGCGCCCTCGGCAAGGCTGATGCCGGTGACTTGGGCCAGACGCTTGTGCGGGGCGAGCCGCGTGGTAACCGGCAGATGACCAAGACCTGCCACTTCGCCCGGCGGCCCTTCTATTCCGTCTGGATCGGCGATGCGCGTCCCCAGCATCTGATAACCGCCGCAAATCCCCAATACCTGCCCGCCGCGTCTGATATGGGCGGCTAGATCTATGTCCCAGCCCTGCGCACGCAGGAAGGCAAGGTCGTCGATCGTGGCCTTCGTGCCGGGCAGGATCACAAGGCTTGCTGCGGCAGGCAGGGGCTCGCCGGGCGGCACCATCACCAACCGCACCGACGGTTCGGCGGCGAGGGCATCGAAATCGTCGAAATTCGCGATGCGCGGTAGAATCGGGACCGCGATCACGACCTCGCCGCCCGTTATCACCCGCGTGTCCAGCACCACCGCGTCCTCTGCCGGAAGCCGCCGGGCTGCATCGATCCAAGGCACCACACCCAGCCCACGCCAACCCGACAGCTGTTCCGTCATGCGGTACCCGTCCTTGAACAGCGCCGGATCGCCGCGAAACCGGTTGATGATAAAACCGTGGATCATAGCGGCGTCGTCTGGGTCGAGCACGGCGCGCGTGCCCGCGACCGCAGCGATCACTCCGCCGCGGTCGATGTCGCCCACCAGCACAACGGGCACATTGGCAGCGCGCGCGAAGCCCATATTGGCGATATCGCCGCGCCGCAGATTGATCTCAGCCGGGCTGCCCGCGCCTTCGACCAGCACCAGATCGGCCTGAGTTTCAAGGCGCCGGTAGCTCTCGAGCACGGCTTCCAGCCAGCGCGCCTTTTCCGCCTGATAGCCGCCAGCGCTCCGCGTTCCCTGCATCTGCCCCTGAATGACGATCTGCGCAGTGCGATCCGATTGCGGCTTGATCAGCACCGGGTTCATGTCGCTGTGCGGGGCCACCCGGGCGGCGAGGGCCTGCACGGCCTGCGCACGGCCAATCTCTCCGCCATCGCTGGTGACAGCCGCGTTGTTAGACATGTTCTGCGGCTTGAACGGCATGACCTTGAGGCCGCGATTGGCGAACAGGCGGCAGAGCCCCGCCACAAGGACCGATTTGCCGACATCAGAGCCGGTGCCTTGCAGCATCAGCGCAGCCATAAAATTGCTCCAGCCGCGATGGCCGCCAAGGCCCACAACAATCCGCAAGCCCGCCGCCAGATCACAAGCGCTCTGGCCAGATCGCGGGCGTTGGGGCGCGGGCCATCGCCCATGGTCGCCCGCAGGGCAAGCTCACCATCATAGCTTACCGGCCCGCCCAATTGCCGTCCGAGCGCGCCTGCCACGGCTGCCTCGGGCCACCCCGCATTGGGCGAGGCATGGCCGCGCGCATCGCGCCGCATCACGTGCCAGCCGGCGCGCCAGCCCGGGCCCGCTGCGAGCAGCAGCAGCACGCCGGAAAGGCGGGCGGGCAAGTAGTTTAGCGCATCGTCAGCCCGCGCGCTGGCCCACCCGAAATGCCGGTAACGGGCGTCAAGATGCCCTACCATCGAATCTGCCGTGTTGATCGCCTTGGCCGCCGCCAGGCCCGGGAGGCCTGACAGCGCGAGCCAGCAGGCTGGCGTTACGATCCCGTCGCCAAAGCTCTCGGCGAGGCTTTCGATCGCCGCGGTGGCGATCCCGGCCTCGTCCAGCCCGGCGACATCGCGCCCGACGATCATGGCGACGGCAATGCGCGCGGTCTCCAGATCACCGGCTGCGAGCGGTACGGCCACGGCCTCGACATGATCGGCGAGGCTGCGCTGGGCAAGGCCGGTGGTCGCCGCCAACACCAGCATCGGCCAAAGCCACATGGACTGGAGAAGCGCATGCTGAACCAATGCCGCCGTGCCTACGCTTACCGCAACCAACACCGTCAGCATGGCAGCGCCCATGATCCGCTGGCGGCGCGGTGAACCGCGGTTCCAGCGGCGGTCCAGCGCGCCAATCAGCGCCCCCATCCACATAACTGGATGCCCGACCCGCGCCACGAGCCAGCACGGATAGCCCCAAGCCCACTCTGCCAGCAAAACCGCGGGAAGCATCAGCGCACCGCTCATCAGCATGGTCCGCTCAACACCAGACCGGGTGCGCCATCGGGGAGGGTCACAGCGCGGCTCGCTACGCCATAGACGGCGGCGATGCGCTCCGGCGTCAGCACAGCGGCAGGCTCGCCCTCGGCGACAATCCTCCCGCTGTCCATCATAACGACGCGGTCGGCCACCCGCATTGCATGCGCGAGATCATGAAGCACCAGCACCACGCCCGCGCCGCGGGTCGCCACCCGGCGCATTAGCGCGAGGCTATCGAACTGGTGGCGAGGATCGAGGTTAGCGAGTGGCTCATCCGCCAGCAGGAATTCGGGCTGCCCCGCCAGCACCCGCGCCAGAAGCGCCCGCGCGCGCTCGCCGCCTGATAAGGTGCCCACGACACGGCTCGCAAATTGCGCCGTGTCGGTGGCTGCCATTGCCTCGGCAATCGCCGCAAGGTCGGCTGTGCTCTGGCCCCAGCGGCCCTGATGAGGCAGTCGGCCAAGACTGACGAGGGTGGCGACATCGATGTCCCAGTTCAACTCGGCCACCTGCGGCAGGAAGCCGATCCGCTGCCCGCGTTCGCGCGCCGAAATGCGCTCCAGCGGCACATCGCCTAGCGTCACAGCTCCGTGGTCGGGCGCGCGCAGTCCGGCAAGGCACGCGAGTAGCGTTGATTTGCCCGCCCCGTTCGGGCCAATGATCGCTGTGACGTCTCCACGCCGCAGCGAAAAGCTGGCTTTGGTGAGCACGGTTCTGAGCGCCGCGCCCGCGCCGAGATTGACGGATACGCCGCGCGCTTCCAGCACCGTCGTCATCCGATCTGCCGCCGCATCTTGAGGAGCAGCGCGAGAAAGAATGGCGCGCCCAGCAACGACATGGCGATGCCAAGCCGCAATTCGCTCACCGTCGGCGCGGCGCGCACCGCGCTGTCCGCGACCAGCAGCAGCAAGGCTCCTGCCAAGGCCGAGGGCAGCAGCACCGCGCTTGGCCGCCGATTGGTAAGCGGGCGGATAAGGTGCGGCACGATCAGCCCGACAAAGCCGATGATCCCCGAAGCCGCAACGCTCGCGCCCACGACAAGCCCGATGCCGAGGACGATCTGCGCTTGCAGCACAGCGGGCCGCATCCCCAGCGTGCGCGCTGCAGCCTCGCCAAGGGTGAGGGCATCAAGCGCGCGGCCTGCACTGGCAATCACAGCCATCCCCACCACGATCAACGGCGCGGCCAGCGTCACATCGTCCCAACTGCGATCGGTCAGCGCGCCCATCAGCCAGTTAACGATCTGACCGGTCGCAAACGGCGTGGGGGCAAGGCTGATGACCAGCGCGGTCAGAGCCCCCGCCAGCGAGGAGATAACAACTCCGGCCAGCGTGAAAACGATCACGCTGCCGCTTTGCCCGGCGATGGCGGACAGCAACAGCACCGCCAGTGCCGCCCCCGCTAGCGCGAAGCCAGACAGGAGCATCGGCGTCGCCGCAAGGCCGAAGAAGATCGAGATGACCGCCCCTAAGGCGGCCGTCGCCGAAACGCCAAACAAACCCGGATCGGCCAGCGGATTGCGCAGATAGCCCTGCATGGCCGCACCCGCCATGCCGAGCCCGCCGCCGATCAAGAGCGCCAGCGCGACACGCGGCAGGCGCAATTCGGCGATGATCGGCCAGCGATCGTCGCCTGCGAAGAGCTCGGCAGGAGCAATCCAAACCTTGCCAGCCAGGATCGACGAGCCGGAGACAAGCACAAGCGCGACCAACAGCGCGGGGATCAGCAAGGGAAACCGCTGCGCTTTCACAGGCTGGCCCTCACCTCTGAAAGGCGATCCAGCGCCCGGACTATCACTGGCCCTGCGCAGCTCAGCAGCCGCTCGTCAAATTGCGCGCGCACCATTTTGCCCTCAAGACTGCGCAGCACTCTATGGCCGGTCATGCGGTCGGCTGCGGTCCCATCGCTGAACAGAACGCGCGGCGGGCGGGCAGCGAGATGTTCCAGCGGAAGCACATCCCAGCGCTTGAGCCCATATTCCGCGCTCATGTTGCGAAATCCGGCAATGCTGAGCAGTTCGTTGGCAAGCGTGTTCTCGCCCGGGACCAGCCCGCTGTCTTGCCAGATCAGCGCGGGCACCGGCGCGCCGCGCGTGCGGGCGACGCCCTTGGCCCGGGCGACAGCCTGCTCGATCCGCCGCACCAGCGCTTCGCCGCGCGCAGGCTGACCTGCAGCCGCTGCAATAGCTCGGACCTGTGCGATGGATTCGGCGACGCTTTCAGGCACAGTGAAAGTCTGCACGGGCACTTTCAATCGCCCCAGTGCAGCGAGTGTCGAGGGCGAAACATGCGCACCGGCCAGCACCATATCCGGCCGCAGAGCCACGACTTCTTCGGCTGTGCCAGATGTCGCGGCAAAGCGGTGGGCCGTTGCCAACGGGATCGATGTTGCTCGCGCGTCTTGGGAATAATGACTGATCGCCAGAATCTGTTTTGGACCCGCCACCTCAACCAGCACCGCATCAATGCAGGGGTTGATCGAAACAATCCGCCGAGGCGCAGCAGCCAGCGGATTGGCGGCCAGCTGGCTGAGGGCCAGCACCAAGGCAGCCCACAGGCCGCAAAGGGCGCGCAGCCGGGTCAATATTCGACCCCTTTTTGCGCCTTGAAGCCGGCCTTGAAGGGATGCCTCACCTCGGCAAATTCCGTCACCAGATCAGCCAGCTCGAGCAATTCAGGCTTGGCGCTGCGCCCGGTGATGCAGATATGCTTGGTTAGCGGGCGGTCCTTGAGGAAGGCGATCACTTCTTCGGCCGGCAGGGTATCGTCGCGCATCACGATATTGAGTTCGTCAAGCACCACGAAATCATAGGCCGGATCGAGGATCAGTTCCTTGGACCGCTCCCACGCGGAGCGCGCGGCCGCGATGTCGAGTGCGCGGTCCTGAGTGTCCCACGTGAAGCCTTCGCCCATCACCTCGTAGGTCACCAGATCGGGATTGGCCTCGAAGAAATTGCGCTCGCCGGTTTCCCACTTGCCTTTGACATATTGCACGATCCCCACCTTCATCCCCCAGCCAAGGCTGCGGACCACCATGCCGAAGGCAGAGCTCGACTTGCCCTTGCCGTTGCCGGTGTGGACGATCAGCAGCCCGCGTTCGAGCGTGCGGCGCGCCTGCATCCGCTCGCGCGCGGCCTGCACCCGCTTCATGCGTTCATTGTGGCGGGTATAGTCTGGGGTGTCGTCGGTCATGAGTTGCTCCATTCTGCAAGCGCTCGTGCGAGGTGCCGGGTTGTGATCGCATCTTCAGGCAGTCCGATGCGAAGCCGCGCCGGATCATCAGCGAACGGGCGGGTCAGGATCGCGTGCTGAGCCAAATGTTCAAACAGGGCCCAACCGTTGGCGGCCACGCAAGTGCGGAAAAAAGGCGTGCTGGCCGTAATCGCCAGCCCAGCACCTGAGAGCACGCGGTCAAGGCGGTCGCCGCTTTCAGCAAGCCGCCGCCGCTGTGACCATTGCCACGAAGTGTTGCGATAGAACGAAATCCCAGCCGCTACCGCAGGCCCTGAGATCGGCCAATCGCCCAAGAGCCGGCGCAAGCGTGCTGCGACAGCGGGCGGGCCAATAACAAAGCCCAACCGCAGACCTGCTAACCCGGCGAACTTCCCGAATGATCGCAATATCATGAGGTTCGGCCATCCGCGCGCAGCAAAGCTTAGCTCTGGATCAGCATCGGCAAACGCCTCATCCACAATCAGCCACCCTCCGTGGGTAGAGAGCCTTTCGGCGATGCTTTCCAGTATGTGCTCGGCAATGATCTCACCGCCAGGATTGCCGGGGCGGGCCAGCACCATCGCATCGCAAATTGCAGCTGCTGCCATCAGCTCGTCAGGATCGCTCGCCAGCGTCTGGCAGGGGTTCGGCCACATCGCCGTGTGGCCGCTATAGCCGGGGACCACTGCTGCGGGGCGCTGGGCGTTCAGCATTTGACCGATCAGACGGAGACCGAGGTCGCTGCCGGGCACGGCCACCGTTGCGGCCGCATCGCTGCCGAAGCACTCGGCTGCACGGGTCTCGAGCAGCGCCAGATCATCGGGTGAGGGGAGGCGGGTCAAGGCCTCCCGAGGAATATCGACCGGAAAGGCCCAAGGGCTGATGCCGGTCGACAGATCCAGCCAATCCGGGCCGCCGAACAGCGCGCGCGCCAAATCGATCCGTCCGCCATGGACAGCGAAGGGAGCAATCTTGGCGTGCAGCTGGTCAGTCATCGGCGGCTAGATCTTCAACCGCAAGCCGACGAAGCCCGCGCGCGGCATCTGGCCGAAGCGCAGCACTGTTTCATATTGCTCGCCGAACAGATTTTCGATCCGAGCCGTAAGCTCGAAATTTTGTCCTATGGGCATCATTGCGCGCAAGTCAGCAAGAACGTAGCCTGGCAGACGACTGGTATTGGATGCGTTGTCGAACGCCTCGCTCACGTTGGTGACGGTGAACCCCGTCTCGAGGCCGAAGGACCAGCTATAGTCGACCAGCAGGCTCGACGAGTTTTCCGGACGGCGCGGCAGGCGGCGGTCGAAATTGGCCGAGCCTGCAGTGCGGTTGCGCGTATCGACGTAACCATGGCTGAACTGCACCTGCAAGGCATCGACGGGCTTCAGCGTCACGGCAAACTCGGCGCCGCGCGCGGTGGCTAGGCCGATATTGTCATAAGTGCCCGATGGGCGGTTGGTGCAGATGCCGGTGCGTGGAAGCGGGCAGGAGATGAAAAGGATGAGATCTTCGCTGTCCCGCTCAAAATAAGTGGCTGACAGCGTCAATCGCCCATCCACGAATTCCTGCGTGATGCCAGCATCCCAGCCCTGTGAGCGTTCCGGATCAAGCGTGGTGTTGCCGAAATCGCTCAGCAGCTGGAACAGCGAAGGCACCTTAACGCCTTCGGCATAGCTGGCGCGGAATGTCGTGCCAGTGGCCGCCAGATTGTAAACTGCACTCGCGCCGAATGTAGTCGCCCCGCCGAACCGATCGTGGTCATCGTGGCGGACCCCACCTGTGAGGGTGAACCCTTCTGCGATCGTGCCAACGACCTGAGCATAGCCGCTGTAGATCCGGGCCCGCCCAAGGCTGGCCGGCGCGCCGAAACTGCTGGACGAGAAGGTCGAGATTTCCTGTTCAAGACCGAAGGTGGCCTGCCAGCCCTCGGAAATGTCGACAATCCCCTGATATTCGAGCCGCTCGTTGCGCCCTTCGCCGCGGAAGGTTTCTGCCGGGGTGCCATCCAGCGCGGTGTTACGGCGGTCAGTGTCAGTCAGCGCGAAGCCGATACGGTTGCGAAACCCTCCGCTGAACAGCGCGGCATTGAGCCCGGTGTACCCGACAAGTTCGCGGGTTTCGCTCTCCTCGTTCACGTCAGCAAAGGCAAAGCGCGGCGGCGGGAAGCCATCGATGTTGAACGTCCCGCGCGAATACCACCCGCGTGCATCCACCGAGATCGTATCGCTGAGCGCCAGATTGAAATTGGCATTGGCGCCGATGTTTTCGTAGCCGTCGCGTTCGCGCCCGCCGCGGCTTTCGGCAAAGTTTGAAATGCCGTCCGACCGGAACCACCCTCCGCCCACACTGGCCGAGAGCGGGCCGGCCTTGCCCGAAGCATTCGCCACCAGATTTACAGTGTCGCGAAAGCCATATTCGCCGCGGGCATTGACCTGCAATTCCTCGGTGGGTTGGCGGGTCACCATGTTGACGACGCCTGCAATTGCCTGGCTCCCCCACAGCACCGATTGCGATCCGCGCAGCACTTCGATGCGTTCGATGTTGCCGGTCATCAGATTGCCGAAATTGAAGCCGCCACCGGGCGAGGAGGGATCATTGATCTTGACCCCGTCGATTAGTGCGACGGTCTGATCGCTCTCCGCGCCGCGAATGAACACCGAGGTATTGCCGCCAATACTGCCGTTGCGCGCGATTGTGACGCCTGGCAGGGTGCGCAGGATATCGGCCACGTTCTGGGTCTGCCGCCGCTCGATTTCGGCAAGGTCCACCACGCTGACGGATTGACCGACCTTGTCGAGTGATGTCTCGGTTCGGTTGGCAGCCGTGACGATGATTTCCGGGGCAGGCTCGCTTGCGTCCTCGGATTGGACGTCCTGTGCCGCCGCTGGCAAGGGAACTGCTGTCAGGCCCAATGCCGATCCAGCGAGAAGCAACGATTTGGGAAAACGGAAAGAGTTGAAACGTATCATTGTTACCTCCTGTCGTCACACACAGAAGGCGGGCGCCAGCCAACACGGCGCGCCATGACGCGGGCCCACAATCGGGCCGACCCCACCTTCGCTCGTGTCGTCACGCGGAGGCATTGCTCCGATCATGTGGATGGACCCGTCCACACAAAGGATCGACTGCAGCAGGCAGGTCTCCTGGCTCCCGGATCATCGTCTCCCGCCCCGCCTTCCCAGCCCGAATGATTGGACCAGTGGCATAGTGGGGCAGGAACTCCCCGGTCACAGTTGCGGGCACAGCCCCGGCCTGAATGTCGCAGCCGAAAGCGGCGTGCGACAATGTCCCGGGTTCCCTTTTAAGCCCCTTGCGGAGCACCAGTTGCAAGTGCGAGATGGACTCCGGGCCAGACTTTCGCAAGCAGGAAATTTCAAAATGACAGTGGTTCTGGTTCTGGGTGGTGCGCGATCAGGCAAAAGCCGCATTGCGCAAGAAATGGCGGAAGCGGAGGCTGGCCCACTCACGTTTGTCGCCACAGCTGAAGTTTTTGACGCAGAAATGGCTGACCGGATCGCTCGGCACAAAGCCGATCGGGGCGAGCGCTGGACTCTGGTGGAAGCACCCATTGACTTGCCGCAGGTTTTGGCGAGTAAGCAAGCCGTGATGGGCACCGCACTTGTAGATTGCCTCACGGTCTGGCTGGGCAACCTGATGCATTATGAATGCGATATCGATGCAGCAATCGACGACCTTGCCGCTGTCTTGGCACGGCCACGCCTGCACCCTTTGTATCTGGTCAGCAACGAAGTGGGGCAGGGCATCGTCCCTGATAACGCGATGGCGCGCGCCTTTCGCGATCATGCCGGACGGCTCAATCAAAAAGTGGCAGGCGCTTCGCAAAGGGTGATTTTCGTGACCGCAGGCATTCCACAAACGCTAAAATAGCCACCAGCGCCCGCGCCCGATTGGCCTGTCTGATGATGTTTAACTCCGAAGATGAAGAAGACCTGCCATTCCAAATTCCACCCACGTTCGGTCACTAGCAGGGGCGAGGCCCAATCCCAGAAGCGGCATGGCGGCTTCGGGCGGAGCTGGACGGACAATTGGCCTCCGTGAACGACAACCTCTGGATCGCGAACTGCCGTTTCTGAGACACATAAAATCGCTGTGATCAGATCCGATAGTTATCATCAATCAGCCACACCGAAATCCCCATTTTGCGCGCCTTGTCGACGAGGTTAGCATTGATGCCATTGCCCGGGCAGGCGACCACGGCCTTTGGTAGCGCTCCCAGCATCTGGTCGTTACGCCGGAATGGTGCCGCCTTCTTAAAGCGATTCCAGTCGGGCCGGAACGCGACATGGGTAATCTTACGATTGCGCGCCCAGAGCGAAGCGATGTGTTCGCCGCCGGTGGGGTTGCCGCCGTGGAACAGGACCATGTCTGGGTATTTGGCGAGCACCTTGTCCAGGACGGCCCATATCCGTTTGTGGTTCTGATACTCAGGTCCGGATGTGAACGCGATGCGGGTGCCTACCTGCAGCAGCGGTTCGGTTTCTGAGCGACGCTTGGCAGCGAGGAAGTCCCGGCTATCGATCATTGAAGCTGTCAGGTTCCGGTGATTGATCAGCGAGCCCGTGCGCGGGGTCCAGGCTTTGCGGAAATGCGTCTCGAATTGGTCGGCAGCGGCATCGCGCATGAACTCCAATGCATTGCGGCGTTCGATCAAGCCGGTGCCTTCGCGAAGCAGGCGTTCGAGTTCGACCGACATGACCTCGGAACCATCCTGCTCGCGCTGGCTGCGCTTCTGGGCATCTTCATTGTCGTCGAGCTCGCGCTGGATCCGGCCTTCGGCGCGGTGGAAGAGGTTGGCGAGCGACCAGCACAGGTCCTCCAGATCGGGTTCGAGCCTAGTGTCGATCATGGCGGCGATAAGGGCATCGAACATATCGGCGACGGCGCCAGCGGCGATGCGCTCTTCGGGGAGCGGTCGTGGGTCGGCTTCGTCGGAGAAGGGGCGATAGCCGTAAAGGGCGATTTCATCGAGGAGATGGGCGGTGGCTGAGGCTTCGTGATCGGGTTCTGAATCGGGCGTGACGGTCATGGGGTCGGTCCTTGGGGCCTTGGGACCGGGCAACTTGCCCGGCCTTCATGGGCGTCCCTCTGACCGGCGGACGCTAGGCTGCATCCGTATGGACCGAAGCGCAGCGGAGGATGGCGGACGGGCGGCTATTTTGGTTCGCGATGGAAAGGCGCGGATGCGCCGCCGGAAAATAGCCGCATGACCGCCATTGCGGCCTCGCGGCAGCCGGTCTCTCGGACGCCACTCGGAGAAGGCCGGGCTGGGCCAGGTCTTGGCTCAAGTCCTATGCACGCCGCCATCGCCCCATCCTCCAACCCCGTATCGGCTCAGCCAATGTCGACGGAAAAACGCGGCTGATCCTGCTCTCGGACATGATGGCGAACTCGCTGAGCCAGTGCATCAGCGCCTTGCTGGCAGAGGTCGTCGTTGAAATCAGCGAGGTCAGGCATGAGCGATAGGAGTTCTATCCCCGCTGCCTGTGTTCGGTCGGTCAGAATGCCAAACGCTGCGTCGCCTGCCGCATCGCGGTCGCGTGCGACATAGAGACGCCGGAGTGTTGGCGGAAACAGGATGGCTGCGAGGTGGGCTGAGGAGGTTGCGGCTGCCATTGGCATGGCTGGCAAAACTTCACGCAAGGACAGCATGGTTTCGATGCCTTCGCCAGCGATCATGACATCATCCGCAGATCCGAACCTTACGGCGTTGCCGAGGATGTTGCCCATCGCCCTGCGCGGCGATGCGACTTTGGCCTTCGCGCAGCCGGATGGATCGAGCCAGGTGCGATGGGTGCCGGTCTGCACGCCGTCGTTGTCGGTTACTGCTGCGATAAGCGCCGGGAAGGCGCCGGCTGTTGCTGGGTCATCGTCCTCAATTGGTCTGTAGTAGCATCGCGGATGAAAGCGCAGGGCTGGCAGGTCGGATACGCGTGTGATGCCGCGTGATCGCAGGTAGGTGCTCGCGATTGATCCAGTCAGCGGTTTCGAGGCGGCAAACAGGCGTATGGCAGCGGTTGTGGATCCTACGCGCGCGGGCTTGGCGAATGACGCGGCACTGCGCTGATCGTCCGAAGCCGATGGTGGCAGGCTGAGGAAGCGTTCGGCTTCCTCAATGGTTTCGGACAAACGCCCATGCCGCTGGTTGAGCCGGATGAGATCAACAAGATCGCCATGCTCACCGGTTGCGGCATCGACCCAGTTGCCGATCGCGCCGCGTTCGGTTTCGAAAAGGCGAACGTAGAGACTGCGCCCGGGCGTGCCCGCGACATCGCCAACCATCCAGTAACGGCCTTCACGCCTGCCTGCGGGCAGATAATGGCGGCAAACGGCCTGCACGTTTTGCGCAAGCCGTTCCGACAATTCTGCAGCGCGCGTGGAGAGCTTGGCCATGTCAGGCAGCCTTTCGATCAAGAATTCGGGCCAAGGGGTGCCGTTCAAACAGCCGCTCGAGCACAGCCGACCCTGTCACCGTGTCGTCAGGCACGAACAGACGCAGTTTCCAACTGATGATCTCGGAGAAAAGCCCGATGGCTTTGAGCCGGTCGACCGCCGCCGATCCGAACCCTGTGAGTTCGATCCGGTTCACCTGCATCAGCCGCGACCGGCGCAGTTGCAGCCCATCGGCAATGTCGAGCACCGCGTGCCCTTCACGCAGCAATGCAAGTGCCTGTGGTGGCGATAACACTGGCGCGTCTGGCCTGGCTGTCGTGCGCGCTGCCCATGCTGCGGACACCCTGCGACCGACAATGCGGGTGCTATCGTCGGTCTGGAGCCGGTAGACACGGGTGGATTCTTCGGGAAGCTGTTTCCAGATGGGCAGCAGCAGGCCGGTGACGATGTGCAGTTCGCTTGTCGTGAATTCATCGACATGCGCCACCTCGTCTTGCCAGACTACCCCGAATGTCCGCTCGTCCACCTCCTCCCAGTGGGTCTCGGGAAGGTTGGTCAGGGCGAAGTTCAGCCGCTCCATCGGCCGGATCAGCCGGACACGGCGTTCAACCTCGCCATCGTCAAGCATGACGCTGCGAGCCGGCAGCTGCACTGCAGCGCGTTTCGAGCGAGTGTTGACCAACAGCCGTGCGCCAGGCTCACGCCGAAGGTCGAGCGCCCGCTCGAGCGAGACCGGCTGATTGCGTTGCTGCATTGCAATCGTAACCAATCGGGTTTCTGCGCCGGTGGCCGGATGGACGTAGATCGGCTCGCTGCCCGTGGCGGTGAAGCTGTCTGCGGTCAGCGTTTCCAGCCCGAGATCGTAACTGCCCGCCGCGATTGCGCTTTCGACCTTGGCGCTGAGCATCTGCTCGAACACCGCGAACAGCACGTTCTGCATGTCGATGGTGAGTGCCAGCAGCCGGTTCAGGAAGGTCGTGATCGGCGGCAGTTCGTCCTTGAGGCACGCGCTGCCGACGGTCAGCGACAGGCCGGTCATGCTTTCAAACGTCGCGAGCGAGCACTGCTCGACCTTGCCGGCATAGAGTAGCACATAGAGCTGGCGCAGGGCATCGCGTGCATAAGGACTTTCGAGATTGTCTTCGGGCCGGAACAGTCCCTGACCACCGGTCTGCCGCTGTCCGCGCGTGATCGCACCCAGAGTGTCGAGCCGCCGGGCGATTGTTGAAAGGAAGCGTTTCTCGGCCTGGACATTGGTGGCCACCGGCCGGAACAGCGGCGGCTGCGCCTGATTGGTGCGGTTGGTGCGGCCCAGGCCCTGGATCGCGGTATCGGCCTTCCAGCCTGCTTCCAGCAAATAGTGGTGGCGGAGCCGCTGGTTCCTCGCGCCCAGATCGGCATGGTAGCTGCGCCCAGTGCCCCCGGCATCGGAGAATACGAGGATTTGCTTGCGATCCTCCATGAATGCCTGCGCTTCGGCGAGGTTGGCATGGGCAGGCCGGTTCTCGACCGCGAGCCGGTCACTATTCGCGTCGACCCTGCGGACGATCCGCCGCGATCGACCAGTTACCTCGGCCACCATATCCGTCCCGAACCGCTGGACGATCTGATCCAGTGCGCCTTGCACCGGCTCCATCGATGCCAATTGTTCGATCAGCCGGTCGCGCCGCTGACAAGCCTCGCGGCACTGCACGACATTGCCATCCTCGTCATAGGCTGGCCTCGACGCGAGATTGCCGTCGCCGTCCGTGAAGCTCTCGTGAAGCTGGGTCGGGAAGCTGTGGAGGAGGTAATCCAGAACATATTCTTTGCAGTCGCAGTTTATGTCGAGCGCGGCGGCAGGAGGCGCAGGTTTCC
>VFQO010000213.1_pt1 | contig 73252 bp, 70 predicted proteins | sample 3512331 | NCBI WGS metagenome assembly VFQO01 (sample SAMN10412371, study PRJNA504923) | tailings metagenome | isolation source: Replicate 3 from Balatoc abandoned mine | place: Philippines: Itogon, Benguet | collected 2017-08-28 | reverse complement strand
TCGTTCTCGCCGCCCACCCCCGCCTCGGGGGAGCCATGGGGTTTTTGGGCAGTGCAGGAGGCACCGATGGTTTTCACCTTCCAACCGCCATTTTTCGCTGGACTGTCAGGATATGTCGCGGAACTGTCGAGCGCTATGCTTGGGGCGGAACTCGGCCTGCCGGTCACTCATCTCGACAATCATGCAAGCTACATCGACCATTGGCTGAAGCTGCTTAGGGACGACGACCGCGCCATTCTCACCGCCGCCGCCAAGGCCGAGGAGGCTTCGAGCCTGCTGCTCAAACTCGGCGGCAGGCGTGTGACCGGCGATCACGACGTTCAGGACGAACTGGCGCACGACGCCGCGCTCGCGGCCTGAGGGAGGCGGTCATGGGACGATCGGTCAGCTATCCCAACGGCGCTGTGGTCGCGTTTACAGTGTTCGCGGTCGAGGAGGAAGATGCCGATGGAGATGATCTCGAGTTCGAATACGAATGGCTGCGTGAGGACCTGCGCGAGCGGGCCGCTCGGGCCTTTACATCGCTTGTGCCGCACGATGGCTGGCGCGGGCGCGAGGACCGGATCCTGATGCGCAATGCCTTTGCCGACTTTGGGCTCTCGACTTACGGCAGCCTGGTCGCGGTGTGGATCGCCGAGCGCGATGACCCAGCCTACTGGGATGCCGACTGGCGAACCGCCCGAAGCCTACGGGCGCGGCGCTGGCTGGCGCAGATCGCCAGCCGCTTCGATGCCGTGTTCGGCGACTACGAGTGCCTGGGGCACATGTCGAACGGCGAGGGCGTCTATCGCAAGCGTGCGGCCTGATCCGGGCAGATGCAGGTTGCACTGCAATGGGCATTAGAGCTGGCCTTGCTGGCGGTGTCTCGACTGCCTTTGGTCGCTGTCTGAGCGAGAGAGGCCCTGGGCCAGCCGTCGGCCCTGCGCAACCCGCTTGGTGAGGCCCGTGTTGCCCCGACCCCTCACGGGGTCTGTGCCTGCCCGCGCCAGCCTCACCAAGCGGGTTCCCCCTCGCGGGTGCGCAAGCCCGCCAAAAGCTGGCCCTGACGGGCTCTCGCAGGCGCAGCCAAGAGCGGGTGCGTCAGCCTCACGCCAGTCAGGAGGAACTTCCATGCACACCACATTTGCCGACCAGCTCGCCGGGCTCGATCTTGCCAGCTTTTCCATCGGACCTGCCCCCGTCACCACAACCGATTTTCCCTGTCGGGAAGCCGTCGTCCAGACGCTCGAGGCGGTCTGGTCCGATCTTTTCGCGCTGGTCTCGGGGACCGCGCTTGAAGCCGATGCCGAGGACCTGGGCTGGGCGCTCGTGAACATTTTCCACCGCTCGGCACAGCGCAAATCCACTGCCGTTGATCGTGCGACCGACGAGGTCCGTGCGCTTATCGCCACGGCTGATGGATCCGAAATTCATACCCATGAACTCGAGAACCAGGTCGAGCGTGCGCAATGCGCTGAAGGCGCCATGCTGGCGCTCGAGGAAATGCGCGAAGTGGCAGCTGCACTCTACCTCAACGAGTTCGGTTCGTCATGGAAGCCCGTCTCAAGTTCGCGCTTCAATCACGGTGCGATGCTGACCTCCGCACTGGTTGAGGGTCGCGATTTCCTGCGCGCGCGCAGCGAGGCGAGGCGCAAGGCCGCCATGCCCGAGGGCACGCCGGTGTTGTTTGCCGGGGGGCGCATCCGCCACACAACCGATGCCGAAGCCGTGACCTTTGCCAACAATGTCTGGGCGACGCTCGACAAGGTCCACCACCGTGTTCCCGACATGGTGCTGATCCACGGCGGCGACACCAAGGGTGTCGACCGTCTCGCGGCAAGCTGGGCTGAACGGCGCAAAGTGCCGCAGGTGACCTTCTCGCTCGATATGCGGCTTGGTGCCCGTGCCGGGTTCAAGCGCAACGAGCGCATGCTGTCGGCCGATCCGCGTTACGTCGTGGCCTTCCCTGGCAATGGCGTGCTCGAACGCCTGGTGATCGAAGCAAAGGCGCGGCGCATCACCGTGGTCGATCGTCGTGGACCGCTCGGTACCAGCCCAAAGAGCCCGCCGCCCGACGAGGGCTGAGGCACCCGGTCCTCGCGCCAGCGCCCCAAGGGCGCTGGCGTTACCAGCCCAGAGGAAAGGGTACGTAGGTCTGACAAGGCGAGGGCGTGCCGACATTCGGCAGGGATTAACCCGTCACCCCATCTCAGCATTTCAGCCAACCAAGCTCGGCCACGGCACCGGGCTTTCGCACTTCTGGAGACTTTCAATGGCCGACTATTACACACCCACTGTCGTCGAACCGATCATCCCAGCAACCGACATCCTGCCGATCGAGGCGATGTTCCTCGCCCAAGTATTCACCGAGGATGTCGAAAACGGCACTGCCTATTATTGCAGCGAAGCTGGTGCGAGTGATCTCGTTTTCCTCGATCCCAAGGAGGTCCGTGAAGCACTCGCTGTCACCGATCATGCCTCCAGCCGACTGGTCGCGATGCTGCTCGACGAACACACTGATGCGATCCAGGGCGACGAAGAGATCGAACTCGACATGGCGGGAGACCTCTGGCCCGACGTGTTGCAGGACATTGTGCGCCGTTCTTCGGAAATCGATCATGTGATGATCACCATGGCATTCACCTGTTCAAAAATGCGACCGGACGGCTTTGGCGGCCTCGCGATGATGATCACCGCCGACAAGATCAGGTCGGAATCGACCCACACACTGTTCGACCGCTTCTACACGGAAGCAGCCGCCAACGGCGAGATCCGCCATGGCGATTCCTGATCATGCCCGCGCCAACTTTGATGCGCTGCTCAAGCTAGCACAGGCTTGCGATCTCGCGCTGGTGGTCTTCAACGAGGTCGATGGCGGCGAGTCCCGATATGTCCTCCGCGCTGTTGAAAGTGACGACGGCGATTACGGCATGAATCCTTTGACCACCACGCTCCCGGCAACCGTTACGATGGTTACATCCCTCCCGACTGATTGTACGTTTGGGCTACTCGATCTCTCTGTCCAAAGAACAAGTCCCTCATCAAAGAGTCTTCGACGAGTGGGCCTGTGGTGCTCCTGTGATGCGTCTGATTGGTGAGCCGCGCGTGCGCGAGGACTTGGGGTCGATCCCCTCTCTTGCCGACTGGGCGCGGCTGATTCTCCCGCAGGATTGGATGCTGTGCGGACATCCGCTCGATGGTGCCGAAGCCATGGCGGGGGACCCGAACGAGCCTGGCAGCGCCGTCTCGTCCGGCATCTTGCAATCTACCAGGCCGGAAGCCGGGTCGGTCATCATCAACCTGTGGCAGGTGCCATCGGGGTGCAGGGGAGGGCATGCAGTGGCCCGACCAACGGATTTCGGAAATGCATCTGGCCAATCCTGACCAGTCATTCGGCTCCACCCGGCTTCGATGCAAACCTGTCCCTGAATCACCCGGCGTCGAGACGCGCAACCCGGATCAGGTCCGGCCGTGTTGCCGAGCTTTGCTCGGCTGCCCGCACCACCCGAACCAGATCCGGGTTCCCCTTCGGTGCGCTTCGCCGCTGGGCGCTTCTGCTCGGGTTTGCAGCCGGGATGGACCCGCGCTGACCGATCAGGAGAATACCCATGACCAATCTCGTAATCCTCGTTGGCCGTGTCGCTCGCGATCCCGAAGCCCGCTCCACGCAAGGTGGCACCAGCGTAACTTCGCTCTCGGTGGTGACCGACCGGCCGGCCCGCAAGGACGGCAAGACCTACAAGGATGAGAACGGCTACACCGCCAAGGACAGCGAGTTCCACCGCGTCACCTGCTTCAACGGCCTTGGCGAAAACGTCGCGAAGTACTGCACCAAGGGCCAGCTGGTCACCGTCGAGGGCCGCATCCACTACACTCAGTGGGAGGACCAGAGCGGCACCAAGCGCTACGGCTGCGAGATCATCGCCGACAAGGTCGACTTCCTCTCCAAGGGCCGCACGCAGGACGGCACTGGCGACAACGAAGGCGCGCCGGACATCGACGAGGATTGACCCTCGCTGACCCATTAACAAGGCCCCGGTGGCACGCGCCGCCGGGGCCTCTTCTTGTGCATGCTGGCGAAGGGCGGCGCGCGGGGCATCGAACCCCGCGCGCCGCCTGGGTTGCATCTACTTGGGTGTCAGGCGCTTGATTGCTTCGTCAGCTCCGAGCACCATTGACCGCTGCACGATCTGGCGCAGCTCGTTCGGTTCGAGGGTCTCGGCACCGCAATCGAGCAGCACTTTGCCGAGTTCCGCCGCTGCACTTTCGCGCAAGGCAGCTTCCTGGGCATCGAGTTCCTCGCGCTGGCGTTTGAGTTTGATGAGCGCATCGCGCGCACTGGGTCTGGACCTGGCCATGTCATGTCCTTTCGCTGGCCGTTGGTCCCCTCCAGCCTCCAGACTGGCACGACCGGCCGTGTGTAGGAAATGGGTTTCTGCCGCAGCGTCAGGGCAATCTTGCAGGCGGCGGAAGAGGTCTCTCTCGTAGACACTTCGAGTGTGAGGCGGGCTTGGGGGCCGCGTCAAGGACGATGGGGCCCCACCATTTTGCCTCCCCTTCGCTGCGCTACGGTCCGACAAAATCGTTACCCCTTGTCGCCGCTTCGCGGCCGCTTCGCGGTCCCTGACCCGTCCCGTCGCCCACCTCTTTCGCACTCCTGATGCGACGCATCGAACATCAGGAGGACTTACCCATGCACACTTCGCTGAACGTCACCAATTGCGGGTTCAAGGCAGACCAGGCGGCATTCGTTGCCGCGCTCGATCAGGCCCATGCCCGGTCCTTTCACAGCTACTTCACCCAGTACATTCTGACCGATGACAGGTTGGGCTACGTCGCCGTCGACGAGGGTGACTACGGGGCACTGCCCCGGACCATGGCTGACCGGGTCATCGACATGGTGCCGGGCCGATTGAGCGATGAGTTCTGACCCGTCGCATGCAGGAGGAAGTCCGGGTTCGGGCTTCCTCCTTTTTTGTGCTCGGGTCCCTTTAGCGCGCGCAGGCCAAGGGCATGGCCGCGCCTCAAGCGATCAGGTCACCGCTTCCAGCTTGTCGAACTCATCGAGCCGTTGAGGCATATCGAACATCTTGATTGCCGCCGCTGCGATGGCCTCGCTCCGCGTCGGATAGATTTCGGCCGAGCTCATTGACACGCCATACGAATAGGCGACCGTCGCCTGGAAGCCGTTGTCCTTGGGTGTTGCTTTCAGGATAACCTGCGTCATGCCATGGCTCCTTCGCCAAGGACCGATCATCAGCTAATCATACACCCTGGCACGTCACTTGCCCAAGCGAAATCCTGCCGTTTAACTGCGTGGCGGGGCATCATGATGCGGCCAGGAATTTTCCTCTCAAAATTCCCTAGATACAGACCGGCTGCGATCCCGGAACTCGACCGCCAATGGGGGAACAGGTTGCACACCGTACGCAGCGGGGCTGCCTGTGATTTGTGTTAGTGTTCAAAGCGATAGATCATATTTGCGGTCATGCACTAACCCATGTGCCGGTGAAGCATGAAGCGGATTCGCGATTTACCGGCAAATCACCGCCATTCAACTAGCTGAAAGTACTGGGAAACATTTCGTTTTCCTACACCCGATCGGTGATTTAGTCTCAGCCTCACCTTCCGCAAGGTGAGCCAGGTTTCTTGGGCAACAAGGAGCTTGGTATAATGCATCACTATCACAGCCTTCAGACCTATGTTCCGCCGCTTATTGCGGACTGGATTAAGCAGCAGTCGGAGGCCCGATCGACAAGCGTGAGCGTGGTCGTGCGCGAGCTGCTGGTCGCTGCGTGGACCCGCGACAACGATCAGGTCTTGCGGCCCACCGGCACCGATCCCGAGCGCCAGCATGTGTTCATGACGGTCGCACTTGATGCCCTCCTGGCGCACCACGATGACCCCACCCTGCGCGAGCGGACGCTCGCTGCCTATCACCGTCGGCTCGCCAAGCTGGGCCTTGTCGCCACCCCGTTCCGGGGAGGCCACGATGAAGCATAATCTCGTCAACTTCACCCGTGGTAGCCAGCTGCTGGGCCACTTCGGGTTCATGTTTGCCGCAGGGCTCAAGGGTCCCCTGCTGGTCACCTTGGCGGTGTTTGTCGGCCTCAGCTGGTGGCAGGTCAGGACCGCGCTCAGCGAGCACCAGGTCTACCTGATGTGGATGCATGTCTATGCCTCGGCCTACATGTTCATGGAGTTCGATCCCGACAAGCTCGTTCACCTGAAACTTGGTAGCGGCGAGACCGCCAGTTTCCCGATGAAGGTGGTGACCCAGTACCCGCCAATGCGAGATGCCATGGTGGCATTTGGTGCGGCAGTGCGGTCTGCGCTGCTCGTGTCCGGGGTGATCCTCGCGCCGTTGTTCGCTTTCTTCTGGTGGTTCGCCGAGCGGTTCGGCGAGCGTTCCAAGCAGAAGAAGCACGTGCGCGGTGCCTCGCTCGTCACGCTGCCCGAACTCGAGGACGAACTCGCCCGCCACAATGCCCGCGAGCGGGCTGCCGAATACGGCGACGAGCTGGGCTGGCGCTGGCGGCTCGCCGGGAGCGCCGCCCTTGCCGAGGCGGGGTACTACGCGCCCGCACACCTTGCCGGCGTCACCTGGCCCTGGCGCCGCGAACAGAGCCATACCATGCTGGTCGGCACCACGGGTACGGGCAAGACCGTGGCGCTGACCGAGCTGGTGTCCGAGATCCGCCAACGGGGCGGACGCGCGGTCATATTCGACCTGACGGGCGTTTTCATCGAGACATTCTACGATGCCGATACCGACGTGATTCTGAACCCGCTCGACGCGCGCTGCCCATCGTGGAGCGTGTTCAACGATTGCACCACCCGAGCCGAGTTCCATGCCGCGGCGGACTCGCTGGTGCCGCATGATGGTGGTGGATCGGAGCAGTTCTGGGTCCTCGCTGCGCGCACCATGTTCGTCGAGACTTGCGTGAAGCTCGCCGAGGAAGGGCGCGGCAGCAACCAGGCGCTCGCCGACGAATTGATGAACGCCGACCTCTCCGATCTGCACAAATTGCTTGAGGATACCATGGCTGGGCCCATCACTACGCCGAGCGCTGCCAAGATGGCCGAGTCCGTGCGTGCGGTGTTCAACGTCAATGCCAAGGCCCTGCAGATGCTGCCTTCGGATGGCGCACCGTTCTCGATCAGGCACTGGGTCCGCGACGACGACAAGCGGGGCTCGCTGCTGTTCCTCTCCGCCCGTTATGTCGACATGAGCGTGCTCTCGCAGATGCTCACGCTGTGGCTGGACACCGCGATCAACACGCTGATGACTGGCCGGCGCACGCGCAACGTCAAACTCTGGTTCCTGATCGACGAGCTGGGTGCATTGCACCGCTTGCCCTCGCTCGAGAAGGGCCTGCAGACCGCGCGCAATTTTGGCGGCGCGATTGTCACCGGGGTCCATGCCTTTGCCAAGTTGAAGGAGGTCTACGGGGAGAACATGGCCATGACCCTGTCCTCGCTGGCGCGAACCAAGTTGATCCTGGCGACGGCCGATCGAGAGACCGCCACCTGGTGTTCGGACATCATCGGCCACCGCGAGGTGCGCGAAATGGAAGAGGGCTACAGCTACGGCTACAACAATGCCCGCGATGCGGTCAGCCTGACCCCGCGTCGGCAGGTGGTGCCGCTGCTATTGCCTGACGAGTTCATGGAACTGCCGAGCCTGTCGGGGTTCATCAAGTTTCCGGACGGGTTTCCGGCGGCACCGGTCACGCTTACCCCGCGCAAGTGGCCGCGTGTCGCGGAAGGATTTATCGCGCGCGACTTGCCACCTCGAGCACTTCGCAAGCTCGGTCGGAACGACGTCGACTCTGGTCCGATGAGCAAGGGAAATGGACCGGGCAACGGGCGACCAGACGCTGCGGAAACAGGTGGTGCCAGTGATGACGATGGCGGTGATCCGCGCCGGATGAGCCGTTCCGGCACGGCGGTAACCGACCCTTCGGCAGCGAAGGGTCCGAGGACCAAGCCGCCAAGAACCTTGGACGCCCAGGCGCCCAAGGCCGACAGCAAAGACAAGGCGAAGAAGGTCCTGCACGAATGCTCGGAAGTGGAACGGACCACCGATCCAGTGGCGGCAAAGGACAAGTCTGGTGGTTGCAATGCCCAGGCTGAATTGCCTCTCGCAAAGGCCGATTCCGATGCCCGGGATCCAGCCCGACAGACCAACAAAGAGGGGCGGCGAGATGCCCCCGACCAGCAGGCGGCTCGGGGCAACCAGCAGGCGCGCAACCAGTCGGATCGTCGGCTGCACGAGGAGCAGCAACGCACGCTGCTCGGCGGCGCTTCGCGCGAGGGTCCGGATCGCGACATGGGCGATATCGAGCCAGACATCTGATTGCTGACGGGGAGGCTGGGAGGACAAAGATGGACTGGATTGCCGATGCTCTCTGTTGCCAATGTCCGCTCGGCCTCGGCCGCCGCGAGCTACTTTGCCGCTGACAACTACTACGCCAGTGCTGATGCCGACCGCTCGGGGCAATGGCTCGGCAAGGGTGCCGACATGCTGGGCCTCAAGGGTCAGGTCGACACGAAGTGTTTCGATGCCCTGCTGCGGGGCGAGCTTCCCGATGGCACCGTGGTTGGCAACCCCGGACAGAAACACCGTGCGGGGACGGACCTCACCTTCTCGTTGCCCAAGAGCTGGTCGCTGCTTGCGCTGGTGGGCAAGGACCAGCGCATCGTCGAGGCCTACCGCGAGGCGGTGATCGAGACCCTTGCCTGGGCCGAGAAGAACGCCGCAGAGACCCGGCTTGTCGAGCAGGGCAAGCTGCGCACCGTTGCCACCTGCAATCTTGCCATTGGCCTGTTCCAGCATGACACCAACCGCAACCAGGAACCCAACCTGCATTTCCATGCGGTCGTCGCCAATGTCACGCAAGGACCCGACGGTGTGTGGCGCACGCTCAAGAATGATCGGCTTTGGTCCCTGAATACCCTGCTCAACTCTATCGCGATGGCGCGCTTTCGAGTGAGCGTTGAGAAGCTGGGCTACGAAACCGGTCTGACGCTCAAGCATGGCAACTTCGAAGCGCGCGGGATTGCCCGCGAGCAGCTGATGGCCTTCTCCACCCGCCGCCAGGAAGTGCTCGACGCACGGCGCGGTCCGGGGCTCGAAGCGGGGCGGATTGCAGTTCTGGCAACCCGCGCGCCCAAGGAGCCTGTCGCCAATCGCACGGTTCTTGGCAAGCGTTGGGAGGGCATCGCCCAAGAGGTTGGTCTTGACCTCAGGAAGCTGGTCGATGCCTCACTCGTCCATTCGGCATTCCAGGATCGAGAGGCGCAGCGGCCTGCTTCGTTTATCGAGCGCAGCATGGCGCTGCTCAAGGACTTTGCCGCAAGGATCGGAGCGCGGGAGTACGATCCGCTGGTACCACGCCATGTGTTGAAGTCGGATCCCGCATCTCTTGCCGCGGCGCAGGCGGTTGCGTCGGCGGTCCGCCATCTGTCGCAGCGCGAAGCCGGGTTCGAGCGCGAGACGCTGTACAAGGCCGCGCTCGACTTTGGCCTGCCGACAACCATTGCCCATGTCGAAGGCGCGGTGCGTTCGCTGGTCCGCACCGGGCACCTGATTGAGGGAAGGGGCGTCCACAAGGGCTGGGTTGCCAGCCGTGAGGCCGTCGAAGCCGAGACCCGCATTCTTGCCTGGGCGGCCGAAGGTCGGGATGCGATACGGTCTGGCATAACGGAACAAGACGCTGAATCCCGTGTCCAGGCATCAGCTCAAATCAATCACGGTATCAGGCTCAACGAGGGGCAATTGGGTGCCGCAAAGCTGATCCTGTCGTCGACCGACCGAACCATTGCCGTGCAGGGCGTCGCTGGGGCCGGCAAGTCGAGTGTCCTGGAACCTGTTGCCGAGGTCCTGCGTGAAGAGGGCCACCAGGTGCTCGGCCTCGCGGTCCAGAACACTCTGGTACAGATGCTTGAGCGGGACACCGGCATTCGCTCGCAGACGCTGGCGCGTTTCCTGAAGGACTGGGGCAGGCTCGTCGATGAGCCTGGAAACATGACGCTGCGAGCAGAAGCCAAGGATGCTCTGAAGGACCACGTTGTGGTCCTCGACGAAGCCTCGATGGTGGCGAATATCGACAAGGAGCAGCTTATCCGCATCGCCAATCTGGGCGAGGTCCATCGTCTGGTGCTGATGGGCGATGCCCGGCAGTTGGGTTCGGTCGATGCCGGCAAACCGTTCGCCTTGTTGCAACATGGAGGTGTCGCCACGGCCGAGATGAATGCCAACCTGCGCGGGCGGGATCCCGTCCTGCGGCAGGCTCAGGCAGCCGCCCAGGCCGGGCTCGTAAGAACAGCACTTGAGCATCTGTCGGACCAAACGGTCGAGACCAAAGGTGACGGTGCGGTCGTTGCCGCCGAACGCTGGTTGGCTTTATCGGCGACCGAACGCGAGCAGACTGCAATCTATGCCTCGGGCCGGAAAATCCGCTCGGCGGTCAACGAGGCCGTGCAGACGGGCCTCCTCGCCAATCGGGAAATCGGACCCGAAACCATTACCCTCAGCGTCCTTGACCGAGTCAACCTTACACGGGAAGAACTGCGTTACCCAGCCACCTATCGAACTGGAATGATCCTCGATGTCCGCAAGGCCGAACGATCTCTCGGTTTGGTCAAAGGTGAATACAAGGTGCTCAGCACTGATCAAGCCACGGGCCTCGTTCGACTGGATGATCAGCGCGGCAAGGAGATCTCGTTCAAGCCGTCACGCATGCGAACCACTGGTAGGGAGGACAACCTCGCGCTGTTCGAGCAGCGTAAACTCGATATCCATCGTGGCGACCGGATCCGATGGACGCGCAACGACCATGAACGCGGGCTGTTCAATGCCGACAAGGCGATCGTCATTGCGATCAATGAAGGGAGGGTTACGGTCCAGACTTCGAACGGTGAACGCGTCGAGCTCAAATCTGACGATCCGATGCTCAGGCGGGTCGATCTCGCTTACGCGCTCAATGCGCACATGGCGCAAGGTCTGACCTCCGATCGCGGTATCGCGGTCATGGACAGCCGCGAGCGCAATCTTGCCAACCAGAAGACATTCCTGGTGACGGTAACAAGGCTCAGGGACCACCTGACCCTGGTGGTCGACAATGCGGCCAGGCTTGGCGGCGTGATGTCCCACAACAAGGGTGAGAAAGCGTCGGCATTGGAAGTGACGGAGCGTCTGAAGGCAGCAGCGGAGACTGGCGTTTCGAAAACGCGGGAGCAGGACATCACAAAATCCGCCGAGCGGGAATTGCAGCGCGCGAAGAGCAAGGCCGTCGACCTCGGGATATAACCAGCCTCGCCCGGCGCAGGACTAGACCTTGAGCACGTCAAGGAGCGGGTCGAACGCATAGAGAGCGGCGCGGCGCCCGGCAGCAGGTTCTATTGTGCGGAGCAAGCCTGCCTCGACAAGTCGCCGGGACAGCGCTCGAGCGGACGATGCCGGGATGCCCGACCGGTCCACGAAGCGGTCATTGCGGAAAATCGGGCTGGCAAACACGAAGTCCAGCGCCTGGTCGTGGAACTGCGAGTTAAGGACCTCACGGAACCGCTCTCGCATCTCGCCATGAAGCGCAAAAATCCGGTCGGACGTCTCGATGTTGACCGAGGCCTGGGCATGCATGGCTTGAAGGAAAAACACGCTCCACCCCGACCAGTCGCCTGCAGCGGAAACGGCCCTCATCCTTTCGATATATTCGTCCTTGTGTGTCTCAAAGTACCCCGAGACGAAGAAATTGGGCTGACTGATGATTCCCAGCTTCCAGAGCATCAGGGTGATGAGCATGCGACCGATCCGGCCATTGCCATCTTCGAACGGGTGAAGAGCCTCGAACTCCACATGCGTCAGAGCTGTTCGGAGCAGCGGACGCATTGTGCTTTCATTGAGGAACTGGACAAGGCCTGCCATTGCGGGCGGCAAGTGCTCTGGAGCTATCGGGACGTAGTATATCTTCCCTCGCCGATCATCACCGATGTAGTTCTGCTCTACCTTGTAGGAGCCCGGATTTTTCCGCGCACCTCGTCCGAACGACAGCAATTGTTGGTGTGCCGTCCTGATCAGGTGCTCGCTTAAAGGTGCGCCTTCGGCGAGCGCCTGCTGGGCGTTGCGCAAGGCACGTGAATACAGGAAGGTTTCGACGTCATCATTGCGGGCTTCCCGGTACGGATCACTCGCACCTGCATCTTCCTCCGCCTCAAGACGGTATAGTTCCTCAATCGTTGAGATCGTCCCTTCCATCCTGGACGAACTGACCGCATCCTGTCGGCGCAGGGGGGCCACAAACAGCTCGCTGTTCACCATGCTCGACATCTTCGCGTCATAACGCGCCAAGGAGGCCGCCGCGTCTTCCAAGGGCCCGAGCAAAGCCTCATAATCGAGGGCTCCAGGGGGGAAGGCTCCCGTATGATAATGCACGGCCTCTGAGAGGTCGAAAGGTTTGGTGCTCATTTGTGGGACGCCCCTGTCATCAACGTAGATTGACGTTAGCCTACCAACGCCAAAAAACTTTGACAACGAAATTGCGTCTTATTCTATCATCAAATCCGGTTGATGTTAGGGGACTCTCGCCAATCGGCGTTGAGCGCAAAATCGGGTCGCATTCTGTCACCAATCAGCGCGAGGCGAAAAATCTCTCGAAATTGCATCGCCTTGCTGACTCTGCCGAATGCCCTGAATCGCTAACAAGATTTCGGCATGCAAAAAAGCCGCGTTGGTAGGTGCCAATCGACTGCTTTGCGCCCTCATATCGGTCAATCCGTGATCCGGAATCTGACCCCATAACCGGTCATTCTTGAAGCCTACGGAATTACGCGCCGCACCCTTGGCTTTTTCAGTGTGACTCTCGACCGTCCCCAAACCCTCGCCAGGACGATTTTATCGTCAAATCAACGCTGACTCGTCCTCCGTTCCCAACAGCAGGAACTGCAGGTTCAACTGGTCAGCAACGGGCCGCGCAACTTGGACCGGGTGCCGTCAATCTAGCCGCACTTTGGTTCGTGATCGGCTAAACCTTTCACGTTCAGCCAACTTTGGCTGGGTCACATTCGGAACATTTTTCGTTCACACAGTGAACGAAATGCAAATGTCCGTTAGTCCTTTCCGGGTTCAACCGAAATAGGAGGCGGTGGTGCATTTGCCTTGACAGTGCCAATCGAGATGCTGCTTGCCCTTGTCGAACAGGCACTGGTCGATGATCTCGGGATGTTCGCGGGGTACGACGGCCCCTTGTGCGCGATCCGGCCAAGGTAAACCGGGTTGCGAACCTTGTTGAACAGGGCGCCGCGGCTGAACTCATGCCCGCCCTTTCTCGCGACCCCGGCAGGCTCTGCGCCGGGTCACCCTTGGGCGGTGCCGGACAACGGAATGGCGTCGTACAGTAAGCTGAGGAAGCTTTGGACGGCGTGTTCGGTGAATTCCTGGTCCTGGATGTCGTAATCGTGCGTGTTGTTCACGCGCATGACCTGCTGCAAGAGCATTCCGTATAGCCAGACGAAGGCGAACGCGATGCGCTTGCGTTCGGTCGGGGTCAACGGGCGGCCAAGATGCTGGCTGCAACGCCGTCGATATTCGTCGACGAACTCGCTGCTCATCACCGAGATCGGGTCCCACACCGGGGCACCCAGCAGATGCTTGCGCAAGGCGCTGCGGATCATTCCCTGGTGCTCGCGGAAATTGGTGATCGCGCCGGTGGCGAGCGCGCGCGGCAGTTCGGCAAAGGGCTGGGCGAAGTTCATCCGGGCGCCGGCCTGCCGGCGCATGACCATGTCCTCGATCAGGCTGGCGAAGTACTGCTCCTTGTCGCCGAAGCAGTTGTAGAAGCTGCCCACCGACGAACCCGCTGCTTCGGCTACCTCGCGCACTGTGAGCAGGTCGATATCGCGGTCGGCAAGGAGCTCGCAGCCGACCGCAATCATCCGATCGGACGCTTCGTCGCGACTGTTCCGGCGTGCTCGTCGACGTGTCGCGCCTGCCACTGACGATCCCCTTTCGCCTCGTGGACTATGGCCTGAGGCACGTGAGGTCAACCGCATGGGCCTGCCCACGGATGGCGGTTGACTTAAGTGAACGATGGTTCATTATAAACTGCGTACCGCCTGTCATAAGGCCGGACGAGGGAGAGAACATGGTGCGAGACCGGCCGCTGGTGGGCCTGGCAATCATCGTGATTGCGCTGGTGGTTGAGGGATTCGACCTGCAGGCCGCGAACCTTGCCGGTCCATCTATCGTAGCTGCCTTCGGCGTTACACCGGCGCAACTGGGTCCGGTACTCAGCGCCTCGCTGCTGGGGGTGCTGGTGGGCGCGATCCTGATCGGTCCGCTGGGCGATCGCCACGGTCGCCGCAAGGTGATCGTCAGCTCGTGTATCGCCTACGGCCTTGTTTCGCTCATCACGGTAATGGCAACGTCGCTGAACCAGCTGGTAATCCTGCGATTTTTCGTCGGCGTCGGCCTCGGCGGCATGCTGCCCAATGCACTGGCGCTCGCCGCGCAGATTGCCGGGCCGCGATACCGCGCGACCGCGACTGGGCTCGTCGGGATCGGCATCACCTTCGGCGGCGTTGTCGCTGGCGTGGCCGCGGCCCGGCTGATCGGGCACCATGGCTGGCAGGTGATGTTCCTGCTTGGGGGTATCCTGCCTCTGATCATCGCGCTGATCGTCCACCTCTTCTTGCCCGAAGGCCGCCCGCAAGCGAGCGACCACGCGGGCGATGCGGCAGAAGAGACGCAGCGCCCGGGGGTCCGTAGGCTGCTGGCGCCCACCTACCGCGCGCAGACCATCGCGATCTGGTTCATCTTCGCGTTCTGCCTGATGAGCGGCTACTTGCTCAATGCCTGGGTGCCGCTGGTGACCCGCGCGGCCAACTTTTCGCTCGAAGAATCCGCCTGGCTGACCACCGCGTTTCACACCGGCGGCACGATCGGCGGCATCTTTTCCAGCATCCTGCTGAGCTGGAACCGCTGGCGCACGGCCGGCCTGTTTGCCTTGACCGGCGCAATCATGCTGGGCCTTGCGGGGACGATGGTGTGGGGAACGGCAGCGCTGACGATCCTGATCGTGATGGCGGGGTTTGGCGTAATCGGCACGCAAAACGCCATCAACGGTGCGACAGGCGCAACATACCCTGAGGCCATGCGTAGTTCGGGCTTGGGCTGGGCGCTGGGGGTGGGGCGGATCGGATCGATCATCGGCCCGCTGGTTGGGGCAGCCGTTGCCGGGGCGGGGTTCTTCGCGCCGCACCAGTTCTTTCTCATTCCCGTGGTGCCGATGATCGTCGCCGCTTTCCTAGCGTTGTGGCTCTCGCGCCGCCCGCCGCTTTCACACTGACCAGAGGGAGCCTGCCCATGTCTGTCCGACTCATCGCCACCGAAGAAGCCTGGCAAATCCCCGAAGTTGCCGCGCAACTGGCGGAAACCTGCAAGGGTCCGAGCCAGAGCCTGGACAAGCTGCTGGTCAGCGGCATCTACGAGGCCGTGGGTGGCGGCGCGGAATACGCCGGGGTCGACTTCCTGACCGGCCTGCTCGACATCGAGGGTGAACGGCTGCCGCAGATGGATGCGCTGGGCATCGATATGCACCTGCTGTCGCTGACCGCGCCGGGTGTGCAAATGTTCGACGCCGATACGGCGACCGATCTGGCGGCGTTGGCGAATGACCGGCTGGCTGAAATCTGCCACGGGCGGCCCGATCGCTTCGCCGGTCTGGCCTCGTTCGCCCCGCAAAGTCCGCGCCGCGCAGCGCGCGAGATGGAGCGTGCGATTACCGAGCTCAAGCTGAACGGCTTCATCCTGAACAGCCACACCAACGACGAATATCTCGACGATCCCAAGTTCTGGCCGTGCCTCGAAGCGGCCGAGGCGCTCGGCGCCTGCATCTACATCCACCCGCGCGCGCCTTCGCTGACGCTGAAGGGCCCGCTGGCCGATTACGGCATGGATTCGGCGATGTGGGGCTACGGGGTCGAAGTCGGCACCCATGCCGTGCGGATGATGGCGGGCGGCGTGTTCGACCGGTTCCCGAACCTCAAGATCTGCATCGGCCACATGGGCGAGGCGATCGGCTTCTGGCTGTGGCGGATCAATTTTATGAACACCCGCTCGCAGAAGGCCGGTCGCGCGCCCCGGACACAACGGTCAATCGCCGAGTACTTCAAGGACAACTTCGTCATCACCACCAGCGGCGTCGAAGACCCGCTGGCGCTGCGCTACTCGATCGACAAGCTGGGGGTCGAAAACGTCATGTGGGCGATCGACTATCCCTACCAGCCGATGGAGCCGGCGGTGCAATTCATTCGCGAGGCGCCCTTGAGCGAGGCCGAGCGCCAAGCCGTGACTCACGGCAATGCCGAACGCATTTTCAAGATCGCTCCGCGCGCCTGATGGCCGCGAAACAATCATGAGAGGGAGAAGGACATGAACAAGCAACGCCATCTGCTCGCCGCCGCAAGTGTTTTGGCCGTCACCATCGCTGCACCGGTCGCCGCCCAGCAGGCGGGTTCCCAGACCGAAGGCAATGCGCCCGCTTCGCCCGAAGTCGAGGCGTCGACCGACGAAGTCGAGACAATCGTTGTCACCGCGCAATTCCGCGAACAGAATCTGCAATACACGCCGATCGCGATTACCGCTGTGTCGGGCGAGATGATGGAGGCGCGCAGCCAGGTGACCATCGCCGAAGTTGCGGCACAGGCCCCTTCGGTGACGCTCAAGCCGAACTCGTCTTTCTTCGGACCGTCGCTGGCGGCCAATATACGCGGCGTCGGCCAGTTCGACTTCCACCCGGCACTTGAGCCTGGCGTGGGACTTTATGTCGATGACGTCTACTATTCGACACTGACCGGCTCGATCCTTGACCTGCTCGATCTCGACCGGGTCGAGATCTCGCGCGGGCCGCAAGGCACGCTGTCGGGCAAAAACTCCATCGGGGGCTCGATCAAGCTCTATTCGCGCCGCCCCGAAGGCGACGGCTCGGGCTTCCTGTCGGCGACATATGGCAGCCGCAACCGCATCGACATGCGCGGGGCGGTCGACGTGGGCCTGATCGAAGACACGCTGGCCTTGCGGGTCGCCGCGGTCAGCCGCCAGCAGGATGGCTATGTCGACCGGCTCGACTTCGGCTGCGTCTTTCCCGCCGGTGGTCCCGCAACCTATGTCACCAGTGCCGGCGTCATCGCACAGGTCAACCCTGCCGGCGGCATCCCGGCGCTGCGCGATGCGCCCAATTGTTTGCTTTCGCGCCAGGGCGAAGTCGGCTTCCGCGCCGCCCGCGCACAGTTGCGCTACGAACCGACGCCCGATCTGGAAGTCAACGTCATCGCCGATTTCACGCGTCAGAAGCATGAAATGGCGGGGGGCGTGCTGGTCGACGCGAACTATGCCGGCAATGGCGACATCAACCCGTTCTCCATCCCCTTCCGCTTTGATAACCGTTTCATATGCGGTCGGTTCTGCAATTTCGCCGCGTATGAATCGCCCGCCGACGGCGCCTTGCAGCGGTCGGCGATCGACGGGCAGGTAAACTTCAAGGGCTGGGGCATCTCGGGCCAGGTCGAATGGCAGCTGGCAGATAGCCTGGAACTCGTCGGAATCACGGCTTACCGCTGGTACGATTCCATCTTTACCGCCGAGGACGACTTGTCGCCGCTGTCACATGGCCTGGGCGGCCCCAACCGATTGCAGTTCAATTCATGGAGCAACGAGCTGCGCCTGAACGGCGAAGTGGGCGACCGGCTGAATTACACCCTCGGCGGGTTCATCATGAACCAGGACATCTTCTACACCGCCCGGCAGGACCTCCGCTATACGCCCGGAACGCCGCTGGTATTCGTCTCCGGCGATCCGGTTCCCAGCTTCACGCGCGCCGGTTTTGTCCATGCGTCTTACGACCTGACCGACGAGCTCGTCGCCACGGCGGGCGCTCGATACACCGAGGAAGGCAAAGATTACAGCTATCGCCGGCGCGACCGCGCGGGCAATTTGCTGACCGGGCAGAATGCTTTGCTCGACGGGAAGACCGGCACCTATCGCGGTAACCGCTGGGACTACCGGCTGAACCTGGCCTATCAGGTGACCGACGAGGTCAACGTGTACGGCCAGTATTCGACCGGCTTCAAGGGCGGCGGCGTCAATCCGCGGCCATTCGCGTACACGCAGGTGCAACCTTTCGGGCCGGAGACGCTGGAAACGTGGGAACTTGGCCTCAAGTCGGAGCTGTTCGACCGCCTCATGCGCTTTAACGTAGCGGCATTCTCGTCCAATTATCAGGACATTCAGCTGATCCTGAACAGCTGCCCGCAGTTCAATCCGCCGCCGCTGCCGGCTACGGCCGCGTTCCCGTGTGGTCTGCCGGCAAACGTTGGAACGGCGCGGATTCGCGGCCTCGAAGCCGAAACTTCGATCCGTCCGACCGACGGCTTGTTGATCGACGCCTCGGCCAGCTACCTTGATTTCGAATACAAGACTATTGCTCCGGCGGCGGGTGGACCGACCAGCCCCAACGGTGTGCAGTTTGGTATGTCGCCGCCGTACACGCCCGAATGGAAATGGAGCGTTGGCGTGCAATACCGGATCGAAGCGGGTGCCGTGGGCTCGTTCACGCCGCGCTTCGATGCCAGCTACCAATCCGAGGTATTCGGCACGGCGGTAAACCAGAACCGAACGCGCATCGCGCCCTACACGCTGGCGAACGCACGCCTGACGTGGCGCAACGCGGACGAAGACCTGGAAGCCTCGCTGGAGGTGACCAACCTGTTCAACGAGTACTATTACCTGACGACCGCCGAGATCTCCGGTCCTGCGGGGGCGAATGCCCAGCCGGGCCGCCCGCGCGAATGGGCGATCAGCCTGAAGAAGCATTTCTGACCTTCGCAGCGATGCCGAGCGGGGCGCGCATGCGCCTCGCCCGGCCGCTTGCAAACCCTGCTGATCGGAGACGGGCTGCGGCAAGACTCAGAACGCCGCCAGACACCCATGTACTGGTCTCTGAAATCAGGCACCCTGGGCAAGGGCGCGGAACAGGCCGGTTTACGCGGCTCAATCCGTCACCGAGGCGCGAACAGGCCTCTCTAGTTTAACCTTTGGAGGCCATCTGGAGCCTCTGTCTCTGGCAGGAGGGGTATCGATTCGGTTTCCAGCGTTGAACGGCAGCTTTGTCGTGTTCGGCTAACAATTCCAGACATTCCGCTAACGACTCAAAGCGATCCCTGCCGTCAGTCTTCACGAAACCCCCGTTCTTTCGCGCCGCGGTCCAAGCGTGGATTAAATCGGCGCATCTGTCCGTTTCCCTTTCGAGATCGCGCAGCCGCGATCCGGTTCATGAAGGGAGTTACGATGATGAAGATGCTGCTTGCCTGTGCTTTGGGACTGGCCTGCCTGACAACCGCAGCCGGAGCCGTTGATGCATTGCCTGAAGAGGCCGCCGCCCGCGCCGAGGAGGCGCTGATCCTGACCAGTCCGATTGCGGGCATCGAGAACCGCCTGTGGTTTGACTACCGCATCAACGTGACCGAGGCGCAGAAGGAGCTGACCTCCGACCTGCGCCACGCCGGCGACATCGAGGACCGGCGCGACGCCTGGGAGGAATACGCGGTGGAACTGCGCCACGAGCGCCGTCACTACATCAAGGAAATGGCCGAGCGCGGCTATCGCGGGACCGTGACGATCGAGCACTGAAGCACGGCTCTGCTCGCGAGATCAGGATTTGCAGGGGGTCGGCAGTTGTCGGCCCCCTTTGCTTTGTGCCGCGCGCGCGGCGTTAATCGTGCCAACCGTGTTCTCGTGCCGCCCGCTCGGCCTCGGCGTCGAGCGCGCTGCCGACCGCCATGTCCTGCGCGCGGGCAAGAACATCGGCCATTGCCGATCCGGCCTGCTGGTATTCACTCTGGCTGCCCGTCGCGCCGCCTGCCTGCTCGACCAGAGCCCAGCCGGTTCCATCGTTGCAGGCGATGCCACTCTGCCGGTCCGAGATATAGGCGCGGCAATAGTCGCCCCCTTCGCGCACGAATGACAGCAGCACGCGGGTCTGCCCCTCAGGGTTCTGGTCGGCGGCCAGCTGGCTGCTCAGCACGGCGGCCAGCTGGCCATCGGCGTAGACTGCGGACGAGCCGCCACCGCTGCCCGGGACCAGCACCGCAACCAGCAGTGATGCCGCCAGGGCGGGACCGGCAACCCAGGTCCAGCGCGGGAGGCGCCGTGTCCTGCCGTTCTCGCGGGCTGCGGCCATATCCACCACCGCTGGCTGGGGCCGCAGCAGCGCCGTCAGGCGCTCGGGCGGGTCTTGGGCCGCTATGGGTGCAAAATGCCCCGCCAGCCGGTCCTTCAGCAACCGATGGGCGGCCAGCCGACGCGCCAGTTCGGGATCGGCTGCCACAGCCTGCTCGACACGGGCGGCATCGGCGGGAGCAAGCTGGCCGTCGGCAAAGGCGGCCAGTTCGTTTTCGCTGATGGTCATGCCGATTGCTCCAATATGGCAAGCAGCGCGTCGCGCCCGCGCACCAGCCGGGAATTAAGGGTGCCGACCGGACAATTCACGATCTCGGCCGCTTCGCGATAGGAAAAGCCCTCGACCATCACCAGCAGCACGGCCTCGCGCTGTTCGGGCGGCAGCATGGCCAGCGCCCGATCGACATTGGCCAGTTCCACTCGCGCTTCCTGCGCCCCGTCGGCCCCGACCAGCAGGCCCGCCTCATCCACCACGAAGGTCTGGTTGCGCCGGTTGCGCGCCCTTTGTTCGTCAATCCAGATATTGCGCATGATCCGGTACATCCAGCTATCGATCCGCGTGCCCGCCTGGAATTTGTCCCGGTTGGCCAGCGCCCGTTCAATCGTCATCTGGCACAGATCATCGCCATCCGCCGGATGACCGGCCAGCCCTGCGGCAAAGCGCCGCAGCCGGGGCAATGCATCGAGTGCCTGCTGTTCGAAAGTAGGGTGCAGAGTTCGGTCCTTTCCCGGCTTTCAGGGATTAAACGACTGGCCAGCCTCGTTCCATCCATGTCTAATGCAAAAGATCGGATCCCACGAAGAATGCGCGTCCTTCTTGCCATTGTCCTCTCGGCAGCCCTGGGTTCGGCGGCAGGGCCAGCCGGGGCGCAGCTGGCCCTGCCGCGTGTTGACTTGCCGGGCGCGGGCCAGGTGCTCGATCCACTGGAAGGCGTGACAGGAACGATTGACGAGGTGACGGCGGACAGCGCCCGCGATCTGCTGCGCTTGCAGCAGCGGCCCCTGGCCCGGTTCGTGCGCCAGAACCGGCAGAGCGTGGAACTCGACAGCTCCGGCCAGCCTGCCCGGCGGGGCGAACTGTTGCTGATGGACCTGGGCGATGCTTCGGCGGCGATGCTGGCAGCGGAAGGATTGCGCCCGCTCGGCCGGGAGGAGATCGAGGGGCTGGATATCGTGGTCACCCGGTTGGCCCTCCCATCCGGCATGACCTTGCCAGAAGCGCAGGAGCTTGCCGCGCGGCTGGCTCCCGCAGCGGTGGTGGCACCCGATAACCTGCACTTCCAGAGCGGGTCCGCGCCCATCGCCGTCCTGCAGCGCGCCGCCGCCGCACCGGCGCAGCCAGGACCGGCCGTGGGCATGATCGACGGTGCGCCGGCCGAAAGCCAAGGCACCTTCGTTGCGCGCGGCTTCGCCACCGGCGCGCCGACGCCCAGCAACCACGGCTCGGCAATCGTCCACCTGCTGCAGCAGGCAGGCGTGCGGGATATTCGCGTGGCCGATGTCTACGGCACCGACCCGGCAGGGGGCGGGGCGCTGGCGATCGCACGCGCGCTCGGCTGGCTGGTCGCTGGCGGCAGCCGGGTGGTCACGATCAGCCTGGTGGGCCCGCGCAATCCGGTGCTGGAACGGGCTGTCACAGCAGCGGGAAGGCGCGGCGTGGTCGTGGTGGCAGCCGTGGGCAACAACGGCCCGGCGGCACCCCCGGCCTATCCCGCATCCTATCCGGGAGTGGTTGCGGTGACCGGTGTCGACGGCCGCAACCGCGCGCTGCTGGAGGCAGGCCGGGCCCTGCACCTCGATTATGCTGCACCCGGTGCGGACCTTTTCGGGCGCGATGCGCGGGGCCGGCTGGTGCGGTTGCGCGGCACCTCCTATGCGACGCCGCTGGTGGCTGCGCGGATCGCGGCGGCGCTGCGCCAGTCGGCCAACTGGCGCCGCACTGTGGACGAAGAGGCGCGCGACCTGGGCGCGCCGGGCCCTGACGCACGGTTCGGGCGGGGGCTGGTGTGCGGGACCTGCGGCCGCTCCTGAAAAAATTGCCGGGCGATGAATTAAGCCGGCAAGCCGATCCGTTTTCCTGATGTGCGGTCCATCGATGGCCGTTCAGTCAGGAAAGGATCACGAGATGAAAAAGCTTCTTATCGCCGCATCGGCCATTGCCCTGTTCGCGGTTCCTGCGCAGGCCCAGCTGCTCGGCGGCTCGGGCGGGCTTGGCGGCATGGTCGGCGGAACGCTGGGCGGCGGCTTCGGCTCGATGGGCGGCACGCTCGACAGCGTGGGTAGCAGCATCGGCAGCACGCTGGATGCCAGCGGCTCCACTTCGGGAGATCAGCAGGTCGATCGCCGTTCGGGCCGGGTGCAGGCCAACCGCCGGGCCGATGCCAACACCTCGGCCAGCGTGGCCCCGCTGGTCGATAACCCGGTCGCTCCGCTGAGTGGCCAGGCGAGCGGATCCGGCAGCGCCGCTGGCGAAGGCAGCGCTGATGCGCAGCTGATCGGCACCGATGCGGTGGCAGGTCTGGCAGGCCAGGCCAGCGGGCAGGTGCAGGGTGCCGCTTCGAGCGGTCAGGCGGCTGCGGCCGGCCTGGTTGCGAGCGCGCAGGGCACCGCTGGCCAGGCGGCCGGGACGGCGGTTCCGCTCGCCGGGTCGGCCACGGGTTCAGCTGCCGGCACGGGTAACGCGGCCGGCTCGATCGGCAGTGGCGTGGGCAATTCCGCGCTGGCGGCGGCTGGCAGCGGTGCGGCAAACGGCACCGGCGCTTTCGCCGTGGCACCGGGCATGGACGTGTTCGCGGCCGGTGGCGAAGAGATCGGGGAGGTTCGGCAGGTGGTCGCCGACTCCCAGGGGACGGTGAGCGAGGTCGTGGTGCGGCAGGATGGTCAGAACGTCACCTATCCCGCCACTGCGCTGCACGGCAGCGGCTCGGCGCTGTATACTGGCGAAGGCGATGCCGCGGTGAACTGACGAAAGCGTTGCGGGAGGTGCAAATAAGCGCCTCCCGCGACTTCGGAGCGTCAGAATTTCCGGACTTTGAATTTGCAAGCAGACGGTCCGCAGCCGGCCCATCTGCCGCCAGGTAGCAGAGCGCCCTTAAATGATCGGTCAGAAATCGATCGTGGCCGATGCCTTGAACGTTCGGGGAGTGCTCAGCAGCAAGTCAGGCCGGAAGCTGTCAAAGGCTGATGCCCAATAGGCATTGTCGGTAACGTTATCCACGTTGATGCGGAAGGTGACGGGATTCTTACCCAGCAGGGTGACGTAGCGCGCGCCGAGATCGACCCGTGACCAGCTGTCGAGGGTGAGCGTATTGGCGATGTTGGCCGCCTGTTCGCCGGTATGGACCACGCGGCCGGTAAGAGTCAGCGCCGGTGCGAAGGGCACGTCCCATTCCAGGTTAGCATTTAGCATATATTCGGGAACGCCCACCGCCTTGTTGCCTTCGTTCACCCCGTTTTGCGTGCGCCGCAGGCTGGTGTCGATCAGTGAGCCGCCTGCGATCAGGCGGAGGCCATCAGCGAGTTCGCCGGCCAGGGTGAACTCGATGCCGCTGTTGCGCTGGATGCCGAAGGGGCCGAATTCCAGGAAGCCCGGCTGATCCGGGTCCAGCCGCAGGATCGAGGTTTCGCGGTCGATCTGGAACAGCGCCACGGACAGGTCCATCCGGCCCAGCGACAGCTTGCCGCCGATCTCGTACTGGGTTGAGACAAAGGGAGGCAACACCTCGCCGGCATTGCTGACCGGCAGGGCGGCACCGCCATTCGGATTTGCGCCGCTGGCAGGGGCAGCCGCGCCCTGCACCAGCGCTTCGATGCGGTTGGCGTAGAGCGACAGGCCCTCGACCGGTTTTACAACCAGACCCACCACCGGGGTCAGCCTGTCCTCGCTGTATTCCCCGCTCAACAGGCCCGTGACATTCGAATAGGACTTCGAAATGATCGATTGCAGCCGCAGGCCGCCTGTCAGCAGCACGCGATCATCCCACAGGCCGATCGTATCCGACAGGAAGGCGCTGGCCAGCCTGCCGCGCGAGATGGGGAACGGATCGGCCAGGTTGCCGCCGACGAAGGTGACCGTGGTCGAAGGCGTCACCTCCACCGGATCGTACAGGTTGTTGAGCTCGGCCGAAACGGCATAGAACTCGAACGCGTTGCGGTTGACCAGCCAGTTCAGCGACCCGCCAAGGTTGATCTCGTGGCTCATGCTGCCAGCCTGCAGCCGGGCGCGCAGGCCGGCCGTGGCGGCCTCGTTGTTGTCGGTGCGCGGGATGAACGAGCTGCTGACGGAAATGTCGCCTGCGGCATTGAGCAGGGTGGGGGTGCTGTAGACCCCTTCCTCCGCCCCGTCGCGCGCGCCGAACGCGGCATAGACCATGACATTGTCCGCCAGGTCGTATTCGGCGCGCAGCTGGCCGAACACGTCGCGCAGGGTGGTATATTGCCACGGCTGGCCGAAGTTCGTGTCTGCATCGGGCACGTCGGGGATCACCGTCAGGCTGTTGACCCGCAGCTTGGGGCGGAAGTGCGCGACCTTGACCCGCTGGTAAGCCAAATCCAGTGCCATGCGCAGCGGGCCGGAATTGTAGTCGATCGCCCCGCCCAGCACATAAGTGCTGCGGAACTCGTCATCGATCGAGGCATCGCCGCGCCGGGCGGCGCCATTGATGCGGATGCCCCATTCGCCGTTGGCGCCCATACGGCGGCCCACGTCGAAACTGCCGCCCACGTGTTCAGGGCCGGTGTAGCCCAGCGTGATGCGAGAAATCTCCTCGTCGCTCGCCCGCTTGGGGATCAGGTTGACGCTGCCGCCGATGCCCGATCCGCCCGGCGCCGCGCCATTGAGGAAGGCGCTGGACCCGTTCAGCACCTGCACCTGATCGTACAGCTCCGGCGCCACCAGCTGGCGGGGCATGATGCCGTAGAGCCCGTCATAGCCGATGTCGTCGCCAGACAGGGCATAGCCGCGGATGACGAACAGTTCACCCGCAATGCCGAACCCCGTGGTTGTGCGGATGGTGGGGTCGTTTTCCAGCACCTGCCCCAGCGTCTGCGGCTGCTGGTTGAGGATCAGGGCCGAATTATAGCTGCGCAGGCTGAAGGGCAGGTCTTCAGCCGGCTTGTCACCCAGCACGCCCGCGCTGCCGCCCTGCTCCACGCCCGATTGGTTGGCGCGCTGCGCGGTCACGACGATGCTGTCCTCGATCGAGGCGGAATCCTGCGCGTGGGCAGCGAGCGCCAGCGCCGGAGCCACCAGGGCGGTGGCCAATGCAAGCGAGCGGCGAAAGGTCGGCATGGTCAAGGTGAGGCTCCCCGTGGGATGTAGAAATGGCAGGCAATCAGGAACGGCGCAGGCGCATGGCCCAGCAAACCACGGCGACCGGCGCGCCAAGCGCCAGCCAGGCCGCGGCATCGCACCAGCCATCGCCGGTGAGAGCGATGACGAGGCCAGTCAAGCCAGTCAGGAACAGCGCCAGCGGCCATGCGAAAATGGCCCATTTTCCGTTGAGTGTACCGCGCGGCCGGGTCATTCGGCTGGCTCCGGCTGACGGTCGAGCTGGCGCAGGCGGGCGGACATGGTGCTGCCCTTGGCCGCCCACAGATAGAGCCCGGTGCCTAGCACCACGATGGTGAAAACGGTCAACAAGGCCCACAGGATCTTGAGCGGCAGGCCGCCATAGTCGCCAAAATGCAGCGGACGCGACAGCGATAGTGCCTGATAGTACCACGGCATCGGGCGGGCGTCGGTGAACTCGCCCGTTTCTGCGTCGATCAGCGCCGGCGTCAGCAAGCGCTCGGTCAGTGGGGTGTCGCCTTGGAAGAACACCGCATAATGGTGCTTCGAGCTGAAGGTGCCGCCGGGAAAGGCGATGAATTGCGGGTTGTTGCCGGGCAGTACTTCCCGCGCCCGCGCCATCGCGCGATCGAGCGATCCGTACCGTGACGGATCAAGCGCCTCGCGACCGTCGTATTCGCGGGTCATGTCGGCCAGTTCGTTCGCCTGCCACAGGTCTTCGATGGGAGTGGCCAGAGCATTTATCACCCCGGTCAGGCCCACCACCAGCATCCAGGCCAACGCCACGATGCCCAGCAGGTTGTGATAGTCGAGCCACTTCACCCGGGCGCTGCGATTGGTGCGCAGCGTACCGAACTCTGCCTTGCGCATGAAAGGCGCGTAAAGCACGACGCCCGAGACCAGTGCGACGGCGAACAGGAAGCCCATGGCCCCGAGGAACAGCATGCCCGGCAGCCCCAGAAACATGTCTGTATGTAATTGCAGCAGGAAGTGCATGACACCGCCGTCGCTTTCCGCGACCGCGCCGATCAGCTCGCCGGTGGAGCGGTCGAAAGACTGGATGGTCATCTCCGATCCCGGCGAATCCGGGCGCGGTCCCGTGGTGATAGTCATCGAGGGCTGATCGTTGTCGAAGGCCATGAACAGCGGCACTTCGCCCGGCCGGTTGGCCAGTGCTCGGCGCATCATCTCGTCCAGCGGCAGCAATCCCGCGGAGGTGCCTGACGAGCCCACTCCCGGCATGCCGTAGGCGGGCTGGTCTTCGGTGAGATAATCTATCTCGTCGTGAAAGATCAGCGGCAGACCAGTGAGGCAGAGCATTAACAGGAAAGCGGTGCAGACGAGGCTGCTCCAGCGGTGGACCCATGCCCATGCGAGAATGGCGTTGCGCGACATGGCCGCTGCCCTAGCCGGATTCCCATTGTTGTCAATGCGAGTCATTCGCATTAGCGACTCAAGGTCGGCTGCGTCGCTCATCGGGCAATTGCCCAACCGCTCGAAACGGCACTAAAGGTCAGGAACGCGTACCGTCTTAGTGGAGGTTTAGCGCGTACTAGCACTTTTTCCAGCTCGGCAAATGTCAGCTTTCCCAGCTCTTCCTGCTCGAAGCTGTCAGTCCGCAAGCGGCCCAGTTGCAGTCCGTCGGCAAAGCGCCTTCATTTCGGTCATTGGCGCTTCACTGCGGATTTCCCGATAGCGGTCATCGGAATGATGGGCTTGGAACGACCGCGATTGCGGACACTACGGAAAGTCCGGTTGTAGAAGGAGAATCGGGTTAAGCTGGCGTTCGTTCAGAGGGTGTGTCCTGTCGCAGTCGCTGATTGACTTGGCTAGGCAGGCCGAACTTCGGTGAGGCCGACTCTCAAACCAAGTGGGACGAGCACTGTCGAGATGAGCCGCGCCTGGCTTGAGTGCATCGAATCGCCGGGTGCTTTGACCTCGACAAAACGGACCTCCTCATCTCGCCAAAGCGTAAGGTCAGGCCATCCCGCGCGAAGGTCATATGCAGCTGTTGCGAACACCTCGGCAATCGATCGGAGCCTTTCTACGCCAAGGCAATTGAACAGGCCAATTACGTGATCACGTTGGACGCGCGGATAGAAACACGGTGTGTCGCCGGCGCTTGCAGCAATGATGGACCAGTTTCGTTCTATCTGTTCCAGTTCAGCCTGTTCGATCGCGGCAAGAAGATCGCTGTGCTCGAACCTATCCTCGGGGAAAGCCACGTTCTTGGCGTAGAGCGCTTCGATAAAGGTGTCGGCATGGCGGACCGGCAGCGCCTTGAACGATGCGGCCTTGATCAAAGTCAGAATGAGACCGCCCTCGGCCGCACAACCGTGCCAGCCTCCGGCTTGGTAGTGGTCCAAGGTAGCCAACTCGACCGGCTTGTACGCATCCGTCCGATGGAAGCGCCAGTCCTTCCCGCCGCCGTCCAGGTGAACCACTTCGTGCTCGATGCCAAATCGTTCTGCCTGCTTTTCGAAGCGGCTGCTCTTCGTGGTGGAAGCCTTGGAACCCTTCGGCGATTTCAGTTTCTGGAGCTTTGCCAATTTCCTGGCCACCCCGACCTGAGGATCGAGCGTCAGCGCCTGGTCGTAGTCATTAATCGCGGCCTCCAGCTCCCCGGCCAGTTCGTGCATTTCTGCGCGAATTCGCAGCGCTCGCGCCTGCCTCCAGCCTTCGCCAGAAGCCAAGGCAACATCGAGCCCAGCGAAGAGGGCGGCACACAAGTCCAGTGAAGGATTTTGGTCCAACGACCCTGCAACCGAACGAATGACGCTGATGTCGCCGATTGCGATCCTGCTGCGCTGCCACCCTTCGCGGTCGAGCATTTCGCCATCGAAGCCATATCCTACGCGCTCATCGTCCTGTCCGACCAAGACGACACTCCGGTTGGCAGAATCGATCTCGTAGGAATTGGTCCAACCGGTCTCCTGCACCCAATTTGCGATCTCTTGCCCCACCTCGAGATCGAACAGAAAATGGCGATTGCTGTCAGGACTACCGGGGGCATGGGCGGTCTGGCAGATCGCAAAACGGCCATCGCTCGAGATACCGCTAGTCCCCAGGTTCGCCAAGAATTCGCGCTCGAGGAGCTTCTGTCCGTCGGCGTGGAAGGCGCAAAGTCGGCCATTCAATCCATCACCGAACATCCAATCGCTGAGGATGAACGTGCCGTTGTCGGCCACATGACCATCCTGCGGTCGCTCGAGACGACCCGTAGCCAATGTCGCGCCACCATCGCTCAGCAGAGTCCATGTCCCGTGTCCCTCATAACGATGACCGCCAGTTGTGCCCTCGGGGTTTCTGTCCAGCCAAATGAGATGGAACCTGCCATTTGGCGAGGCGGTGTGAGGACCAAAAAAGTCGAGCGCCGGGATCCTGACCAAGCCATGTGAGAAGGGTTTGATTTCCAGCGGACTGGCGAACTCTGGCTGCGCAGGCGACTTGTCGCTCGGGCCATCGTCACCAAACAAGCGCTGGAGGATCCCCTTCATGCGGCCACGTTTAAAGAATATTGCAATTCGGCAATCGCCTCGACGACCGCATCAAAGGGTGGCGGCTCGCCGAAGATCATGGTGCTCATGGCGCGATAGTCCTGGCGCAAGGCATCCGTCATCCCTCCCTCCGGGCACAAGGCAAATGTCGGGGCCTGCGCGGTGGCCAGATCGAAGTCCGGGCGATTGAAGAACATGCGGGCATGGGCGACGCAGTCTTCACCAAGCGCGCGGTTTGCCAGGGCCGCTTGGCCGATCTCCGATTGGAGCAGGCGGAACAGGTCGTAATAGTGGCGAGAAATACGCTGACCGTCGCCGCGCAGCTGCCCTCGGATTTCGAACCAACGCCTCAGGCCATGCAGGATGACGACCTTGTCCCAGAAGGTTCGTTCGGCATCGACCACAGTAACGCCCGGCACAGCGAGGTCGAGATCGACGGCGTCAGCGTCGACATAGGGCACAATTGTTCGCACCGAATTGGGATCAAGCGCCGACTTTGCGCCTGATTCGATCTTCACCGACTTGGCGATGTAAGCATCCTCGGGGGTGATGCTGGGATATACCAAGAGCAAGGTTTGGCCATCCCGAGCGTCGGCCTCGACCCGAATTGACTGCGCTTCGAGGCCTGCGCGCGCGCAGGTATCGGCGCAGATTTGCGCGAGGCGCGCTTTCAATGGTCCGTTGATATGTGCTTCGCAGGCGGCCTTGATTGAATCAAGCGCAGCGTCGCGCTTCTTGCGGCTCAGTGCAGCCAATTCCGCGATGGTCGCGGGCACTCCGAGATCATCGCGGAAGACCGTCACGTCGATGTCTTCGGAGAACCGCTCGATCAACCCGAACCCCTTCGACAGCGAAGTTCCGCCCTTGAACAGCAGGCGGGGTCCGTCCTCGATCCCGTTGAACAGGGCATCAAGGGTCCAGCAGACCCAGAAATCCTTCTCGACGTTCTGCGGGGTCGTGCCGAGCCGCTGCGCAGTCGCGGTATAGAGGCCCGTGCGGGTGGGCGTGTCTGCACGCAGAACTTCATCGAAGGCGGAGTTCATTCGCTGTGCACTTCCGAGACGAACGGACGCAGCAGGTCCTGCATCCAGGCCGGGAGCGTTGGCAGCCCCTCGGCAAGATCAGCGCGCAAAGCTGCGCCGTGGGTGGGGTTGCCGAGAAGGGTGGCAAGTCGCTCACGCCATTGTCCCGTGTCGTCCGTCGACATTGTATCGCGCAGCCAGTGCAGCGCTTGGACGATCCTCATGGCCGGGCGTCCCGCCCAATAGAGTTTGCTTGCCGCGGTCGTTTTGAACTCGATGGTGAGGTTGCCGAGCTTGATCGACTTGGGCCGCGCTTCGCTGTGCACGACGATCTTCGCCGGTACGGCATTGGTAAAGCCGAGATCGTTTGCAGCAGTCATTCCGTCGACCAGGACACGGATCTGATCACGCCGTGCGACGGCGTCGATGACCGCTCGCGGATCGGGGGCATTGTCCTGCCGGGTCAGGCTGTTGAACTGCGGTTTGTCATAGAGGCCGCGATCGATCCGGCGGAGCTCGCCCCATTTGACCAAACGCTGGAGGGTCTTGTCGACCGCATCGCGGCCGGCAAGGTCGAGGAAGTCGGCCGGTGTCCAGACAGTGTTCGCCGTCGCTCGGCTTACACGATCGAGAATTTGCGCTTTCAGTCCGGGCGGGATTTTGTCCATGTCCGAAATATGTAGCATAACTTCGGACACAATCAAAATCGCCATTGTCCGAAAAATGTAGACGGATTTCGGACGGGGGTGGTGACGAAAACCGACTACCCCGGCCCAAGCAGATCAAACAGCTTATGGATGAAAGGGAACGTAAGGCTCGGACTTCTCATTGAAGAACCGGGACGCCACCGCTGGCCCATTCGCAAGGGCCAGTTCCTTCGCCACATTTGGCAGCTCTGCCTTCGCACGCTTCACGTCGTCCAAACCGATCGGACCATCGGGCAGCAGTGGCGCATTCAAGCGAATGAGCCGATCGCGGCCAATGAGTAGCCCAGCTTGCCCCAGCGCATTCTGGCTGGAGAGATGCATCGCTGACGAAACGATATCGCGCCAATGCCACAAGCCTCCGCGCAGGACCTGTGCATCCGAAATCGTCATTTCGGCGTCACCGCATCCCAGCGACAGGATATCGATCTGATCGCGATCGAGGTCGTTGCAACTGAGCGCATCGACCAGTGCGACCATCACCGGATTGTTTGCCCACACGCCTCCGTCTGCGAACCGTCGCTGCCCATCCCTATAGATCGAGAAATAGGTAGGAGCAGCAGATGTCGCGAGCGCGACTGTGACCATTTCTTCGCGCCAATCGAGCTTGAAATCGGGATGATGCGGCGTCTTGAATATGTTGACCTCGGTGAAGCCGTCGAAAGAAGGAATGCAAAGTCGACGCTGGGCATCTCCAAACGGGCGCGCGCCAAAAATCCGGCGCAGTTCACGTTCAAGCGGCTCTCGGTCATACTGGTAATATGCCAGCGATCGAACCTTGGCCCAAAGTCGCTTGAGCCCTTCCAGGGGCGGCCTGGCCGATGGAAAAATCTCTTCGCCGTGATCAAAATAGACCTGGAGAATGTCGGAAGCAGGCAGCCCGATCGAAAGCCCGAGGGCGATTATTCCCCCCGTGGATGTACCGGCGATCAGATCGAAATAGTCACCAACGGAGTGTCCGCCCAGATACTGCCGTTCGAACTCCGCCAGAATCGACGCGGGCAAAATTCCCCGAATGCCGCCGCCATCGATGGACAGGATCCGAAATCGCTTGCCCTCCGGCCACGGCAATTGTCGCCGCCGCTCACCAAGCGTTCCATCAGACCGCCGCAATGGCCTTTGGTCGCTGGGTTCCATCCAACTCCTCCTGTGTCGGGTGCCGGCCACCGCCTGACCATTTTCCGGTCAGCAACCAGCCTTCATAGAAGTAGAGATACCGTGCGGCCCAGGGCACAGTCGTTTCGGCCAACAGGTCCGATGGCGTCCACTCGCCGTTGAACGGATCGAACAGGCACAAGTAAGGCAAGGATTGCTCCGCACGGTTTACATAGACGTGCGGGATCGGGCCTTCTTCATATTCAGGATGGCGTTCAAGACGTGGCGACAGCACCTGGACCCGCGGTTGCGCGTTGAGAATGGAGAAGTTTTCGATCGCAAGCGGGACTTCGTAACCGATCCGCACACGGTAGCGCTTGCAAACCGGGTCGAGCGTTCCTTCCCAGACCGCTCGGCGCCCGATCCTTTGCACAAGCGCAAAGTCCGGCCAGCGTTGCTCCATCGCCGCGATCTGGGTCTCGATCGGGATCAGTCCAGGAACCATTCGCCGCCCATGTTGGTGCTTGCCCGAGCCGGGGTGCAATTGGTTGCGATAGCAGCGGCAGTCACGCCTGCATGGACCCGGCCGCTGGGACCGAACCGCATCGCGCCCTTCTCCATGGCGACACGGCTACGTTCCATGTGTTCCTTGATCGCGTACTTGGCCGCCGTCTCTCCGAACAGATCGTCGAGAATCGTGTTCGTTTCAGTGAGCGAGATGTTTTCCGTCCGCAGGCGAACCAATTGCCGGACCAGATACTCCAGATCACGCACATACTCGTCCTGGTCAGACAACGCGCCGGGCCAACGATCGGTAAAGACATCCGGGATGTAAGCGGGGTTGCGGACGTCGATACAAAGATTGTGTGCACTCTGCTCCTGCAGGCGCTGTGCAATGTGCCGCGAAATCGAGACGACCTCCTCCAGCAAGCCCGCGCCGACAGGTGCCACTTCCAGCGCCAGTGCTGCCAAAACCACAGAGGGCGGCTTGCGCTTCGAACGGTTGCGAAACCGCACATCGCGATTGCGCTTGATCAGCTGCAGCGCGACGACGCGCGCGGCCTTTTTAGACAACGGGACGCGGTCGGGCAACGGATCGACGTCGGCCTTCGCGACCGTTCGTCCGTCAGCCAGAGCTCGAGATTCAAAGATTGCAGCAAAAACCGGATCGTATGCCGTCTGGGCGTTGAAGTGGTCGGCAAAGCCCCAAGGATTGACAGGCTTGTGGTAGCTCTCAAGCGGCTGCTGCTTGAAATGGAAAAGATGCCCCGCCTTCTCGGGTGCCGCCGTCAGCCGCGAAATGGGCATCAAATCGACGCGGACACCATCGTCGTATTCGACGGTCACGCACCGCGAATTTCGCGTCACCCGCCCGTGATAACGGGAGCCCGGCTGCGCGTTGATGGCTTCGAAAAGCAGGTCAAGAATCCGCTTGGGATCGCTGTTGGTCGGAACATCAAGTTCCATGACGACATCGACGTCATGCTGATCCTTCGAAACGCTTGAGGCAATCGCTGTACCGGTCGCGAAGCTGCCCCCTGGGTAGCAGGCGATCACCTTGTCCTGCAGCGGGCTTTCAGGACGATCAACATAGCCGCAAAGCGCCTCGAAATGCTGTTGCGCCTCGTCGTGCTTCGTAGGCGACAACTGGACCCGGCGAGCCACGTCCATAAGCATCGCGTCGGCGAAGCTCGGGGTCGGCAGGCGCTCGGGGCGCGGACGGAACGGATCGAAAACAGTCATTATGCCCCCTATTTGGCGCAGGTGGCAAAGCCCAATATCGGCAGACTTCGCCTTACAGGATCGTAAGATACACCGAACGCGCGGCGCAGTCAACCAATCTGCCGCAAATGTTCGATTGACCGAACGACGCAGCTTTCCTACAGGCGCACGGGTGTGTTACTCTTAGGGGGCTGGGAGAGTGCCATGTCGCTCGCGATGAAATTGCAAAAGCTGCGGACAGAGCGGGGTCAATCCCTTCAGGTGGTTGCCGATGCAGTAGGGGCTTCGAAGGCGCACATTTGGGAACTGGAAAAGGGGACGACAAAGAACCCCTCGATCGAACTACTGAAGAATCTGGCAGAGCATTTTGGGGTGACGATTGCTTCGCTGGTTGGCGAAGACCCCTCTGATGCGGAAGATGAACAAATGGTCGTCATGTACCGTGATCTGCGAAAGCTGAACATTGAAGATCGACAGTTCATCGAGGCGATGATCGAGACCATGAAAAAACGCGGGGGCAAGGCAACAGATGCAGATTGATCGGGTCGAGCTTGCTGACTGCACCTCCCCCGAACGTATCATCGCAGAGATCCTGCGACAGGTCCCTGATCTGCCGACTCCGGTTCCGATCGAAGAACTTGCGACGGCCGTTGGCATCACTGCCATCCATCGAATGACGACCGACAACTTCGAAGGCGGGTTGATTACGCAGCCAGAGCGCCGGGACGGTGTCATCCTGGTCAACGGCAAAGCCAATCGACTGAGACAGCGCTATACGATCGGTCACGAACTCGGACACTATCTCATCTCGGCGCACCAGCCTGGTGACTCAGGGCAATTTGCCTGTTCAAAATCGGACATGAACATTCGCAAGGCCGACCGCGACAACCGCAGCCAGCGAATGGAAGCGGAAGCGAACCGGTTCAGCGCTGGGATCCTGATGCCGGTGATAAAATTCAAGACCGACATGCGCGCACAAGGTGGTCCTGACCTTCGTCATGTTGTCGATCTGGCGGCGAAATACGACGTCAGCAAGGAAGCAACGGCGATCCACTATTCGACCTACCACCACGATCTGTGCGCCATTTTGCTCTCGCAGAATGGGACCTTGCGCCGCATCTACAAGCCCACCCGCTTTCCTTTTGTCGAAGCCCGGATCGGAACGCCGCTTCCCCACAATTCACTGTCTGCTCGCCATCAAACCGATGGGGTCGAATCCGACGACGTTGACAGGGGTGTGTGGCTGGCCAACCTTCACCGCCCATCATCGATCAGGGAACAGGCTTTGAATCTGGCGAATGGGTGGAAAATGACGCTGCTGGTCGTCGATGACAGCGACGATGACGGCGAAGACGAGTTGCGCGACACCTTTGATGTCTGGGAAAATCCGCGCTTCCCCGGGAAGAGCCGACGCCGGTAGCCGGATTGGCCGAGCCGCAGGATTAAACGAGCATTTGGGGCGCCGCCCTTCGGGCGACCTACCAATTGTGCAACGCGAACTAAGCTATAGGTTTTGACACACAAGGGCAGGGATCGGGGACTTCTCGCGAGAGAATCTAGGCTGAATGTACAGCCGCTTTCGGGGTGCGTATTTAGTGTTCGGCACGTCCGAAAAGTCAGCGGCTGCTGCCACCCTTCTTCGGTACTGAAAATGTCAGCATTCCGAAGTTACCATCTGAGACCGGACTGGCAGAAGACGGCCCAGTCCCAGACCCTCTCGGTGTAAACGAGAGCGCCTACTGTTAGCGTTCGCTTTTGCGCCAATCTGCCAAATACCCGTCATTCCGCATTCGGCCCAATCCATGCCGTACTAGGACTTATTGAATCTGCCCCTTCGCCGCTTGCAACTCTTCCCAGCACCGCTGCACTTCACGCCACAGCGCAACGCCGTCGATCTCGCCCGCGGCCAGCCATCGGTCCTGCTCCATGGCAATGTGCATCCAGCCATTTTCGCCGTGCGTGCGCTCAACCCATAGCGCCATACCCCATACCTCCTGGTCGCGCGTAAGATCGAGGCGTCTTGGGCCGCTGGTCATCAGGTATTTCTTAAGCCTGTGCGGCATTACTGCACAATAGACGGCTAATCTGTCATTTTACCGTTCGAGCCAAACATGAGGTGCAACCATGGCGCGCCGTCGCAAAGACCCTGTGCCGATCAAACTTGGCAAGGTTTACCGCGCCAAGGCACGGAAGCGCGCGCAGGCTAGGCGGATTCGGTATGCCTTCATGCTTGCAGGGTGCTGCGGTGGTGGAGCGCTTCTTGGTCTGGCCGGCATTGCTGCTGTTGATTTGTTTAGCACGACTGGCATTGCCCAGGCTGCGGAGACCACCCACGACTTTGCTGTCTGCGGCATGGTGCGGCGAACGTGCGTTGTTGATGGCGATACGTTCTGGCTCGAGGGCGTGAAGTTAAGGATTGCCGATATCGACACCCCAGAGATTTCTGAGCCACGCTGCGATGCAGAGTATGCCTTGGGCATTCGGGCTCGTGACCGCTTGTTGGCCCTACTGAACGAAGGACCGTTCACTCTTTCGTCGGTCGGCACGCGGGGCGAAGACCAGTACGGACGCATGCTCCGGGTCGTTATCAGGGAAGGGGTGTCGCTTGGCGATCGGCTAGTGGCAGAGGGCTTGGCCCGCACATGGACCGGCAGGAGAGAACCATGGTGTTGATGGGTTCCAATCCAGGATCGTTTTCGTGAAGAACGGGCCGACAGATGAGGATGACAAGCCCAACCGCCGACTGCTGGTGGAAGGGTACACTTGGCTGGCGCTCTTGAGCTTAGCCGCGATCGCTATGGCGGTCGTTTGGGTTGTGCCAGCATTTGCGCACGGCGGCGGGCTAGCGGCAGATGGTTGTCACATGGACCGCAGTATTGGAGTGAGGCACTGCCATAGGGGCCCCAATGCGGGCCCAACAGAGGCGCCTCGACGTGATGGCGGAGGGCTGGAAGTCTATTACCCGAACTGCGCAGCCGCACGAGCTGCAGGTGCTGCACCCGTGAGGGTGGGCCAGCCAGGTTATGGCAGGCATCTAGATCGTGATGGGGACGGCATCGGCTGCGAGTGAAGGTGATATGCCCGCTGTGTAACTCGGACTTAATGAGACTTGTTAAGGACCTTTCACAAATCTGCTTCCTAGAACTGCCCGGGGTCTGGGAGTTTTGCGATGTCGACGAAGGGCATGTCATTTATTGACATGACACACACCTGCGGGGACCGTTTCCGCATTCCGATAGCAAGACGGGACTTACGAACGATTACCTTCACCTGCCCGCAGTGCGGGCAAACCGAGCGGTTTTCTGCAGAGCACATCCGGCAAATCGAGGCTGCGCGCGACACTCGCAAAAGGCCGGTGATTGGGCAGAATTTGCGGGGCGATTAGTCCTTTAATGCTCCCGCTTGGGCTGCTCGCTCGTGTTGGGCTATCGCAGGAACCGCACGGCGGAAGGCTGTGACCAGCGGGCCGATGCTAGGCGCAATTCGACTGGGTTAGTTTGTCGACTGCCAGAAAGCAGCTACGATGGCCGCCAGGCAGACTGTGGTCTACCGCCCAAAAGGCGGGCAGCTTACTAGACCGATCGCCCGAACCAGATCACCCGGCCCACAACATGGATCTCTGCCGGATCCATTTCGCTCCAGGTAGGGTAGGCCGGGTTGTCGCTAGCAATGGTGATCAGCCTGCTACCAGGCGTGATCGCGACGCGTTTGACCATCAGGCTGTCGTCCGCGCGCAGAACGTAGATGCCATCGCGCAGGCGCAAAGCCTGGTCAGACGTGTCCACCAAAACCTCGTCGCCGGCACTCAGTGTCGGCTCCATCGAATCCCCCGCGACCCGAATGATCGACAGATTGGCGGGCTTGGCCGAGGTCAGGCTGCGCAGCCAGCGTTCGTCAAACCCGAACCGGGTATAGGCGTTCTCCCGCGACGCGATCGCGCCAAACCCGGCCGAAGCCTCGAGATCGAGAATCGGGATTTCGACCATGCCATCCGCGCCCTTTGCTGGGCCGCCGAGCACCTCTTCCTTCACCCCGAAGAACTGGGCGAGCTTGCACCGGTCCTCGTCCTCCAGGTGGCGTGGGGAGCCGCGCTTGATGAATTGCTGGATGTAGCTGGGGTTGCGCCCGAGCATGCGCGAGATTGCGGCATAGCCCAATCGGCGTTGGGTGATCAGGCGGTCAAGCTCTTCGCGAACCTGTTCCATGGGTGTGTCCTCACGATCCTTTGCTGGATATTTCCTAGACTCAAGGACGAATTCCTACTATGAACAAAACAAGAACACAAGCGAATCCGGATAGACGATATGCCCGCAACGACCTTGCTCGATTGGATCGAAAACCACCTGAAAGACAGTCACATTTCGGCGACGCGGTTTGGACGGCAAGCCGTGGGCGATCCGCGGTTCGTGCTCGATCTGAGGAACGGCCGAAAGCCGCGACGGAAGACCGTGGCGAGGCTGGAAGCCTATCTTGCGGCACTAGGTGTCGGTGACGATGGTGCCCGAACCCCAGAGGGGCCTGGCCCTCATCTTCCGTGCGCGTATCCCGGAAGTGGCGGCGGCAAAGCCAATTCACTTCCCGATTTCGCTGCGCTATCCTTTCAGCAGACAGAGTGTGCGGCGCGGGGAGGAAAGGCAGCCCGGCGCTCGGGCGGTGAAGGAGGAAGACGGTGATCGACACGGAGAACAGCCGCCCGCAGATCAGCGACGATTGGCAGGGTTTGCGCGAGATTGACCGGGCGATCGCCGAGGATCGTCTCACCGCCTACACGTGGAAGAAGGCTTGGGCCGATCCGTGGGGAAAAGCGGGCTTCCTGCTATTCGGAGCTTTGTTCAGTGCTTTCGTGGTGTTCGTGGTAATCTACGACGGCCTGATCTAGCCTACCATCCCTTGACCTCATCGGCTGCTTCGGCAGAAGCGCCGCGCGCATTCCTGGTCCTCTCCTCGAGGCTATCGCGCACGACACTGACCCTTCGCTCGCCGTTGGCGTGCGCTCCTTCTACGCGCGCTTCAATTGCGGACCGGCCATCTGAAGTTGACGGCGAGATACCGGGAACTCCGCCCAGTGACACTGGGCCCCTTACATCGGCAGTGCCAGCGACGCCCGGACGGGCCACGGCTGCAAAATCCGGCAATTCGAGTTCGTCGGTGATCTCCTGGTGGATCCGGCCAGAGTAGTCCTCAACGAACCGCGCCTGCATCTGCCGACCTTGGGCACTCATCTGGAAGGCGATGTCGTCGAAGTGGACCGGGCCGTAATAGTCCCGGTTTGCCTCAATCTCCGCCATGCCCCATTCGCGGTAGGCTTGGCTTAGGTTGAGAGAGCCTGCCGCGCTTGCGCTCTCGTACCAACTCGCTTGCTCCTCGAGGCGGCTCGCCAGTTCTTCGGAACGACGGGCCTCCATGCTGTAACTTTGGGCTTCCGTCAGCGACGTTGTCATGCCCGCAGCACTGCTCGAAACCAGCGCTTCCGAGCTAGAACTCGTCTCGCGGAGGAAGCCTTCGCGTGTGTTGGACCAATTTCGGCTGTCAGAAATCTGCTGTAGCGTTCCGAGCAGACGCGACCGGTCTTCAGAAGCGATGCCGATATCGCTGTCAGTCCAGCTCTGGTTGCGGCCACCCCGCAATCCCAATGAGCCACCGACAGGCCCACGTTCGCCCTTGAGCGCCGCGCCCGCCTCGCCGTTCAGGAACCACGAGACGGTGATGTCGTCGGCGGCGCGGCGCGACAGTCCAAACTGCTGCTGCAGGGTGCTCGAGGCGCTGTCGAGTTCACTGAAGGCAATACCGATACTATCGCTGGTCGACGTACCGCTGACACTGTCGTTCGAGCGGCTGGATGACCAGGCATCGCGCAACTCGTTGAAGCGGGTGATGGCCGAGCTCGTCGATTGCTGGGCGAGGTTGGAGTACGTCTCGCTCTGGCTGCGGCTTTGCCCTGCGATCGTCGACAGCCTGCTGTTGAAATCGCGGCCCAACGTTGGCGTGAAGGGGTAGCTCGAGTTTGGCACGTGGGCGAATTCTGCATCGGGAAAGCTGGTTGTCTGGGTTCCACTGTCGCCGAAACTGCGTGTTTGCCCGGCACCATAGGTAATGCTCGGCGCGAGGCTGCCCTGCGCGAACTGGCGCGAGAACACGCTCGAATTGTCGATGTTCGAATTGCCAAGCGAGACATTACCCGTGCTCGCCTCGCGTGCGGCTTCCTCGGCCGCATTCTGGCTCGGATTGAGATAGCTGGTCGCCTGACCCGAAATAGCCATGGCACCCTTGGCAACCCCGCCGGCAAGGAACGGCACCGAAGCCACGAGATAGCCCGCGAGAATGCCGATATCGGAGTTGACGTCGCCCATGCCGACAAAGGTCGCGAGGGATAGGCCGGTGCCGCCACCTGCGGCAGCGACGTCGCTCGCGCCCTTGAACATCAGGATCATGTGCAGGATCACAAACAGCGGCCCCCAGGCAGCAAGATAAAAGAACCCCGTCACGTAGCCCTTGAGCGCGATCGGTCCGGTCTTCGGCATGAGAAACAGCGGGAAGAGCACCGGAAACAGCGCGTAGAATACGACTGTCAGCACGACATTCAGAATTGGCACCCACTTCATCGCGTTGTTTGCGATTGAGGAATAGGTCCGCTCTGTCTGGATGTCGGCGCGGGTCTGGGCAAAGACGTCGATGCTCGAAGTGCCGCTTGCTCCGGCAAACCCATGCATCGCCTGGTTCATGGCATTTATGGTCAGCACCTGGCGAAAGATCTCGCTGGCATTCTGCGAGACGTCGGTCAGGTACTGGTATGCTACGGGCAAGTCAGCGATCAGTTTGGCCTGGGCGAGTGCTTCGGTCTGGCGCGGGTAAAGCTGGCGCCCGGTGAGGCGCGTCATCTCATCGATCAGGCCGGTCCACTGGCCATTGAGTGCGGCATAGGCATCGCGGCAGGTCACGATCGAGGCACTGACGCTGTCGTCGGCCTGCCGGGTGAGGAATTTCTGCGCGCGCGCCGCGCTACCCGGCGCTATGGTCGCCCAGATATCCTCGCTCTGCGACAGCTCGCGCATTGAATAGCGCCCGAGCAGGAGGTCGTAGAATACACATTGGCGCACATGTTCGTCGAAATTGGCGGCGAACTCGGGATCGGAAATGCGCAAGGACCGCGTTGCCTCGAGCAGCCGTGCGCCGTAGATCATGCCGTTCTTCGAGTAGTTGAGGTCGTCGGGCAGGCCAAACACCAGCTCGGCAGATCGAGTGAGATAGTCACCCGCCTGACTGGTGAAACTGGCCATGAGCGCGAGGCCCAGCGGTACATTTGCGACATTGGCCGGGGCAAGGCCGGGATTGACGCGGTCGGTGACTTGGACGTCCATCCGCGGCACCATCAGGCACATGTAGATGAGCGTTGCCCCCAAAAACCAGTTGAGCCAGGCGCGCCAATCCTGGTTGAATGCAAGCACGATCATCGCAAGTGCCAGCCCCATGACCAGTGCAACCTGGATCAGGCTCTTGTAGCCGCCGGCGCCGGTCCAGGCGGCAACGGCGTTCAGCACGTTGACGATATACTCGCCGCCACCGACCGTGAAAATCTCGACCATGTCAGGGGCTCCTTTAAGGAACGATCGAACGCGACTGGAGCCCGCGCGACCAGTCTAGCGCGGCGGCCATCGACGGCGACATCGAAGCGGCGAGCATATTCTCGATCATCGCGGTCTTCTCGATGATCTGGACAATGGCCGAGATCCGCGCTTGCCCGGTGGCCTGACGCTGCGCCAATTGCGCGCGCACGTCAGCTAGCTGCGCACGCCAGATGGCGAGCTTGGCTTCGTCGGCGGCAATGAATGTCGCCATCGAGCGGCCAGCTTCGGAGACAATCCGTTCGAGCACGGCATGGAGCAGATCGATGCTGGCGACTTCGGCCAGCGTGTCGCGGTCGTCAGTGGCCATGCCGCGCCCGAAAGCGGCCTGGACGGTGAGGATCTTGTAAAGCGGCAGCGAGGCTACCTGCAGCAGCTCGATTTCGGTGGGGCCGATTGCTGTGTCGGTGCGGATCGCATCGACCATGTTGCCAATGAGCTCGGCAACGCGGGGCCGAATGGCCTTGTCGCTGGCAAGGCTCAAGTCCTGGAAAGTGGGGTTGAGGCACAGATCCGGCTCGTCGCAGCGCAGGACCCGGACGGTCTGGCCTTGCGTGCCATCGAGCAGCGCGGTCACCAGGGTCGACGAGGCATCGCCTGCAAAAGGCACAAAGTTGCCCTGATCATCATCGCTCGGCGGCACGTAGATCACCGTGCCGATCAGCGTCATGGCATATTCGGCGAGCTCGCGGTCGAGGGTGCCACCGGGATTGAAGAAGGCGCTCTGTTTGACCACGTGCCAGGTGTAGTTGCGCGCGACGGCGGGATTGACGTCGGCGAACTCAGCCCCGCCGCTTTCCGTTGTCGAAGCGCGCTGGCCCCTGGTGCCGCAGCCGTGCTTGGCCGCGGCATAGTCGGTGAAGATGCCGCTGGCATTACCGATCGCCTCACACACCGCCTTGTCGGCGAGATCGCCCTGTGGCCAGACCCCGCCGACCAGCCCTTGCGCCATCTCGCACGAGTTGATCGAGAGGTTGTTCATGAGTTGAGCCTTCTGGCTGAACTCCTGCATGATCTTGTTGCACTCGGGGCAGATGGTGTCGATCGCCAGGCTGAAGGCAAAGCCAACCGCGTTGTTGGCGACAGCCTTCAGCATCGCGACCATCTCGCTCGCGTTGATGAACGAAAAAGAGCCGGCAAAGATGTCGATCCCGCCGCAGCCGGCCCGCGCGCTCGGCAACTGGAGATTGGCCAAGTTCGTGGTGCGCTGCGGAAACCGCGTCCAGACATTGCCCATCGAGTAGTAGCCCGCCGCCTGGCCCTCGAACGCGGTCGGTCCGGTGACATTGGCCGCCGCGCCCATGTCATCCATGAACCGGTCCATACTGGTGCCGACATTGGCATGAGCAATTTGGGCGAAGGGCAGGGCGAGCATGCTTGTAGCCGCGAGTGTGAGCGCGGTACGCGCGAACCTAGTAGTCATGGCCGGCTTCCGTGGTGGTGAGGAGATAGATGCGGTCCTGCAGCTCGTCGGCCGAGAGTACGCCGTAGCCGATCGGGATCGGGCGCCCGGCCACGGCGTCCCACAAGACGAGCGCGGGGGTGATGGCGGGTTCAAGCCCCATCCGGGGGCGCTGGCCGTTCTCGACCGTGTAATCGGGGAAGTGGCGCGACGGGCCACCGTCGGTCGAGATCGCGCGCACGGTCAGATGCCAGCGGTCGGCGACCGAGCGGACGATCGGGCTCATGACCTCGCAGGCACCGCAGGTCTGGGCAAAGAAGTAGAACAGGCCGTACCGCTCGGACAGTTGCGCCATGACCAGGTCGCGCGAGGCGGCGCGCGCGTCCTGCCATTGACGCTTGGCAAGCGTGCCGACCGGGCGCTCGAGCGTGTAATCGAGCTCGCTTTGCTGCCACAGCGCGCGTTGCCAGACGTCGGAAAACAGCGAAGCGCGATCGAGCTGCTCGCGCTGGAAACGGATATAGCTGGTGACGTTCTCCGGGGTGGGATGGAGGATTGCCTGGGCGCGCAGGCCGCGCAAGGTCGCGGTGATAGCCTCGAGCTCGGCACTCGCGCTCGACGACGCGGTTGTGGCGGGCTGTACAGCCGCAGGGTCAGGGGCTGGCCTAACACAGTAGAACCAGTAGCCGAGCCGCCGCTTCTCGCAGTACAGTGCGTCAGCCGCAGTGGCAGCTTCGGCTTGGGCTGTGCCGGCCTGGTCCCGGGCCTGGACGCCAACCGGGGCCGCGAGGAGGCTGAGGGCGATGGCGGCGGCGCACCGCAGATGGGCGATCATGGCGTGCTCCTGGCGTAGAAATCCTCGATCCGCTGCTGGATGAGCGCGCCGGTCTCGAGTTCGTCGGGCAGCCGTGCGGCCGCAGTGAACTCGGCATAGACTTCCGAAAAATCCATCTGGCTGAGGTCGAGCTGGGCAAACTCCGCGAGGGTGAAGCCGCGGCACTGCTCGTCTTTCGGCCTGTCCCACGGCTTGGGCAGTTGCGCGCGGCCCTGCTCCTGGATGATCCGCGATAGCTTGCTCTCGAAGCAGCAATAGGCCTTCTTGCGGGTCACGCAGACGCCGAGCACCTTGTCGGAACAGTAGCTCCCGACATAGGCGCACAGCCCTTGCGCATCGCGTTCGTGCAGCAGGACCTCCTCGGCGCTGCAGCCGAGCGAGACCAGCAGGCTGATCCCCGGCACCAACGGAAAGCCCTTGCCCTTGCAGCAATTGAGCACGCCGAAGACCTTGGACGAGCAGGTGTTGCGGGTGCCAGCAAACAGTGTCAGCGTTGCCGGATCGAACTCCCTGGTCGCCTGATCCATTGCGTTCAGGGCGACGACCGCATCCTTGAACTCGTTATTCGCCGTCCGTTCTATCGTCTCGCACGACCCATCGATGCAATAGACATCGCCGTCGCAGATGTATTGCGCCGGGCTGTTCGGGTCGGGCGGCAGAGCGCACTGGTAGACGCGTTCGCGCGTCAGGCAGGGCATGTCGTCGGTGAGACAGTCTTCGCGGAGGAACTGGCACGAGGCATCGCCATCGATGCTGGCGCAGTCGTTCCCCGCCACCGTGTCGAGGCACTGGTAGTCGCGCCGCCAGGCCCAGCAATCGCGGGTCAGCGATACGCCGTTGACCGTGCGGGTCCGGGGACTGGCATCGGTGCAGACCTCGCTGGTCCGTGAGCACATGCTGTCCTGCGCCAGCGGCAGGCACTGGCTTTCGTCGAGGCGGGTATCGACCGTGCTGGTCGTCACGCTGGCATCGGGCGTGAAGCCGCCAATCTGGCTGTCGCAGCGGTACTGGTCGACCTGAACATAGGGCTGACCGCAGCCGAGGCTGAGTGTGCCCCACAGGTCCGGGCACGGAATGAAGGCGCTCATGACCAGCGAGCACGAGCCTGTCTGGTAATGCTGACAATTCCATTTGCCGGTGTCGGGCGCATCACCAGGCAGGCAATAGTAATCGTAGGTCCCGGTGGTCGTAGTGACGGGGACGAGGCTTGCGGCGCAGCTGGCATCGCGCCGCTCGCCGGACAGTCCCACATTGCAGGTCGCAATGTAGGTCCCGGCCGAGCCATTGGCGGGCGGCAGTTCGACGCACTGGCCCTGGCCACCGCCGATGCCCATCCCGCTTGTGTAGGCGAGCGGATCCGCGCTCACCGCCACGGCACGGGCAATCACCGCTTCGATCTCGGCCGGGACAAAGGTCGCGCGGCGCGCGCGGCTGTCCTCGATCGCGCGGTAGCCTTCGTGGGTCGCCGCCGCACCCTGGGCAGCGCTGGCAATGGCGTCGGGATTGTTCGTCAGGTCCTCGAGACCCCGGACAGCAGACGGATCGTATTGCGGCAACCTTGTAGCATCGACGGGCTGCGCTGCGGCAGAGCGTGCTTCGTCGAGCAGCTCGCGGGCGGTTTGCTTCCCGTCGGCGCGGGCATCGCTCACCGATTGCGCGGTGCTGGCACCGGCAAGGCTCCCCGCGAGGAGGCAGGCCAGGGTCAGGCTCTGGAACCTCTTCATCGACGTTCTCCTTCGAGCCGGGCAAGATGTGCCGCCGCGGTTGCTGCACCCGGCCCGTGCCCGGCAGCAAAGGCCTCGAGCACGTGGGCGACGCTGACATTGCCCGCCATGCGGTCGTGCGGGGGTAGCTCGTCGGTGCAGCTAAACCCGTCGCACGGGCTGAAGTCGGCACCCAGCATCACGAATGTCGGCACGGCCTCGACGTGGAAAGCGCGGAACAGGCGCGGATCGATGCCGAGCGTGCTCGCTTCGCTGCCATCGTCCCAGATTGCCGCGAGTTGCTGCTTGAACAGGGTGCTGTCGCCTTGCGGGAACCCGCGAAGGACGCTGACCCCGCCGGCGCGCGCCACGTCTGCTACCAGTGCCTTCAACGCTTGGGGAGGCAGCGACAGCGAGACGAAGGCGATGAAACGGGGGCTTTGCCCGAGCGATGCGCGTTCGGCTTCGGCTTGTGCCCGAACCATGGCGTCGAGATCGAGCGTGCCCGCATTGTCGCTGGGTTCTGCGTCTGCCGCATAGGCAGCGCGCGCCTGCTGCGCATCATCGCGCATTGCCCCGGCACTCGCGGCGAGCGCATCGGCGCGGACCCTCACGCTGGTGGCGAGCGCTTCGGCATCGGCGGCATGTTCGTTCGCCCGCGCGCGGATGGCCTCAAGATCGAGGACGGGATCGCTCTCCTGCGCCGAGACGGCGGCGAAGGCGGCGGCGGTCGCGAGGCTGATGCCGACAATGAGGGGGAAAGCGTTTGTCATAGCGCACAACAGTTCCGCTTGCGCCACACGAGGTAGCCCATGTCCTCGCCGATGGCGGGGATCACCTGGCCGGGCTCCTGCAGCGTGGTGGAGGTGCCGATCGGCGGGCAGGCATAGCGCCCGCTCGTCGCCGGGTTGGGGTTGGTCATCTGGAAGCGATATTGCTGCTTCCTCATTACCGGCATGAGGTACTTGCCGCACAGGCCCTCGCTGCCCATCGTGCCCCACGAGACAAGCTCGCGGTGAAGCTTGTAGGCAAAGCGCGAGAGCACCAGACGCGAGGCCTGGACGTGGCCGATCGAAGCCGAGACATTGCCGTTCATCGGGTACATCGAACCTTGGCAACCGGCGCACCAGAACATGCCATCGAGCGGCAGACCAGCAGTGGCCGCCGCACAATCGGCGGCGCAGGCGGCAAGAGCGAGCGGATTGGCGAACAGCACGGCTTCGGGATTGATGATCGCGGTAAGCTCGGAATCCTGCCACAGCGGATCGATCTCGGAGATGTAGAGCACGTCGATCGAGCCAGCCTCGAGGCACAGGAAATCGGCGACAATCTCCATCCAGTAGATCAGCGGATAGGCGTACCAGTGGACGTGCCAGCTCGAGTAGTACTGGCTCGCGCCGCCCACGGCCGATGGTCCCGAAATCGAGCGGAAGCCGATATCGAACCCCGGATCGATCCTGGTGCCGCCCAGATTGACGAAGCACCACGGCTTCATGCTGACGTCCGCAAGCCGCACCGGCTCCCAGAACCCCATGGCAATCCCCGGGCGAATGCCGCACAGACACAAGGGCAGGTCGGGGTTCTTGGGATCGGGCCGGTCCGACGGCCAGACCTCGAGCCCGCCGACCGAGATCGGAAACAGGCACGACCAGCAGATGTCGGTGATCGGGTTGACGAAGCTGCCGGTGCACTTACCGACGCCGGCATCGGCCGATGCAGGGGACGCACTGGCGAGGCCGAGCGCTGTGAGCATGGCGAGGGCAAGCTTGCGGGCGCGGTTCATGGTGTCGTCCTTTGCCGGGATGGCAGCGCGATCTCGCTCACCTCGAGCATCCGGCCTTGCTGGCGCACGCGCGCGGGCACGGCCCTGATCCCGAACCTGGTGGTCAGTGTGTCCTGCTGGTCGAAGTAGAACCGGCGCTGGCGTGCCTTCATGAGCGCGAGCGGTGCGCCAGCAACGAGGATCAGCCTGGCCTGTGGTCCCTGCCGCAGCGCCCAGGCGAGCTGGTCGGCATCGTCGCCGTCGAGAAACAGCAGGTCCTGGCGAAGGGAAACGCTGTCGAGCGGATTGACGCGGGTGCCGGCGGCATGGATCAGTTCGCCGCGCGCGCCCCGGATATCGGCGGCAAGCGTGATCGTCGGATCGAAGATCCAGCGGCGCGTATCGCTGGCGCGTACAATCCCGGTGACCGGTGCGGGGCGCTCGACCCGCGCGAGCGTGCGGCGCTTCAGCTCCTCGTTGAGCCTTGTGGTCTCGCCCGAGCGCTCCATGGCGGTGAGCCGGGCATGGATCTGCGCGAGCAGGTCGCGTTCGATCACCGGGAACACCGTGCCCTGCTGCCCGTAATCGCGCGCCGCAAGGGAGGCGGGGAGGGCAAGGGTCAAGGCCAAGGCCGCGACCGAGAGGGGGTGGCGCAGCGTCACAGGATCGCCCTCCCGCTGCCAAGGATGCGATCGCGGCAGACAAATCCGATCGCACCGTAGCGGCTATCGAGCCCGCGCGGATGATCGGTGCCGACGTAATAGCAGCCGGGCGGGATTATGCCTTCGGGACCGCGGGTGAGCGGCACACCGAGGCGGGTGCGGGCCACGCGTGTGGCGACAAGCTGCCCGTTGATCAGCACGGTCATATCCTGGTGGCTGACCATGTCGCCGGGCATGCCGAGCACGCGCTTGCCGAACATTTGCGGCCCCGCACCAAAATGCCGGGTGACCAGATCGCTTGCGGGCGGCTCGAAGAAGATGAGGCTGCCGCGCATGACCGGGGCGTGCTTGTCGAGCCAGAAAGCCCAGTTGGGCAGGCTCGGGCTCGCATTGAGCAGCAGCGCGTGGTCTTTGCTGAAGGCGTTCAGCGGTGCCCAGGCGAGCGGCAGGCCGATGATCAGGCCAGTGAGCGCGAGCGAACGGCGCCAGCGGGTTGAAACTTTGGGAGGGGTCATGGCCGGGCCTCGTTTTGCAGCTGGTCGGCAATCCGCCGTTCGAGTTCGGGCGTCGCGTCCTCGACCTTGCCTGCCAGCACGGCCTCGGCGACGAGCACGATCCGGTCCTCGCTGTTCATCGCCGCCACGGCGGCCTCGGCCGCCGCGAGATAGGCCTGGCTGGCGGCCTGCACGGCCTCGGGGCTGGCATCGGCCCGCGCGGCCTCGTCGACAAAGGAGCCGATCGTCTCGGCGAGCCGGACCGTGACGATGCGCGGGCGTTCGTTTTCGGCCACCTGGTGAGTGATCCACGCTCCCCATGCGAGGGCAGCGGTAAGGCCGAGCACGGCACCACAGCGCAAGGCTAACGGGCGATCGAGGCGGGGGAGTTCACGCATTGTCTTGCGCTCCTTCGGACAGGCGGTGGGCCAGGCGACGCAGGAAGGCGGGGAGCCGCCAGAGCGTGACAGCGCCGACGAGGACCACGAACACGATCTGCAGGTCGCGCGCGAACAGGCGGCGGGCGAGCGGCTCGGCGCTCGCATAGTGATCGGCGAGATTGCCGAGCTGGGCAAACAGCAGGCCAAGATCCCATCCGGCCATTACCAGGAACACGAACAGCGGCAGGCCGAGGACGACCAGCACGACGCTCACGGCAAAGCCCGCCGCCTCGATCATGACGAGACACGTGCCTTCGATCAGCGGCCGTATGGCGATGGCAGGCCTGGGCAGGCTGCCGTGCTCGATCCGGTCGAGCATGGTTTCGATCTCGAGGCACATTACCGGTCTCCCGCCAGGCCGTCATGGATGCCGGCGACAAGAGCGATCGCCTTGGCGAGCGGCATGCCGCTCTCGACGTGACGCTGGACCGCGGCATAGGTGTCGGGGTCGGAGGAGAAGATCGTTGCTGAGAGCGGATCGAGCACAAGCCGCCCCACCGCCTCGAGCTCGGGGCCCTTGATGAACACTTCGCTGTATTCGGACCCCGAGCGCTTGAGGCTGCGGATCAGCGTCTCGGTGCGGTCGTCCATCTCGAGCCGCGCGCTTTGCCGGAAATCGGCAATGGTCTCGGCCTTCTGCTGCAGGATCAGCATCCAGTCGCTGTTTTCCAGGGCAGCGCGCGCCCCGTCGGACTTGTAGTAGTCGTTCAATGATTGGGTGGCGGTGGCGAGCGCGCCGCCATATTTGCGCGCGGTGCGGGCATAGGTCTCGACGAACTCGCCCATCGAGCCGCCCTTGAGCATGGACCAGGCCTCATCGATCAGCAGCAGCTTTCTGGTTGAACGCGACGAGCGGGTCATCGCCTGCCCGGTCATGAACATGATCGCCGAGAGGACCACACTCCTGAGTTCCTCGCGTGACGCGAGATCGCTCATCTCGAACACCGTGAAATCATCCTCGAAGGCAAAGCTCGCCTTGCCGCTGAAGAACCCGGCATAGGACCCGCCGCGGCAGAACGGAGCGATCGCGGTAGCAAGGTCCTTCGCCACCTCACTGTCGGCACCATGCAGCGCATGCGCGACATCATCGATTGCCCCGCCGCTGCCGAGTGCCTCCCACACCTTGGTAATCGCGCGGTCGATGAGGCCGCGCTCGGTATCGCTCGGCGCCGTGCTCGGCCGCGCCATCTGGCCGACGATGGCCTTGATCATGGCAAAGCAGTCGAGCCGGTAATCCTCGTCGAGCGAGGCGCGGGCATCATCGACCATTGAGAAGGGATTGAGCGAGAAGCCCGAGGCAAGCGTGAACTCGACGAACCGGCCGCCCTGGAGCTTGACCGAGTGCTCGAAGCTGCGCCCGTCGTCGATCACCACGACCTTGGCGCCCGCGCCGCGCAAGGCCGCGCACAGTTCCTGCAGCAGCACCGACTTGCCCGAACCCGACTTGCCGCAGATGGCGATATTGTGGTTGCCAGCCTTGTTCTCGAACGGCGACCAGAAGAAGGGCTGTCCGCGTCGGCCAACCAGCAGCAGGTGCGGGACGTCGCTGCCGAGATATTCGCCCTGCAAAGGGGCAATATTGGCCGCCGTGGTTGAGAGCATGGTCCTCAGCCGCTTCAGCCGCGCCATGTCGCTGGCGAGGCCATCGGCGAGACTCATCGGGAATGCCGCAATCAGTCCCTGCAATTGCAAGAAGCGCTCATCGGTGAGATCCCAGCCTGCCGCCTTGTAGATCGCCTTGACCACGCGTTCGTGCGCGTCGCCATCACCCAGCGGCGAGATGGTGGTCACGCCGTAGAACAGCTTGACCAGCTTCTTGCCTTCCTGGAGCTCGGCCTGGACGTGGCGCCATTCCGCCGACTGCTCGCCAAGCCGGGGCAGGAAGCGTGCGCTTTTGGTATCGGCGAGGCTGGTCGTGCGCATGAACTTGTAGCCTGCGCGCGCGGCGGCGGCTTCCTGGTCGGGATAGACAAGGCACAGCATCGTTGCCGCCGGGCAGGGGAAACGCAGCTTGTCGGTGAACATTTCGCCGATCAGCCGCGCGCATTCCCAGGGAGCCCAACGTTCGGGCGTCGAACGCACGGCATAGTGACGCAGGTCAAACCGGTCGGGGTAGCATTCGCCGACCTGCGGCACGCCATTCCGGTCACGGCCGGTCTCGCGGAACCGTTCGGTCCGCAGGATCAGCCGGTCGTCGGCCACCTCGAGCTCGATATCTCGGCGGATCGCCTGGACGTCGAGGGTTTCGTGGCGGTTCCAGTCGATCCGGTCGGGCTCGCGCGCGGTGGTCGGCGAGGTCAGCTCATCGATCAGCGCCAGCAGGCCGTGGGGTTCAAGGTCTTGCGCGTGCAGTCCGAGCGAGTGGAGCATGCCGACCAGCCCCTCGCGGCATTGCGCGAGTTCCTCGTCGCCAACCGACGAGGGAACCGGAACCCCGAGCGAGACAATCAGCCGTGTCGCCCGGGCATGGAACGGCGCATGGGCCGAGCCCGATTGCCAGACCAGGTCGTAGAACCGCTGCGTGCGTGCCTTTGCGATCGCTTCGTAGATCCCGCCCTGCTCATAGCGGGGCGCAAACCATGGACCGACAATACTGCCGATTCGGGGCGAGGCGAAGTTCAGCACTTGCAGGCAGGCACCTGCCGGCATGCCTTCGGAGAAGAACTGGCCGAGGATCTCGCCGGTGCGCTCGTCGGCACCCACCAGCGGGGTCACCTCGAGCACGAAACCCTTCGAGCTGCGGTTGCGGTAGAGGCGGGTGCGATCGTCGTAGACCCGGTAGGGGAGCCAGTCGGACAGCATGTCGAGCGCGAGCGGGGCATGGGTGCGCTCGGCAAGATCGGTATCGGCGAACAGGCCCGCCATCACCGCGCTGCGTGCGGAAGCAAACGAAAAGCTCATGGGTGATTTCCTTGTGCTGCGTTCTCGTTTCCATCGGAAAAGGATTGGGGCACCCGGTCAGGGAGGGGGAGATAACCGGGTGCCCCGCCCACCGGCGCGTCAGCGCCCGGGGATGCCGGACCAGTCGGGGAGGGGAGGAACAACTGGCCCGGCAACTCGGGAGGCGAAGAAATCTGGTCGGCCGGCGTGGACGCGACCTGCGGCGCGGCTGCCTGGCCGATCGCGCGCAGCAGATCGCCGGTGCTGGCGGGCTGGCGCCAGTCTTTGCCGGCAGGCTCGGGCAGTGTGACCTGGACCACGCGGGCCTCGTGCACACGGCCCGCGTCGTCGCGCCGGGCGGCGATGACGATACGCAATGTGCGCTCGCTCGCTTCGGCCACGAATTGCCGGTCGCTGCCCCGCACGATCCCGCCTGCCGCGCTACCGCTCGTCAAAGGACCGCTCGCAGTGGCGTCAATCGCCGCCGCATCGATCGCGGTTGTCGGGGCGCAGGTGCCTTCGGGCGCGCGGCAGGCGAAGTCGCCGCCGACATTGCCGCCGAGTGTGCTGCAGGAAGCCAGCAGCGGCAGGGCCGCGATGTATGCGAGGAAGGTCGTGCGGGGCAGCGCGCTCACTTGCGTTGCTCCTTCACGGTCTGCGCGGTGCCGCCGTCGGCAAAAGCACGCAGCACGGTCGCTTCGCGGAAGCCGTGGAGCACCGTACCATCGCTGGCGCGCACGATGACAGGTGTGCCGGCAAAGCCGTGATCGCGGGCGAATGCCTCGTTGGCATCGAGTGCGCGCGAGCCGGGGCACTTGTGCTGGGCTTGCGGCGCCTTGCCCTCGTAGGCTTTGTGCAGGGCGGCGACCGGGTTGCCGGCGCAGGCGACCCCTTCGGCGATGGCCCGGCTTTCCGCGCCAAAGATCGAGATCGGCCGCTCCTCGACCAGGACCCCTGCCTTGGCCAGTTCGACCGCGAGCCGCTTGCAGTAGCCGCACTGGAAGTCCGAAAAGACCACCAGCTTCGGCCCCTTGGGATTTCCCCAGCGGATCGCGCCCTCGGCGGGCAGGCTCGACAGGTCGACCCGGTCGGGTGCCTTGGCAGCGTCCTTGCTGCCCCGGATACCGCTGTGCTCGTCTGCTTGAGGGGCAGCCCGGGCAGCGCCGGCAGCGATCAAGTCGGGGTTCAGTTCAAGCAGCCGCGCGGCGGTCAGATCGCTGCGCGCCTCCATGTCATAGAGCCGGCCGACGAACAGGTAGCGCGCGCCCTGGTCGATGTAGAACAGCGTGTCGCCCGAAACGACCTCGCACCACGGACCGAGTTCGTCACAGGTCAGGGCATCGACCGGGGTCTTGGGCAGCCGCAGCTTCAAGGCCGTGGTGACCTCGCTGGCCAGCCCCCTGGCGCTGGCGGGCAGGGCGGTGACGGCAGCGAGACCGACGCTGAGGGTGGCAATTGTCGCGGTCGCGGCAATGGCGAGATGCGCCATGCGGGTCTTGAGATTGGGCTGGTGGTGGGAATAGGTCATGTTACTTACTGCTCCTGACGTGGACGCCGTCGAGAAAGACGATCTCGACCTCGATGCCGGTCGGCATCTCGACGACTGGTTGGTATTGTTCGGCTCGCTCGATGAGGTACCGGCTGACCGTATCGGCGGCTTCGCCCGCGCCCTGGCCGAGGCCACCGGCGAGGATATCGGTCGGTGACAGCGCCTCGCGCTGCCCATTGGTGCCGGTGCTCTGGGTGAAGACCGAATTGGCATTGGCGGAAAAGCCGCGCCCGAACCCGCCGACGATCCCGGCGAGCAGGGCCTGCGACACCAGGCTGCCCTCACGGCTGACCACGCGGCCGCGCACTCCCGACTTGCCGGCAAAGGCGATGAACCCCTTGACCTCGCTGACCGCGAAGCGCCCGCCTGGCTGGGCGCAGGTCATGCGCACCAGCTTGACGTAGACCTTCTCCGACGAGAGATCGCCGCGCGCCGCGCCGTTGACGAGACATCCAGTGAGGTCGGTGGTCAGCAGGCGATTGCCGCTGGTGACCGAGCGTGCGGGACCGGTGATCCGCAGTACCACGGGCAACGGATCGGTCTGGCTGGCGACTCCGGTCGAGGCATCGACCCCGACGATCACCCGCGCTGGGGCATAGGAATTGGGCGGCAGGTAATCGCGGCTTGCCTCGAGCATCAGGCTCGGTGCGCGTTCGGCATTGGCCCGCGACGGCGATGCCGCGGTATTGCCAAAGCTCGTCATACTCAGCCCGCCACCTTGCGGGGCTCCCGGCACACCTGGTGTGAGCGCCGCCGAGGCCTGCAATGGGGGCGGCGAAACGCCCGGGCCATAGAGCGGGGCCGGCGTAGCAAGGGGTGCCTGGCGCACCTCGCGGACCTGCTGCAGCTCGCCGCGCAAGGCCGCGTTCTCGGCCGAGATCGCGTCGATCGCCGCCTGGCCGTCGCTGCGCATCTGCGCGTTCTCGCTGCGCAGGGCTTCCAGCTCCCGCTCGATCGCCGGACGGGGCACTTGGCCGTCCTGCAGATCCTTGATCGCGCGACCCTGGGCATCGAGCCGGTTGCCATAGGTGGCGACGAACTCGCGCTGCGACAGGTTGCGGTTGACGAGACCACCGGTGTCGATGGTGGTCGATCCAGCTGAGTCTTGTCCTGCTTCGTCGCCGCCGCCGAACACGAACCACGACCCACCAATCAGCGCGAGCGCGCCGATCCCGCCCAAGAGCAACTTTTGGCGCTGCTGGATCTGGCTGTTGAGGTTGCGGCGACCTTCGGCGCGCTGGCTTTCAGGCGTGGGGCGTTCGGATGTGGCGCGCTCGGGTGCCCTGGTGGCTGCCTCGCTCATTGGTCGAGCCCTCCCTTGGCGAAAACCAGGAAGGCGCTGGTGATCTCGTTGGCCCCGAGCACCTCTCGGCCATAGGCAAAGGCCAGCGCGCCGGCAGGGGCTTCGCGTTCAGCTCCGAGCGCGATGGGCTCTGTGCCAAGATTACGCAGGGTGAAGCGCTGGCCGACCAGCGTGTCGCCAACATATTGGGCAACCTGCTGCACCTCGATCGTGCCGGTGCGACGCGGGCGCGACAGTTCGGCACGCGCGGCAAAGCCGGGCAGGACCGCATCGCTCGCCATGGCCTCGACCAGGCGCACCGCCGTCTCGTCAGGCGAAGTGCTGGCTTCCCAGTCGGTAGCCTCGCGCCTGGCGAGCGCCGGATTGGTGACGAACAGCTGGCTCGCTTCCTCGCCGCCAAGCCGACAGGCGAAGCGGTAGACAAAGCCCGCCGTGCTCGTGGCAAAGAAGCTCACCCTGTCCGAGGCATACTGCGCCGGGACCGAGATATAGATGTCGCCGCGCACCGGCTCGTGCGTCACCTCGAAATCGTTGTAGGGATAGCCGCTGGCGATCTTGGAGACGTTGGCAAAGCCATCGTCTATCAGCGCGATCCGCGTCAGCTCTCCGCGCGACAACTCGCAGTCGATCGTCGCATTGTCGGCAGCCTCGACAAACTGGTCGGCCTGGGCCGGTACCGGCGCAAGCGCCAGCGCCAGGAGCGCGAGCCCGGTCATCCGGTAGCCCGGATCGGATCGGCGCATGGCGCCGTGGTTGGCAAGCGCAAGACCGCTCGCCGCCAGCGCCGCGCACAAAGGAGATGGCAGGAAAGTCATTGGTCCTGATCCTGTTCGGGAGTGGAAAGCTGTTCGAAGCCGGTGAGGCCGAGCGACAGGCCGCGCCGTGCCCAGGCAAAGCGGAATGACCGCTCCTGGCTCGCAATCACCTGCGCTCCGACGAAGGTCTTCAAGGTGCCGCTGACCGTGGCGGTGAGTGTGTCGGTGTCGATCTCCAGCGCGGAGATCACAAAGGCCTGGGCAATGTCCGAGCCACGCTGTTCGTCGACTATGGCGACGAGCTCGGCCTTGAGGCGGCCGTGTGCGGTGGGATCGGCCACCTTCAGGATCTGTGCCATCCAGTAGTCGAGGCTCTCGGGCGAGCGGTTCAAGAGCATCAGCGCCGTGTCGCGGGCGACCAGCTCGAGATAATGCGCATCGACCCCGCCGCTTGAGACCGTCAGCGTTTCCGAGGTGACCGGCACCAGCACCACCTCCTCGTCGCGGGTCATTGCTGCACCCAGCGCAAGGACGCTGATAATGCCGAGCACCGCGCTTGTGGCAGCGAGCCGGTTGCGCTGGGCGAGGTATCGCTGACCTTGCGCGTGGGCGAATTCGGTTTGCATGGATGTCCTCCCTCAGCCTGCCAGCAGGCGGCAATGGGAGGGCGGCGTGGCTTTCAGTCCCAGGAAGCTCCCGGGCAGGTACCAGTAGGCCGCATGCACCAGCTTCGCGCCGCCATTGCCTGCTTTTGCCTTCCGCAAGGCAAACCAGGTCAGGACCGAAAGGCCCGTGCCGAAGATGATATGCTGGGCCAGAATGCCCCAGGTGAACGGGACCAGCAGCCCCGCGAACTCGTCGATCGTCCAGAAACCAATCAGCTCCGGATCGTCGAGCCGCCGTGGAACAAGGTACTTGTCGGCCATGCCGCCCTCCCTCTCGTCGTGAACCGCGTGGGGACGGGTCAGATGACCGCGGTTACGACCGAGGTGACGATCGGCACGCCGGTGCCGACGCCGATCCCGACGCCAACCGGCACCGCGACCTGGCCGAGCGCGAAGCGGCCGGAGGCCAGTGCGATGAGGCCGCCAGCGAGCGACATGACCGTGATGATCTTGCCACCCGAGCCTTCGAGGAAGTCGGTGAACTTGGTCAGCGCCGGGTCGAAGGTGGTGTCGGCGCCGGCATAGGCGGCGGTCGCGCAGACCAGCGCAGCACAGGCCGGCACAATGTAGTCACTGGCACGGGTGAGGGCGGCGGGTCGGCGCAGGGCAGGAAGGGTCTTGGCAGTCATGGAATTGGCTCCGGGTTGAACAAGTGCAGCGTTGTGTTCGCTGTATGTTCTTTCCTTCACCCGGAGCCGGGGTGTAGGAAATGCTCCGCTGCCAATCTGACCTGCTGATCAAAGCAAATAGCGACAATCGGGGTGCGATCAGGCTGTACTTGCGCGGCAGCCGACCACGTTCGCGCTGTCACGGCTGTGATGTGCGCGAGGCATGCCGATATCCGCGCGAACAGGCACGCGCTCTGCGCGAATCACGGGATTCGTGTCGTCCTCGCCTCCTCCTATGTTCTGGAAATGTTCTTTTCGGTTTCCTACACCCTTCCTGCGACGCTAGCCCGGGAATCACCAATCAACCGATCGAAAGGAATGGCCGGTGACGATATCGATGACCCTTGCCGAAGATGCGATGCGCGCCGATCTGGCGCGACTGCTTGCGGCAGCTGTCGAGGTGAGCGGGCGCGCGCGCTGTGACATCGCGCGCGATGCCAAGGTTCACCGTGACGCCCTGCGTCGTATTCTGGCCGGCAGCCGCTCCGCCACAATCGGAGAAGCCATGCGCATCCTGGCGGCCAGCGGTGTTGCGCCGCACGCCCAAATGCTCCTGTTCCTGACCTGCGGCAGCCAGCAGGCGGTCGCCTGGCTGCAGTCTGACATTGCCGCGTTCGTCTCCGAGTTCAACGCGGAGTTTCCGGTCGCGCTCGAGCGTATTCTCGGCAACCAGATCGCCGACGTGAAGCCCCGCTGGGCGAAGGGTACCGCCAATCGCGTCGCGCGGTTGCTGTCGGATCACATCATTGAGCTCGAACGCAAGGATGCCTTCCTCGGCAACTTCTTTGCGGGAGATCATGGAGGCCAGCATGCATGATGAGGCGGACAAGAATATCCGGCAGGCTCAATCTCCCACGCGGCTTATTCGCCTCAAGGAAGTCCAGAACCGTGTCGGGCTTGGCCGCTCGACTATCTATCGCTGGATGGCCGAGGGTAGCTTTCCCAAACCCGTTCGACTTGGAGGCCATGCAGTCGCCTGGGTACTCGAGGATATCGACCAGTGGATATCACAGCGGGTAACGTAGTGCGTGCATCGAGCATGGATGATGGAGGTCGTCGCTGGCAATTTCCTGCCGTACGAGGTCAGCCTGAACATCGTAGCGGTGTTTTGGGACAGCGAGGAACCGATTTTCCTCCAGTCGTCCCCTCATGTCGTCCGACCTGGCCCGAGTAATATCAACCCCGCCCCCGCGAGACAGATTGCGCCGCCGATCAAGTCCCAGCGGTCTGGCCGGACGCCTTCGATGCTCCAAAGCCACACCAGCGATGCGACAATATAGACCCCGCCATAGGCGGCGAACGCGCGCCCGGCAGCATCGCTGTCGATCCGAGTCAGCAGCAGGGCAAACACCGCCAGCGAGATCAAGCCCGGCAGCGTCCACCACGCCGATTTGTCCATCCGCAACCACGCCCAGAAGGCAAAACAGCCGCCGATTTCCGCCAGTGCTGCCAATATATAGACGGCCAGTATTTTCACGCGTCGTCCCTTCCGGCTGCGCTGCGGCTTTGATCGGCGCGCGATGTGATGTGCTGCGCTATTTACAGCCACAGCTCCCATCGGCGGGACATGCCGCACATTCGCGGTTAGCGCCACCGCGCCGCAGCCACCATCCCAGTGCACTGGCCATCAACAACAGGCCCAAACCGCAAACGATCACATCTGACGAAATCCCTGACCAAGCCGCCAATCCGGCACCGCCCAAAGCGGCGCTGCCTATGCCGATAAGCGGTATCGCGCAGCAAGCGAGGCAGGCCAGACCAAGCCCAAGTTTCCATTTCATTGGATGTCCCTTCAAATATGCACCGGAAGGGATTTCCTATAGGACCTCAAGTAACTTGAGGTGCAAGCAAAATCGAGGGCATGGCCAGTGGCAAAGCAAATGAGCATTGGGAGGGCTGCGCGTGCTGCGCATTGTTCAGTGCCGACACTGAGATATTACGAACAGATCGGGCTGATTGATCCCGCGAACCGCACCGCAAGCGGGCACCGGACCTATGATCGCCGCGATATTGATCGACTGATCCTGATCCGCAGATGCCGCGATTTCGGAATGTCGATCAAGGATGTCGCAGCATTGATCAATGTGCAGGCATCGCTTGGCGAGTGCGACGATGCGCTGTCACTCATCAACACCCACCGTGGCACGTTGCGCGCCCGCATTGCCGAGTTGAAGGCGCTCGAGCGGACATTGGCCGTCATGGCTGAACGTTGCGCAGCCATTTGCTTGGGTAGAGATGTCAATTGCTGCACCATTTTTGGTGATCTCGCTGCATAGACTAGGCAGCCGACATTCCGCGAGGGGCGAGGGATTCGATAATCTTGCAGTCCGCCACCGTGCCGTTGCTGCATGAACCGAGCACACGGGCCAATTCGGAGCGGAGCGCTTGCAGGTCGGCAATCTTGCAGTCAATCTCAGTGAGGTGCGCGCGGGCGATGACATCCACGGCTTCGCACGATTGAGCCTTGTCGTCAGAAAATGTCAGCAGTTCGCGCACAGCTTCCAGAGTGAACCCCAGGTCACGGGCACGGCGGATGAACGACAGCCGCGCGAGGTGATCGGAACTATAGGCACGGTAATTACCTGCCGTGCGCCCGGGCGGTGGCAGCAGTCCGATCTTTTCGTAATAGCGGACCGTCTCCACCTTGGTGCCGGTTGCCAGTCCAAGCTCGCCGATTTTCAAAGCCGCTCCTTCGGGCTTGACCCTGTAGTTGCTACAGGGTGTAGATAGGCATCCGACTCGGACTGTGTCGAGGAGGATTTCTGGTGGCCGACAATTGCTGCGCAAGCGCCTGTGGGAGCGATACGGCCAGGGCCGATCCGCGCTGGCGGCGGGTGCTGTGGTTCGCCTTGATCGTCAATGGCGGCATGTTCCTGTTCGAAATGGTGGCTGGGGCTGCGGCAGACAGTCGCGCGCTTCAGGCCGATGCTCTCGATTTTCTGGGTGATGCGGCCAACTATGCGATCAGTCTGGCGGTGGCAGGTGCAGCGCTCGCGTGGCGGGCACGGGCGGCATTGCTCAAGTCGCTGTTTATGCTTGGTTTTGCTGCCTGGGTAATCACGAGTGCCATGCTGGCTTTTGTCAATGGAACCTCGCCCGTTCCGGCAACGATGGGTGCGGTTGGTGCACTGGCCCTGGCGGCCAATGCAGGGGTTGCGCTGCTGTTATACCGCTATCGGGCAGGCGATGCGAACATGCGATCGGTTTGGCTATGCTCGCGCAATGATGCCATCGGCAATATTGCGGTTATGCTGGCCGCGCTTGGCGTGCTCGGAACGGGCAGGGCCTGGCCCGACCTGATCGTCGCTGGTATCATGGCCGCGCTGGCGCTCACCGGCGGATTGCAGGTGTTGCGCAAGGCGATCGCCGAGCTGAAGTCCGGTCAAGTGGCGCCGGGCGGGGCATGATGGCTCTGGTTTCCGCCACACCACTGTTGGCGATGCTCGCTATCATCGTGACCACGATTTGGCGCGGAGCCGCTATCAGGCGATCCACGGGCGACCAGCCCTGGGCTTTTGCCTCCGCAAAAGGCCGACAGCGGATTGCCGGAGGCAGTTTTGCGCTGAGCGTTGCCGCATTGATCGTGACCGCTGCGCTTGCTGCGTCAGAGCTTAGCAGGCTTGCGCTTCCGGCGGCGCTTGCCGCCATTGCGGGCGCGGCGATTGTGATCATTGCACAGGCGCAGATGGGGCGTGCGTGGCGGATTGGGGTGCGTGAAGGCGATGCTCCGCTGTTTGTGGCGCACGGCCTGTTCCGGTACAGCCGCAATCCGATCTTTGTCGGCATGGTGCTGGTGGGACTGTCGGCGGCGCTGGCTTTCGGAAGCTGGTGGAGCTGGGCTGCGCTGGCGCTATTCGTCGCGTCCTGCGCCGTGCAGGTAGGGATCGAGGAGGCACATCTCGCTGCCAGCTTTGGTGCGGCCTATCACGATTTCTGCAAGCGGGTGCCACGGTGGCTGGGCGTGGTTCGCGCGCCATGAGGAATGCTTTGCCGTTCCGCCACCGCCTTGCTACACGGCGCTCCATGCATCGGCAGCTCGCTTCACTTCTGGTCTTTGTCGGGTTGCTGCTCGGAGCAGTCGTCATGCCAGCGGTTGCCCATGCCAGCGGTGATGGCACCGCTCATGCCAGCGAAGTGCTGGACATGCACGAGATTGGCCATGCCGACCACATGCAGGGGGCCGACAAGGACATGCCTTGTCACAACAGCGGCGGCCACCACCATTGCAGCATTGCTTTGCAGGCCGGAGCACAGGCCGTTGCAGAATCCCTGACGCACAGCCGTACTTTGCCCCATCCGGGGACGGCGACGCCGCTCGCCTCGCGCAGCCAGGCTCCGCCGCTCGATCCGCCCACAACCTGAACCGGTGCAGCCGCGCCAGAGCACGTCTCTGGCGCGACCGATACACGTGTTCAGGAGTTTCCAGATGACATTTGCCTTGCGTTCCGCCTTGCTGGCGGGCGCTCTGGTTGCCAGCAGCGGGGCCGCGCATGCGGAGCCGGTCGATCTGGCGCAGGCGCTGGCCCAAGGGGCCGAACTATCACCACGCATCGCCCAGGCGCGCGCACAGGCCACTGCGGCTGAAGCACGGGCTCGGCAGGCAGGCGTGTCGCCTAATCCCGAATTGAGCCTAGAGTTCGAGAATTTTGCCGGAACCGGTGCCTTTCAAGGGCTTCGTAGCACCGAGACAACATTTGTGGTCAGCCAGCAGTTCGAACTGGGAGGTAAACGCAGCGCACGCATTGCAGTAGCAGCAGCAGAGCGCGATTTTGCGCTGCTCTCGCTGCGCGCCGTTGCTGCTGACTTGGCACGCGACATTCGTGTGGCCCATGCAGAACTGCGTGCTGCTGAAGACCGTGCACTGCTCGCCCGCGAGAACGTGGGTCAGGCACGCGAACTGGCGCGCACGGCGCAGGTGTTTGTGGAAGCCGGGCGCGATCCGCCGCTGCGCCAGTTGCGCGCTGAAGCTGCGCTGGCCGAAGCACAGGCCGAGGAAGCACGGACCTTTGGCGATCTGCTGGCCGCGCGCCGTTTGCTGGCCGATCTTATCGGCAGCAGCGATGCCGAACTTGCGGCCACCGCCAATCATGCCGAACTCCCGCCCGAGCCATTACCACTGGCAGCGCCCTCGCTGGCTGAGCGACTTGCCGCAAGCGAGCGCGATGCGGCGCAGGCGCGCATCCGGGTGGCCCAGGGCGATGCGGTCCCCGATATCACCGCCAGCGGCGGTGTGCGGCGGATCGCCGATGGCCGCGAAACCGCATTTGTTGCCGGAATTTCAATTCCGCTGCCTGTGCGCAACCGCAATCGCGGCGGGATCGAAGCCGCACAGGCAGACACTATCGCCTCGGAAGCCTCGGTTTCGCTCGCCCGGCTCGATGCCCGCCGGGCGGTGCACGATGCGCGAATGTTGTTGGGTGCGGCCGATGCGCGGGTTGCCGCCCTGTCCGGGCCCGCGCTGGCGCAGGCGGAGGAGGCAGTGCGGATCGCCAATGTCGGATATGCGGCAGGACGGTTCAGCCTTGTCGAACTGCTCGACGCGCAAGGCGCCCTCACCACCACCAGAATAGCTTTGATCGAAGCCCGGCTTGATCGCGCCCGCGCGCTCGCTGCGCTTTTTCGCGCAAGTGCGCAGTGAAGGACATAATCATGGAAACCGAAACCAACCGCAACAAGCTGATCGCTGGAGCCGCACTGGCCGCACTGGTGCTGGGAGGCGGCGGCGTCATGTTAGGCCGCACCGTTTTCGCGCCCGATCCTTCCGCTGAGACGGCGGAGTACGCCGAGGAGGGCGAAGAAGGCGAACACGGCGAGGAAGAAAATCACGGCCCCGAAGGCTTCGTCGGCATGGACGCCGCCCGGATCGAAGCGGCCGGCATCGTCACGCAGGCGGTGAGCTCTGGCGGACTGGATGCAGAAATTATCGCGCAGGGCCTGGTCGCCACTACGGCTGACGGCGAAGCGGTGCTGACCGCACGCGCCGACGGAGCGATCGTGCGGATCAACCGGCGACTGGGTGAAAACGTGCGGGCAGGCGATACGGTCGCGATTCTGGAAAGCCGCGAGGCCGCTACGCTCGCCGCCGACCGCAGCGCTGCTGCTGCGCGGGTGGCTGCCGCGCGCTCGGCCTTCGCGCGCGAACAGCGTCTGTTCGAGGAACGGGTGACCGCCCGGCAGGATCTGGAAGCGGCTGAGGCCGTGCTGGCGGAGGCCGAGGCCGAGCTGCGCCGGGCGCAATCTGCGGCCGGCGCATCGCGGCTGTCGGGCGATGGCCGGACACTGGCGATCACCAGCCCGGTCAGCGGCCGGATCACCGAGACCGATGCCCGCCTCGGCGCTTACGTGCTGGCGGGAACCGAGCTGTTCCATATCGCCGATCCTGTCCGTGTGCAGGTCAATGTCTCCGTGTTGCCCGCCGACGCATTGCGTGTTGGCGCGGGGGACCGGGCCATGATCGAACTGGCCAATGGCGAGCAGAGCGAAGCGACCATCCATGCCATCACCCCGGCACTGGACCCGCAAAGCCGGACCGCCACCCTGGTGTTGCGGCCAAGAAGTCCGGCGCAGCTGACCGCCGGGCAGGGCGTGCGCGTGCGCCTGCGCCCCGGCAATGCCGCCGATGACGGGCGAATGACCCTCCCCGAAGAAGCGGTGCAGAGCGTCGAGGGCGACAATGTGGTGTTCGTTCGTACCGCAGATGGGTTCCAGGCCACCCCGGTGGTAACAGGTGCGCGCAGCGGCGGCCGTATCGAAATCATCAGCGGGCTTACCCCCGGCAGCGTGATCGCCACGCGGGGCGCATTCCTGCTCAAGGCCGAGCTCGGCAAGGGCGAGGCGGAGCATTGAGATGATCGCAAAACTCCTGGATAGCGCTATCCGCTTTCGCTGGGGCGTGGTCGCCCTGACCCTGATCGTCGCTGCCTTCGGGGCGACGCAATTGCTCAAGCTGCCGATCGATGCGGTGCCTGACATCACCAACAAGCAGGTGCAGATCAACACAGTCGCTCCGGCACTCGGTCCGCTTGATATGGAGCGGCTCGTCACCTTCCCCGTCGAAACCGCGATGGCGGGTATCCCCGACCTTGAAAGCACGCGCTCCATTTCGCGCAATGGGTTCAGCCAGGTCACCGTGGTTTTTGATGAAGGTGCGGATCTCTATTTCGCGCGCCAGCAGGTGGCCGAACGGTTGAACCAGGCAGCAGATAGTCTGCCGGATGGGGTCGAGCCGCAAATGGGCCCGGTCACCACCGGGCTCGGCGAAGTGCTGATTTATGTCGTGGAGTACGAACCGGACGGGGCGCAGGAGAGCCCGCGTGTGGCGGGCGAGCCGGGCATCCAGCCCGATGGCAGCTACCTCACTCCTGAAGGTGAGTTGCTCAGCGACGAGGTCGCGAAACTGGCTTATCTTCGCTCCGTGCAGGATTGGGTGATCCGCCCGCAATTGCGCACCGTAGAGGGCGTGGCCGGGATCGACGGCATCGGGGGCTACGAAAAGCAGTTCGTGGTCGAACCCGATCCATCGCGGCTTGCCAGCTACCACATCTCATTCACCGAATTGGCCGAGGCGCTTGAACAGGCCAATATCTCGGTGGGCGCGAATTTCGTTGAGCGTGGCGGTGAGGCGTTTTTGGTCCGCGCCGATGGCCGCATCCGCACGCTGGACGAAATCGCCAGCGCCACAGTTGCCACGCGCGGCGGGGTTGCCGTGGCGGTGCGCGATGTCGCCACCGTGCGCGTGGGGGGTGATCTGCGCACAGGGGCTGCATCTGAGAACGGCAACGAAGTGGTCGTCGGCACCGCGCTGATGATTGCAGGCGGCAACAGTCGGATCGTGGCCAATGCGGTGGCGGAGCGGCTGGACGAGATCGCCGGATCAATGCCGTCAGGAATAGCGATCAAGACCGTACTGAACCGGGCTGACCTGGTCAACGCTACCATCGGCACGGTCGAGAAGAACCTGCTCGAAGGTGCCTTGCTGGTGATTGCGGTGCTGTTCTGGCTGCTCGGCAATATCCGTGCGGCGATCATTGCCACGCTGGTCATCCCGCTGTCGTTCCTGATGATGGCAATGGGCATGAATGCCACCGGCACCTCAGGCAACCTGATGAGCCTTGGCGCACTCGATTTCGGCCTGATCGTCGACGGCTCGATCATCATCATCGAGAATTGCCTCAGGCGGCTGGCTGAACGCCAGCATCACGAAGGCCGGCTGCTGGCCCTGAACGAACGGCTGCACGAGGTGTTCGAGGCGTCGCGCGAAATGGTGCGTCCGACGATCTTCGGGCAGGCGATCATCTTCCTCGTGTTCGCCCCGCTGCTCACTTTCACCGGGGTCGAGGGCAAGATGTTCTCGCCCATGGCGATCACGGTCATGCTGGCGCTGGCGGGGGCTTTCGTGCTGTCGCTCACCTTCGTTCCGGCTATGGTTGCCTTGCTGATACGAGGCGAAGTGGCCGAGAAAGAGGTCAAGGCGGTGGCCTTTGCCAAGGACCGCTACCGCCCACTGTTGGATGGCGCGGTGGCAAAGCCGTGGCCGTGGATCGGTGCGGGCGTTGGCGCATTCGTGCTTGCGGGGCTGGCCTTCCTCACACTCGGCCGCGAGTTCATTCCGCAGCTCGACGAAGGTGATATCGCGCTGCAGGGTATCCGCATCCCCTCGACCTCGCTCAGCCAGTCGCTCGCCCTGCAGCGGCAGATCGAAGAGGCGGCCGTTACGTTACCCGAAGTCGCCTTCATGTTCTCCAAGACCGGGACGGCGGAGGTCGGCACCGATCCGATGCCGGCCAACATCTCGGATTCCTTCGTGATCCTCAAGCCAAAGGACGAGTGGCCCGACGGTGTCGATACCAAGGAACAGGTGATCGAACGGCTGGAGGCAGTGCTCGCCCCGACGGTCGGTAGCGCGTTCGAAATCAGTCAGCCGATTGAATTGCGTTTCAACGAATTGATCGCCGGGGTGCGCGGCGACATCGCCATCAAACTGTATGGTGATGATTTGGAAGCGATGACTGCCGCAGGGGAAGAGGTTGCGGCGATCTTGCGAACCATCCCCGGGGCCGCTGACGTTAAGGTCGAACAAACCGAGGGCTTCCCGCAGTTGGACGTGCAGTTCGACCGCGATGCCATCGCGCGTTACGGTCTCAGCCTCGCTGACGTGACCGATACCGTTGCCGCCGCCATGGGCGGACGCGAGGCGGGGATCGTGTTCGAGGGTGATCGGCGGTTCAATATCGTGGTCCGCCTGCCCGATGCCGGACGCAACGATCTGGACGCAATGGGTGCGCTGCCGGTTATGCTTCCAGAAGAAGGGGCCTCGGTCCCGCTTGGTGCGCTGGCCAGGTTCTCTTTCTCGGAAGGGCTCAACCAGATCAGCCGCGACAACGGCCAGCGCCGTGTGGTGGTGCAGGCCAACGTGCGCGGGAATGACCTGGGCAACTTTATTGCTGAAGCGCAGTCCAAAGTAGCTGACGGCGTGCAGTTGCCGCCGGGCAGTTTCATCGAATGGGGCGGGCAGTTCGAAAACCTGCAAGCGGCATCGCAGAGGCTGACGCTTATCATACCGGCAGCGATGCTCGCCATCTTCGGTATCCTGTTCATCGGCCTTGGTGGCTGGAGACCGGCAATTGCCATTTTCTCGGCTGTGCCGATGGCATTGGCTGGAGGGATCTTTGGCCTGTTCCTGACCGGACAGGTATTTTCGATCTCGGCAGCGGTCGGTTTGATCGCGGTATCCGGCGTGGCCGTGCTCAACGGTCTGGTGATGATGTCGACGATCATCGATCTTACCGAGAAGGGGAAGCCGGTGGCCGAAGCCATTGTCGAAGGTGCGCTTCGCCGGTTCCGACCTGTGGTGATGACAGCAACGGTGGCATCGCTGGGTTTCGTGCCCATGGCGCTGGCAACGGGGCCTGGCGCTGAAGTGCAGCGACCGCTCGCCATCGTGGTGATTGGCGGGCTGATCACCTCGACGATCCTGACATTGCTCGTGCTGCCCGCGATTAGCCAGCTTTTGCTGAGAGGGCGGCACAAGCATCACGAGGAGGGCGAATATGGCGATGTCGATCAGTTTGGCGGCGAGTTGCCGCAAACTTGAAAGAGTGAAACACCATGAGTGAAACCGGACACGGTCACGCAGCGCACGGCGCAAGCGAGACGCTCTTTGCAAGCGATGGCATTCGAACATTCGCGCTGGCGTGCGTCTGCGCCGGGCTGGCCTATGGCGTCGCTTGGTTGCTCCCTGAATATGCCCAGTTGGCCTATGGGGTCGGCGCGGGGATTGCGGTCATTCCCTTTGCGCTGTCTGCCATCCGCAAGGCCTTTCGTGGCCAGCCGTTCAGCATCGAAACGCTGGTCACCATTGCAGTCCTTGGCGCGTTACCGATTGAGGCCGGTGCAGAAGCGGTGGTTGTGGTCGCGCTCTTTTCGCTTGGAGAATTGCTCGAAGGCTTTGCCGCAGCACGCGCCAGTTCGGGTTTGCGCGCGCTTGCTGCATTGCTGCCCTCTGAAGCTGTGGTCGAAGAGAACGGTGCGCGGAAAACCGTCAGTGCCGCCGATCTTCGCGTCGGGATGATCCTGCTGGTGTCGGCAGGCGACCGGCTGGCAGCCGACGGGCGCATTCTTTCAGGCGCTTCAGACCTCAATGAAGCCGCAATCACGGGCGAATCGCGGCCGGTACAGAAAGGAGAGGGGCAGGAGGTGTTTGCCGGCAGCATCAACGGCGATGGCGTCCTGCGGGTTGAGGTGACCAAGGACTCGGCAAACAGCGTCGTGGCCCGTATTGGCGATCTGGTTGCCGATGCTCAGGCCACGACGGCGCCAACCGCGCGGTTCATCGACAGCTTCAGCGGCTGGTACACGCCCGCAGCGATCATCATCGCTGCACTGGTCGCCATTGTGCCGCCGCTGGCCGTTGGTGGCGACTGGTCCGTCTGGATCTACCGCGCGCTTACGGTGCTGCTGATCGCGTGTCCGTGCGCACTTGTCCTGTCAACGCCAGCGGCAATTGCGACCGGCATAGCCACGGCAGCACGATACGGCATACTCATCAAGAGCGGGGCTGCTCTCGAGATGCTGGGCCAGGTCGGCATCGCAGCCTTTGACAAGACAGGCACGCTAACGCTCGGCCATCCCGTCGTAACCGACGTCGAAGGCGGCAATACCGACTGGTTCAAATTGGTGGCGGCGGTTGAAAACGGACTGTCGCACCCAGTCGCACGCGCCATTGTCGCCGAGGCGCAAAGGCGCGCAATCGCCATTCCAGCGGCCAGCGATGTCCGCATCCGGCAGGGTGAAGGTGTTGAAGGCATGGTTGGCGGGCGTCAGGTCGCGATCTTAAGCCCGCGCGCTGCCACGGGGCTGGATAGCGCAATGGCGGTGCGGATCGACGCCAGCGAGCGGGACGGCAAGACGGTCGCGGTCGTGCTGGTCGATGGACAGATCACCGGGCTCATCGCCAGCCGCGACGAAGCGCGGCCCGATGCGGCACCTGCGATAGCGGCACTGGCGCAGATCGGCATCCGCACCTTGATGCTAAGCGGCGACAACCAGCGCACTGCCGAAGCGATTGCTGCGCCGCTCGGAATGCAGGCCGAGGGCGAACTGATGCCTGCGGACAAGCTCGCGCGGATCGATGCCCTCAAGGCAGAAGCGCCGGTGCTGATGGTGGGCGATGGAGTCAACGATGCGCCGGCACTTGCAAAGGCTTCAATCGGTCTTGCCATGGGCGGGGGTACGGACGTGGCGATCGAGACGGCAGATGTGGGCCTGCTGCGCGACCGCCTGCTTGGTGTTCCCGACGCAATCCGGCTTGCAAGATCGACCCGCAGGACGATCGTGGTCAACATCGCCATCGCTGTCGGACTGAAACTTGTATTCCTTGTCCTGGCGATATTCGGAATGACAAATTTATGGACAGCCATCATCGCCGACACCGGCGCGACGATTTTCGTGACATTGAATGCACTTCTGCTTTTTTGGACCTTCAAGCCGCTGGAATAAGTGGCCCGCAAAGCGAGCTTGTCCAAATCGCCATTTTCCGTTCGCTTTACCAGGGCGTCAACCAGTTGAACTCTGTGACGGGTGTGGACGCCGCAGCCGGAGCCAGCTGACATAGACCGCAGTGACCGAGCTGATCAGCCCGGCCAGAGACATCAACCAGATCAGCAGGTCGCGAGCGGGCGGGGTGCTAAGCAGCAGGTTCAAGTCCCAGCGGTGGAACAGGTCGAACAACCAGCGGTAGGTGCGGCGGCGCGCATCGCTTTCGCCCAGCAATTCTCCGGTAGCCGGATCGATGTGAACCCAGGTGCCAGCGGCATCGCCATATTTCACCCGCCATACTGGCAAAGGCACCTCCCCGTTGACGGCATACCAGTAAGCGTCAGGCTGGGTGAGGGTTCCGATCGACAGGATCGCAGCGCCCGCCACTAGTCGTGTGGCTCTTTGCTCGATGCGCGTCGCATCGGGCCGGAAAGGTCGCAGATCGCTTGCCGCTAGCACCTGATCATCAGCCCCTGGCCGTTGCACGCGCACGATAGGGCGACCGGCGGCGGACAGCATGACAACGCGGTGCGCGCCAGGCGCGGCCGCCGCAAACATGACTGGCGCGGGGGACGCGAGTGGCGCGTCGCCGGCATAGGCGCGATAGGCATCTGCGCCGATCCCTGCGCTGGCGAACAAGCGGAACGGATCGACCGACAGCCAGCCGGAAAAGATCCACAAGACGAGGAACAGGCTGCCGACGAGGCCCGATACGTGGTGCCACTTCATCCAGCCGCGATAGGGGGTCATCCGCCCGCCCTTGAACCGTTTGCGGCCCGGCCGGATGCGCATCAGGCCGATCCAGATGCCGGTGATTGCGGCGAGGATGCAGGGGCCGGATGTCCACATGACCACTTGCCGCCACAGCGGCTGGTCTTCGCGCAAGGCGCGCGGATAAAGCCAGTGGGGTATTGATCCCAGCCAGTTCCACAGCCGTTCTTGCCGTGCCGTGTCGAGCAGGATGGCCCCCGTTGTGGACGAGACGTAGAGCACACGGCCTTCGTCACCCGCCAGCTCGACCTTCCACAGTGGACGGTGGGCATTGTATCCCTCACCGACTGTCCACTGGTCGTTGTGGATCGCGCGGATCGCGGTGACTGAGGCATTGGCGAAGCGCGACGCGATGATCTCTGCCTCACGCCGATCAGTGCCGCCAGCCCGCTGGCCGCTATCGGCCCATATGGCGAAGGGTTCATCGTCCCACGGGCTGACCCGCCAGACCGGACGCTCGCCCCGCATCTCCAACGCTACTTCGCGCAGATTCGCGGCATCGCCTGGTCCATGCGTCACCTGTTCCCAGGCAATCGGCGACAGTCCCGCCAGCCGCTCCTCCTCCTCCAGCGACGGAAACGGCACATACAGCATCACCAGCCCGGATGCGAACCAGAGCACGAACAGCAGGCAGGTAGCGATCCCGATCCAGCGGTGGGTCAGGTAAAGCCAGCGCTTGATCTGGTGCCATGCCATGGCCTGCCGCCGTCAGAAGCTGGCCCGGACCGAAACGTCGAACGAACGGGGGCGCCCCAGGATCCATTGTTCATCGGCATAGGTCGAGAAGGCATAGGCCTCATCGAACAGGTTATAGAGCCGCAGCTCAAGCGCCAGGCTGGAGGTCAGGGCATAGGATGCCGCAAGGTCGACCACGGTATAGGCCGGAACGCGGAAGTCGTTGGCATTGTCGGTGAAGCGGCGCCCGACATAGCGCAGATTGGCCCGGGCCGACAAATGGCTGGCGTCGCTCCAGCGCAGTTCCAGGTTCGCTGCCGTTTCCGGCACACCAGGCGGTGTACTGCCTTCGAAACCGGCAAATTCGTCAAAATTGGCGTCGAGCACTGTGCCGTTGGCGGAGATGCCGAACCCGGCAGGCAGGGCGAGATCGACGCTTGCCTCAATACCTTGCGAAGACCGCTGGCCGACCTGGTCGATCGCGCCGCCAGGAACAGTCTGGGTGAACAGATTCTGCTTCACCAGCCGATAGGCTGCCAGTGTGAAACTGCCGTTGCCATCCATGAACAGCCCCTTCACCCCCGCTTCGAACTGGTAACCGTCGGCATAGGTCAGCTGGAACTGGCTGACAGAACTAGAGAAGGTGGTCAGGGTGCCGAGCGGGTCAACGGCAGTCGCATACTGACCATAGAACGACAGGTTTTCGGACGGCTGATAGACTGCGCCGACCCGCCAAGTTGTGCTCGACAGCTTCTTGTAGGCGTCAGCACCGCCATTGAGCGCGGGACCGTCGCCGGTGATGACCCCGCCTGTATAGACCCAGTTCCATCGGCCAACCTTGTTCTCCTCGTGCCGCAGCCCGCCGACCAGCGACAACTGCTCGGTCAGCGCCAGACGGTCTTCTGCATAGAGCGCCCAGGTGTTTGTGCGAGTGTGGTAGCGCGGCAGCAGGCCGACCGTGTCGAGGAACAGGCCGGGGTTGAAACCGGTCAGCGTCACCTCGTCTTCCTGATAGTCCGAATCGAACTGGTGCGAATAGTTAAGCGTCACCCGGCTGACATCGAAGCCCAGCAACAGGTCGTTGTTCAGCCCGCCGCCCAGCTCGCTGGCAATGGTGACGAAGCCCTGATCGCCGTATTGATCGACATCGTGGATGATGCCGTAATTGTCCGCCCGGTAGATATTGCCCGGCGTGCCATAGCCGATCCCGTTGGGGCAATCGCCGTCCGCTGCGATCCAGCAATAGGTTTCCAGATTGCGCCACATGCGGTTGCTGGTGAGGTAGTAGGCGGTGTTGGACACGGCGATATCATCGCTCACCTGCCAGTCCGCCGTCAGCGACGTGCGGTTGTCGCGGAACCGCATGGTCGCATCGCCGACGTTGTAGTTTTCACGGCGGATGGAAGTGTCGAGCTGCGAATTGATCAGCGGTGTCCCGAAATACTGCATCGGGTGCGTCAGGCCGAAATCGTTGCGCAGCGTCAGGGTGAAATCCGAACTCGGCGCGAATTCCAGAGCACCGGACAGCGCGAGGTTATCATTGTCGCCGCGATCAACGTAGCCATCGGACTGGCGATAGCTGGCATCTGTGCGGAACGAGAGATTCTGGCTGATCGGGCCGCCAACTCCGGCTGCAACGTGCATGGTGTTTTGCGAGCCATAGCCCGCTTCGGCATCGACCTCGAAACGCTCGGAGTTGGGCGAGCGGGGAATGACATTGACCACGCCGCCCATTGCGCCTTGACCAAATAGCACCGATGCGGGGCCGCTGAGCACCTCAATCCGCTCGACATTCCACGGATCGGACGGAAACGAGATCGAGCCGTTGTTCGGGAACAGGCGCACGCCATCATAGAGCTGCAGCACGGAACCTTGGCCGCTGAAACCGCGCATTGCGAATGACAGGCCGGCATTGCCCGGATTACCATCGTTGGTGATGCCTGGCGCGCGCGATGCCGCCTCAATGATCGACATATCACCGCGAGCGCGCAGATCATCGCCTGTAACGACGCTGACCGTGGCGGGCGTTTCCAGCAAGGTTAGGCCGAGGCGGCTGCCGGTGGGGCTTTCCTGCGTCAGTGTCTGTTCGCGTGTCGCGGTGACAAGAATACTGTTTTCGTCCGCGGCGCTTTCCTGCGCGGCAAGAGGGGCGGACATGGCTATAGAGATTGCTGTCAGAGAGACGCCACTGAGACGGAAAATGTGCGGACGCATGCGATTGATCCTTCGTCAAACGGGCAGGACCAAGAGCATCCCCCCAATGCGCAAGCGGATGTCTGCGTTCGGGCGGCAGAAATAGGTAAATTACGGTTATTGGCCGCCATGTAACCGTTACATCGCAGCTGATTCAACCGCAGCAAGTTTGGCAAGTTCTTGACAGTAAATATGATTCAACGGGAATCTTTGCGATCGGCAACATGCGCTGCAACAGGCTGCGTTCGCTTGACGGTTCTATCCCATCGACGCGGCGGCCCAAATCAAGTTGTTTTGACAACCATCGCGTCGGGCCTGAGGCGATCCGCGCCAGCGCAAGGCAATTTGGGCATTGAGCTGACTTCATAGCGTTCGAGCATTCTGCGTGATGCTTCGTTGAGCCCTTCCATTGCTTGCGACACGAGGGCGATCGTTTCGGCAGGTATGACGCCCGATATGGCGCTTCCCCATTCCTTGCCAACCGTCGCCATCTGCAGATAGACAGCCTCACCTGCGGGCGACAGCACGAGCGATTTAGCGACCGTACCGCGCGACTTTCTGCTGACCATCAAGCCGGTCTCCACAAGTGATTTAACTGTCCGGCTGACTTGCGCGATATCCCGGTTCACCAGTTCTGCCAACTTGCCAACAGAGATCGGCGCATTCCTGGCCACATGCATCATCATCCGATATTGCAGCTCGGTCATCCTGAAGCGATCACGATAGGTGGCTATCCTGTATCGAACCACTGCCTCAGCAGCGACAATGAGCTGGTCTGCGATATGCTCCGGAAACTGTCGGGACCCGACAGAGGGGTTTTCGGCTTGCATGGGTTACTCCCTGTGCTCGGTATCCACTCAAAGATGTGGCAGACCCGTTCATCAAATGGGAGATTGATCGATGCAGTGATAGGTTAATTACGGTTATGCTAGGCGTTACACCGCTGTTTCACCCACAGGCCAGCTTGGGCCCGCCTTCCGTTTGGAGGTGGTACTGCTGCGCACAATTTGGGCGTTTTCCAGAGGTGGGCGTTCGCAAGCCCAATCGCGGCTTGCCTCAACGGCATGATCTGGCAGCCGTCGGCGTGTTGTCTCACGAAGCGAACCTATCGACGTAGCCAATATCAGCGTGCTGCTGTGCGCCCGTCAAGCTTGAGGTTGTCGGCGTTTGCCTAACCAGAAACGAATTGACGGATACTTTTGTTAGGATCAAACGTGGGAGGTGAAGCGTCCCGGGATTTCCGGAGGCTCCTATTTGTGAGAAGGAGCCACGATGAGTGCTACAAGGAACAA
>VFQO010000211.1_pt1 | contig 73402 bp, 72 predicted proteins | sample 3512331 | NCBI WGS metagenome assembly VFQO01 (sample SAMN10412371, study PRJNA504923) | tailings metagenome | isolation source: Replicate 3 from Balatoc abandoned mine | place: Philippines: Itogon, Benguet | collected 2017-08-28 | reverse complement strand
TGAGCCGTATCGAGAAGCTTCCCCCTGACCAGTGGGACGCGCGCCTTGTCGCGGCAATCCAGCCCGACAAACTCACCGATCTGGAAAAGGGCCTCACGCGGCTCTTCGCGCATTGCCCGGAACAGGCCTTGGGCCTGATGGGCTTTGGCGGGGCCTTGAAGCGGGGTCGCACTTTGCCCGAGCGGCTGGTGGAGCTGGTGCGGCTGCGCGTCGCCTTCTTCAACCAGTGCCGTTCCTGCATGGCGATCCGCTATTCGGACGCAGTGGCCGACGGGGTCACGGAAGGGCTGGTGTGCTCATTGGAGCGCCCGCAGGAGGCGGACAACCTCACCGCCGCCGAGAAAGCCGCGATCCGTTACGGCGAACTGATGGCGACCGATCACTTGGCAATCAATGACGCGGTCTATGCCGACCTGAGGCAGCACTTCAGCGAGGCGCAGATCGTCGAACTCGGCATGACGGTCGCGTTCTTCGTCGGCTTCGGGCGTCTCGCGGCGACCTGGCACATGGTCGAGGAACTGCCCGAGGCGTTCAAGACCGCCGACACGATCGCGCCGTGGGGCGCTGAAAAGATTCAGGTGCGCTGATGAACCAGCCCCAGATCAACCTCTTCGACCCCGCGCTCCAGCAGTGCCCCTACGACGCCTACAAGACGCTGCGCGACGAGGCTCCGGTCTACAACATCCCCGGCACGCAGATCTATGTCGTCAGCCGCTATGATCATGTGCGCGAGGTGCTGATGGACCCTGCGCGCTTCCCCTCGACCGCCGCCAATGAACTGATGCGCGCCAGCCCCGTCGATATGGAACGCGGGCGCAAGGTCGCCGAGCGGTTCCGCGAGAAAGGCTGGCTCCCCGCGCCGACGCTGGCCGGGCGCGACGATCCCAATCACAAGCAGATGCGCGCGATGTTCAACGAGGCGTTCAAGCCCAGCCGCATCAAGGAAATCGACCCGCGCGTCGAAACCCTCGCCTACGAGCTGATCGACGAGTTTGTCGATGAAGGCCGCTGCGACTGGGTGCGCCAGTTCTGCGTGCCGCTCCCCCTCTTCATCATCGGCGAGCAGATGGGCGCGAAGCGCGAGGACATGTGGCGGATCAAGGGCTGGACCGACGCCTTCTTCCACCGCATCAGCCTGATGCTGCCCGAAGACAAGCATCTGGAGATGGTCGACCGCGAGATCGAGGCGCAGCACTATTTCCAGCCGATCTTCGAGAGGCTGAGGAAGGAGCCGGACGGCAGCCTCATTTCGTTGCTGGTCAACACCGTCATCGAAGGCTGGGGCCGCCCGCTCAATGACAATGAACTCCACGCCGAAATGATGGCCGATACCTTTGTCGGCGGCAGCGAGACGACCACCAATGCGCTCGCGGCGGGGATGAAGCTGCTGATCGAGAACAAGGATGTGTGGGCGAAGCTCAAGGCCGATCCCGAGCGTTACATGCGCACCTTCGTCGAGGAGGTGCTGCGGCTCGAAAGCCCGGTGCAGAGCCTGATGCGCTTCACCCACAAGGATGTCGAACTCGCCGGGGTGACGATCCCGGCAGAGTCGGTCGTCAACGTGCGCTACGGCGCGGCCAACCGGGACGAGCGGTTCTTCGAATGCCCGGAAAAGCTCGATCTCGACCGGCCCAAGGCGGGCGCGCACATGGCCTTCGGGTCAGGCACGCACCATTGTCTGGGCGCGCCGCTCGCACGGCGGGAACTTACCTGGGGCTTTCAGGCGGTGGTCGACCGGTTCGAGGACATGGACTTCGCGCCCGGCGAAAACGACTTCAGCTACCACCCGCACTTCCTGCTGCGGAGCCTCAAGCAGCTCAATATCGTGTTCGAGGCGAAAAGGCGCTGAACCTGATTCCCCCTCCCTTGGGGGAGGGGGTAGGGGGTGGGGGTCCCCCGCCAGCGGCCACGCGCGAGGCCTGCGGCCTCGCCCCTCCCCCGTCCCTCCCTGAAGGGAGGGGAGAACAAGGGTGATGCCCTACCCATTCGCCAGCGCCGCCGTGCGCCCCGCAATGTAGCCGAAGGTCAGCGCCGGCCCCAATGTCCCGCCTGCGCCTGCGTAAACCCCGCCGGTCGGGCAGGCGATGGCATTGCCCGCACCCAGAAGGCCGGGGATCGGCGCGCCGTCATGCCCCACAATGCGCGCCTGCCCATCGGTCCTCGGCCCGCCATTGGTGCCCAGCAGGCCCGAGGCAATCTCCACCGCATAGAACGGCGCCTGCCGAAGTGCGCCCAGCGTTACCGCCGCGCTCCCCTTCTCCTTGGCCCGCGAGCGGTCGCCGTAGAAGTGGTCATAGGCGCTGGTCCCGCGCCCGAAATCGGGATCATGGCCTGCGTCGGCGTGAGCGTTGAAGCGCGCCACGGTTTCGCTGAGCACCGCCGGATCGAGCCCGATCTGCCCGGCCAGCCCCGCCAGCGTGTCGGCGCGCATCACCCAGTCAGGGATTGGCTGGCCCGGCTGGCGCGTGCCCAGCGGATAGCGTGCGGCATATTGCGCATCGAAGATCAGCCAGGCGGGCAGGTTGAGGTAATCATAGCGGGCCGGGTCGAACTGGTGGAACACGCCGCCCAATGCCGAGTAATTCGCCGCCTCGTTGCAGAACCGCCGCCCGCTCCGGTTGACCATGATCGAATGCGGCACGGTGCGCTCGATCAGGATGATCTGCGCGCGTTGTTCGCCGCTGGCCCACGGCGCGTCCGGGGTGACCAAGGTGGGCGCCCACCATGCGCTGGTCATGTTGCCAAGCTTCGCGCCCGCCGCCATCGCCAGTTTCAGCCCTTCGCCCCGGCCGGTCGGCGGGCTGGCAGGCGCGGTGACAGGGCCGCGCAGGAAGGTTTGGCGCAGGTCTTCGTCCCATTCGAACCCGCCGGTCGCAATGATCACCCCGCGCCTTGCCGACAGAGCGAAAGGCTGGCCGCCGCGCTCACCCGCAATCCCGGCGATGCGCTCGCCATCCCTGACAAGGCGCGTCGTCTCCACCCCGAGCATGGGTTCGATCCCCCGCGCCAGACAGCCCTTGAGCAGCCGCGCCACCATCGCCTGCCCGAACCCGCATTGCCGCGCGGCCATGCGCTGGCCCAGCACCTCTGGCGGCGGCAGCGCGCTCGCCCCGCCCAGCGGCGTTTCGCGCAGCATCAGCGGCTTGGGCTCCTCGATGGCGTAGATGCGATCCGCCCAATCCCCCAGATCGCCAAGGTCGAACAGATCATGGTCGAGCGCCCGCGACCCTTGCGGCTTTGCCCCCGGCCGGTCGAGGTAATAGTCGGGATAGCCCGGCAGCACCGAAACACAAAGCGCGCCGATCCCTTCGAGAAAGGCAAGCGCCTCCGGCCCCTTGTCGATGAAGGCCTCCAGCGTTTCGTCCACCAGATCGCCGTGCCCCAAACTGCGGAAATAGGCGAGTGCCTCCTCGCGGCTGTCGGCCATCCCCGCAGCGCGCATCCGGGGGTTGTCCGCCACCCAGATCACCCCGCCCGATATGGCCGAGGTGCCGCCGATGCGGCTCCCCCGCTCAACCAGCGCGACCGATGCGCCCGCCTCATGTGCCGCCAGCGCCGCCGCCATTCCGGCCGCGCCCGTTCCCAGAATGATGACATCCACTTCGTCCATGCGCCGGTTAGACGCCTGCGGGGCGGGCCGCGGCAACCCGTCATTTTGGCAAGGTGCGTTTGTGCGCGGCCCCGGCTACCTCACCTCGCAAAGGAGAAGAGGCATGAAACTCGCAGGAAAAATCGCCGCGATCACCGGGGGCACGGCGGGCATGGGGCGCGGGATCGCCGAGGCGTTTCTGGCGGAGGGTGCCAGCGTCGCCCTGTTCGCGCGCAACCCGGAAAAAGGCGCGCAGGTGCTGGAAGAACTGGGCGCGGGAGACCGGGCGATCTTCGTCGCGGGCGACGTGATGAGCCAAGCCGATCTCGAAAGCTTTATCGACCAGACCATCAGCCATTTCGGCACGCTCGACATTCTGGTGAACAATGCGGGCGGCGCGGGCGATTTGCAGCCGCTCGTCAACCTGTCCGATCACGCCTTTGACGAGGCGATGAAGTGGAACGTCTATTCGACCTTCTGGGCCACCCGCCGCGCGCTGCCGGTGATGCTGGAAAAGGGTGACGGGCGGATCATCAACATCTCCAGCATGGAGGGCAAGCACGGCAAGCCGGTGCTGACGGCTTACTCTGCCGCCAAGCACGCGGTGAACGGCATGACCAAAAGCCTTGCGCGGGAAGTCGGCGCGCAGGGGGTGACGGTGAACGCAATCTGCCCCGGCCTCGTCATTACCGACATCATCAAGAACAATGGCCCGGCGACGGCACGCGCAATGGGCATGGAGTTCGAGGACATGGTGACGATGTTCGCCGCCGAAGCAGCGATCAAGCGGCCCAACGAGGTCGAGGAAATCGCCGCAGTCGCGGTGCTGCTCGCCAGCAAGGCGGGCGCGGGGATCACGGGGGCGCAGATCAGCGTGGATGGCGGGACGGCGCAATATTGAAGCGTCAGCAAGGGGGGGGCTTGCGGGGCTTTGCCCCCCGCTTGCCCCCCTCCAGACCCCGGCCAGACCCCGGCCAGACCCCGCCTTGACCGGGGGTCAGGGGCACTGTTTCACGTGAAACAGCGCCTCACCTCTGCAACTTCGCCATCGCCGCCCCGACCGCTGCGGCGACATCATGGGCCTGCGGATTGCCGCGCATGATAAGGCCCCCATTGGGTTGGATATTCGCGCCCGTGACATAGGCATTGTCCGTGCTCAGCCACAGGCAGGCATGGGCCACATCGTCCACCGTGTTGAGCCTACCCAGCGGATAACGCGGCAGAAAAGCGTCGGTCAGGCCCGGCACCTGAAAGCTGTCATGGGTCATCGGGCTATCGGTAAAGGCGGGGGATACGGTGTTGGCCTTTATCCCCAAGTGCCCGTAATCATTGGCAACACACTCGATCAGCGCCTCGCTGCCGCGCTTGGTGCCGATGTAGGCAGCGTGGTTGGTGATGATCGCCTTGGTAGTGGCCGAAGACAGCGAGATCAGCGATCCGCCGGTCGGCTGCTGCGCGCTCATAACCCTCACGAAAGCCTGAAGAAAATGGTGCACCCCCTTGAACTGGAGGTCGACGATCTGATCGAGCTGTTCGTCGGTGATCTCCTCCATGCTGGCAAGCAGCCCCCAGCCGGTGGTGTTGATGGCGATATCGACCCGCCCGAACGCCGCCACCGCCTTGTCAGCCATGGCGTTCACCTCGGCCTTGGAAGTGATATCGCACAGGGCATATTCCCCTGCAATTTCAGAGGCTAGTGCGGCTAGCGGGCCTTCCTTGCGGCCGGCAACCATAACCTTGGCGCCTTCCCTGGCGAACAGCCGGGCGATGGTCTGCCCCATGTTGCCCTCCGACGCGGCCCCCAGAATGACCGCGGTCTTGCCCTGCAATTGTCCCATGATGTGTCTCCTCTCTCGGGGGCCGGAGTAACACGCCCCGCGCCGCGCCCACCCTTCCCAAAAGTGGGCATTGTCGCGTGAACCCCTCGGGGCCGATAGCCGCTCCCAACAAAGGGAGAGCAAAGGCCATGTTTACCGGACCCCTCGAAGATCGCGTGGCGATCCAGGAACTGAACGGCACCTATGCCGATGGCGTAGTGCGGATCGATGCGGACACCTGGGCAAGCGTCTGGGCCGAGGATGCCGACTGGGACCTGATGGGCCACCAGACCCATGGCAAGGATGCCATCGTCGCCTTCTGGAACGGAGCGATGAGCGGGCTGGAAGCGGTCAGCTTCCACTGCGTGCCCTGCATGATCGAAGTCACCGGAAACACAGCAAAATCCCGCGTCCAGACGCAGGAAATCCTGAAGCCGAAGGACGGCAAGGCGCGCCATGTTGGCGGGCTGTATGAAGATACTTTGGCAAAGGTGGATGGCCGCTGGCTGTTCACCTCGCGCAAGTTCAAGATAATCGCCGAATTCGGCATTTAGCTTTCGGGTTCGCTCACGCGAACCGCAAACCTCCCGCCCCGCCTCCCCACCCGGCCACCAATAGTACCACTATGTTATGGTGGCCGGGTGGGGAGGCGGGGCGGGCGGTCTGAACCCCAGGAGCACCACATGGCAAAAATTCTCATTTCCGCGCAGATCGATCTCGACCCCGCCCAGCGCGACGAGGCGCTGCGCACCGCCCGCCCGCATATCGAAGCGGCGCTCGCGGAGGAGGGCTGCATCCACTACGACTGGAGCGCCTGTTCGATGAACCCGGCGCGGGTGAACGTGTTCGAGGAGTGGGAAAGCGAGGAGGCTCTCGCCGCGCATTTCCGTGACCCTGCCTACACCGGGATGCGCGATCATATCGGTCAGTTCGGGATCACCGCAGCGGTCAGCAAGAAGTATCGGGTCGATGCGGAAGGGCCGGTCTACAATGCGCGAGGCAACGCGACCGAGGCGTTTGACTGACGGCAACCCTTTGTTGCTGGGCGCAATTCTTGCAGGCGGGCAAGCCCGCCGCTTTGGCAGCGACAAGGCTCAGGCATTGTATGAAGGCGTGCGCCTGATCGACCGGGTCGCCGCCGCCCTCACGGCCCAGTGCGACCGCGTGGTGGTGTGCGGGCGAACAGAGCCGGGATTCGACTGCATCCCCGACTGGCCCGAAACTGGCCTCGGTCCCCTTGGCGGGCTGGCGGCGGCGTTGCGCCATGCGGGGGAGCAGGGCTTTGCCCATGTCCTGTCCGCCGGGGTGGATGTGCCCGATCTGCCACGCGATATCGCGGCCTTGCTGGCAGGAGACGGGGCGGCGATTGTTGAGAGCCAGCCGGTCGTGGGGCTGTGGCCCACTTCGGCAGGACCCGCACTGGCAGCATTCATGGCAGGCGGCGGAAGGTCGCTCTATCGGTTCGCCGACCATGCCGGTGCACGGCGGGTGGAGCTTCCCGCGCCGCTGATGAATGTCAATCGGCCGGAGGACCTGCCCCCGGCCTGAGATATCACAGCTTCAGCAGCTGCTTTCCGCGGTTCTGTCCGCTGAACAGCCGTTGCAGCGTGACCGGTGCGTTTTCGAAGCCGTGCTGGATATCCTCCTGATATTTGAGGCTCCCATCCTTGACGAAGCCCTCCAGCCGCTTGCGAATGCCGGGGAATTCGCTCGCCCAGTCGAGCACGATAAAGCCCGCCATCGTGCCGCGCCGGAACACGAGGTTGAAGTAGTTTTCCGGCCCGGCGGGAAGGCTCCCGGTCTCGTAGCGGCTGATCCCGCCGCAGATCACCACCCGCGCACCGGTGGCAATGCAGGCGAGCATGTCATTGAGGATCTTGCCCCCCACGTTGTCGTAAATGACGTCGACCCCGCGCGGGCACAGCTCGCGGATCTGTTCCTTCACGCGGCCCGCCTTGTAGTCGATCGCGGCGTCATAGCCCGCCTCGCGCACCAGCCAGTCGCACTTGTCCTGCCCCCCAGCGATGCCGACCACCCGGCACCCGGCGATCCTGGCAAGCTGGCCGACGATGCTCCCCGTCGCGCCCGCCGCGCCGCTGACCAGCACGGTATCGCCCGCCACGGGCTTGCCCACCTTGAACAGCCCGCAATAGGCCGTCAGCCCCGTCGTCCCCAGCACCGAGAGGACGGCGGTGGGAGACAGCTCGGTTTCAACCTTGGTCAGCTCCTTTCCATCGGTGACCAGATATTCGGTCCAGCCCGTGGTGCCGAACACCATATCACCCACCGAAAATCGCCCGCCGTTCGAGGCGACCACCTCGGCAATCCCGCTGCCGCGCATCACGTCGCCGATATTCATGGGCGCGACGTAATCGGCGATGTTCTCCATCCAGCCCTTCTGCGCCGGATCGAACCCGAGATAATGCGTCTTCAGCAGCATCTCGCCCGGCGCAGGATCGGGGAGCTGGGTTTCCGCCAGCTTGAAATCATTGTGGATCTCGATCCCGCGGCCGCGCGGGTGTCCGTTGAGCAGCCATTGGCGGGTGGTGGTGGGCATCGGTCGATCTCCGCAAGAAAATTGCACTGTGTCGCGTGCCCTATTGCGGGTGCGGCGCAGCCGCCTCCACGGACAAAAGTGTCAGTCGAGCGCCCCTGCCCCTGTGGTAGTCTCCACCGCACCTTTCGGGGAGAGAGATGATGGGCGTTCAGACTCACAAGACCTTCTGCCGTTTCTGCCACGCGAATTGCGCGATGGAAGTGGATGTCGAGAACGGAAAGGTCATCGAGGTGCGCGGCGATCCCGACGATCCGGCCTATGGCGGCTATACCTGCATGAAGGGCCGCGAGCTGCCCGATAGCCACAATTCGGAAAACCGCCTGCACCACAGCCTTGTGCGGGGCGCGGCAGGCGAATTCGTCTCCACCCCGATGGATCAGGCGCTGGCCCATGTCGCATCCGAACTGCGGCGGATCATCGATCAGTATGGGCCCCATTCGGTCGCGGTGTTCATGGGTTCGGGGGGTTTCCAGAACTCGGCCGCAATGGCTGCCTCGCTCAGCTTCGCCAACGCAGTCGGCAGCCGCAATTTCTATACCTCGGTGACGCTCGATCAGCCCGCCAAGGTCTTCACCACCGCGCGTTACGGCAAGTGGATGGCCGGGCCGAACACTTTCTCGGAAAGCGACGTTGCGATGTTCATCGGCAACAACCCGATCGTCTCGCATTATGCGCCGGTCGGGGGCGTCCCGCCCTTCAGCCCTTCGCGCCGCATCCGCGACAAGAAGGCCGAGGGGCTGAAGCTGATCGTCGCCGACCCGCGTGAAAGCGATGTGGCGCGGCTCGCGGACATCTACCTGCCCGTGAAGCCGGGGGAAGACCCGGCGATGCTGGCGGGGATGCTCAATGTGATCATCAGCGAAGGGCTTTACGATCGCAATTTCGTCGCCGCCCATGTCGATGGGTTCGAGCAGCTGGCCGAAGCGGTGAAGGCCTTCCCGCCCGAGGTCGCGGCCGAGCGGGCCGGGCTGGACAAAGACCAGCTTGTCGCTGCCGCACGGATGTTCGCCAGCGGAACCAAGGGCTGCGCCACCACCGGCACGGGGCCGGAAATGGCGGGCAACGGGACGCTGACCGAATATCTCGTGGTGTGCCTCAACACGATCTGCGCGCGCTTCAAGCAAGAGGGCGAAAAAGCCGCGATCCCCGGCGTGTTCAGCCCCTACCAGACCGCCCGCCGTGCACAGGTCGGTCCGCCAGTGCCGATGTTCGGCGCAGAAGGGATGCCCAAGTCGCGCTTCCGCGGGCTTGGCCATCTGGGTTGGGAGATGCCCTGCAATGTGCTGGCCGACGAAATCCTCACCCCCGGCGACGGGCAGGTTCGCGCGCTGATTTCGGTCGGCGGCAATCCTGTGGTCGGCTTCCCCGATCAGGCCAAGATGGTGCGCGCATTGGACGACCTCGAACTCTTCGTCCAGATCGACCCGTGGATGAGCGCCAGCGCCAAGCGCGCAGATGTGGTGCTCGCCCCGTCGCAGTGTCTGGAGCGCGAGGACATCACCAGCCTCTCCGAATGGTGGCACGAAGAACCCTATGCCCGCTACACCGAAGCGGTGGTCGAGGCGCCGGGCGACTGCATCGATGAATACGAGATGTTCTGGACGCTGGCCCACCACCTCGGCATCCAGATGATGCTGAATGGCGGCCCGCTGCCGATGGACCGCAAGCCGACCAAGCAGGAGTTCCTGGACCTTGCGGTGACCGGCTGCCTCGTGCCGCCCAGTCAGGTGCGCAAGGACTGCGCGGCCAAGGGCGGCGCGGCGGTGATCTATCCGGAAAAGCACCCGGTGGTCGAGCCGGTCGACGAGAGCGAATTCCACCGCTTCGATCTGGCAGTCGGGGCGATGCCGTCGGAAATCCTGAAATATGCCGAAAACCGCGCAGCCCGCGAAGGCTTCGACTTCCGCCTCATCTCGCGCCGGTCGAAAACGCGGTTCAATTCGATCGGCCATCCGCTGAAGAAGCTTCAGGCCAAGACCACCACCAATCCCGCGTACATCCACCCCGACGATATCGCCGCGCTGGGGCTTGAGGAAGGCGGGTTGGTGGCGATCACCAGCCCCCACGCCACGATCCACGGCGTGGTCAAGGCAAGCGACAAGGTGCGGCGCGGAATCGTGTCGATGGCCCATGCCTATGGCGATGCCGATGCGACCAAGGAGGATGTGCGGGAACGCGGATCGTCCACCAACCGGCTGGTGAGCGAGGTGGTCGATTACGATCCGATCACCGGACAATCCCTGCAAAGCGCCATTCCGGTGAAGCTTGAACCGGCCTGATATTCCCACAAACCGAAAGACCGATATGCCCCAGAACCGCCGCTTCCTCCTTCAGCGCCGTCCGAACGGCACCCCCGTGCCACAGGATTTCGAGCTCGTCACCGAGCCGACGCCTGCGCTGGAAGAGGGCCAATTCCTGATCCGCAACCACTACGCCTCGCTCGATCCGGCGATGCGCGGCTGGATGGATGCCGACGGTAACTACATGCCCCCGATCCCGTTGGGCGATCCCGTGCGCGCAAGCACCATCGGCGTGGTCGAGGAAAGCCGCGCGGACGGCTTTGCGCCCGGGCAATGGGTGATGGGCCTCAACGCACTGGAGGACTATTCCATCGGCGTTGCAGGCGGCTTCACCCAGCCGATCGACCCGTCGCTGGTGCCAAGCGTCACCAACTACCTTTCGATCTTCGGCGCGGTCGGCATGACCGCCTATTTCGGCTTTCTCGAAGTGTGCGAGCCCAAGGCGGGCGAAACCGTGCTGGTTTCAGGGGCGGCAGGCGCTGTCGGAAGCCTTGTCGGGCAGCTCGCCAAGATCCACGGCTGCCGCGCCGTCGGCATCGCCGGGGGACCTGCCAAGTGCGCGCGCCTCACCGAGAAATACGGCTTCGATGCCGCGATCGACTATCGCGGCAAGGATGAAGCCGCGCTCACCGCCGCCATCGCCGAGGCCTGCCCGGACGGGGTGGATGTGATCTTTGAAAATGTCGGCGGGATCATCCTAGATGCCGGACTGATGAACCTCAACCTGCACGCGCGCGTCGGGCTGTGCGGCCTCATCAGCGAATACAACACTGCGCCGCGCGGCATCCGCAACCTGTGGCAGCTGATCGTCAAGCGCGCCCATATCCGCGGGCTGCTGGTGGCCGACTACGTTCCTCGCTTTGCCGAAGGTGCGGCGCAGATGGGCGTGTGGGCGGCACAGGGCAAACTCACCATCGACGAGCATATCGACGAGGGGCTGGAGCATGCCTTCGACAGCTTCATGCGCCTGTTCGCGGGGACGAATGACGGCAAGATGATCCTCAAGATCGCCTGATGCGCTCGCTGTTGGTGCTGTCGGGTGGCCATCCTTACGAGGGAGGCCCCTTCAGCGAACTGCTGGCATCGCTGGGTGATTGGGAGATCACCCACCTGATCCACCCGGAAGGCGGCGAAGCTGACGCGGCCGAGGCCATCCTCGCTGCCGATGCGCTGCTGTTCTACGACATGGCGGGCTACACCTTCGGCGAGGGAAAGGTGACGACACGCCCACCCTCCCCCGCCTTGCGCGAGGCTGTCCGCACCCGCTTCGCCGCTGGCAAGGGCGCGGTGGCGATGCACCATGCACTTGCCGGGTGGGCGCTGTGGCCGGAGTGGCACGATTGGCTCGGCGGGCAGTTCCACTACCAGCCGGGGCCACACGGGCCGGACTCCGGATACCGCCACGATATCGCCTACGAAGCGCGGATCGTGGCCGATCATCCGGTGACACGAGGCCTGCCCGCCAGTTTCCCGGTCACCGACGAGCTTTACCTCTGCCCGGTCGATGAAAGCGCGCTCACGCCGCTGGTTCGGGCCGAGGGCTTCGCCTTCACGGCGGCCAATTTCTACTCCGCTGCGCGGGCCGTGGCGGGTGCGATGTTCAGTAACGCAGGCTGGGATCACCCGCCGGGCTGCAACATCGTCGTCTGGGAAAGCAACAAATGCCCCGCCCCGCTGATCTATCTGCAATTCGGCGATGGCCCTGCAACCTACGCCAACCGCCATGTCCGGCAGATGCTGCGACAGGCGCTCGATTACACTTCAGGAGGAACAGCATGACGCCCCGGCAAACCGTCGAAGCCTTTATCGGCCACTGGAATGCATGCGACATCGACGCGATGCTCGCCCTGTGCGCGGAGGATATCGTCTATCACAATATTCCGATGGAGCCCGTGCGCGGCACCATCGAAATGCGCGCGATGGTTGAAGGCTTCCTCGCCAATATCGCCGCGTGCGACTGGCAGACCCATGCCATAGCCGAAAACGGCAATGTGGTTCTGACCGAACGGACCGATGGATTCACCTTCAAGGATGGCCGCCATGCCGCCATTCGTGTCATGGGAACCTTCGAAATCGGGGCAGATGGGCGGATCACCGCATGGCGCGACTATTTCGACAGCCAGGAATTCCAGCGCGAATTCCTCGGGCAGTGATGCCTCACATGCAACCCTAACACATTCGTGCATCGCATCGGGGGCGCGAGGGCCGCTAGGCTTTGCTCATAATCTGGGAAGGGTCTGGAGCCGCCTCACATGAACAAGCCCGAAGGCAACGTTTTCGCCCCCGAAACGCTGATCGATCCGTTCGATTACTACCGCGCCATCCACGAAGCGGGGATCGCAATCGAGCATCTGGAAGGCATGAACACTTGGGTCGTCTATTCCTACGATCTGTGCAGCGAGGCGGCGGCCAAGCCGGAGGTGTTCTCGAACGACTTTACCGCCCTGATGGGGCGTGAGGCGGATGAGGATATCCAGGCGATCCTGGCCGAAGGCTGGCCCGATCTGCCCACACTGCTGACCGCCGACCACCCGGTCCACACCCGCAACCGAAAGCTGGTGAACCTCGCCTTCTCGGCCCCGCGCGTCAACGCGATCGAAGCCGACATGCGCCAGAAGTCAATCGAGTTGATCGAGGCCTTCGCAAATCGGGGCGCGTGCGAATTCGTCGGGGAATTCGGCGTGCCGCTGCCCGTGGCGATGATCGCGGGCCAGATCGGGCTGGATGATGATCCGGGCCGCGTGAAGCGCTGGTCCGATGCCGCGGTCGACCGGTTCAGCCAGATGGTCGATCATGACCGCAAGCTCGAATGTGCGCGCAGCCTTGTCGAGTTCCAGCACTACATCAAAGGGCTGATTGACGACCGCAAGGCTAATGGTGGCAACGACTTGCTGACCGATCTGGTCGAAGCGCGGATCGAGGGCGAGAAGCCGCTCGAAGATGCGGAAATCATGTCGCTGATGCAGCAGTTCATGGTGGCGGGTAACGAGACCACCACCTCGACCCTTGCCGGCGGGCTGCTCCAGCTGATCCGCAATCCCGACCAGATGGCCAAGGCCAAGGCGGCCGCCGGCGGGCGCGATCCCAAGGTCATCATGAACCTTGTGGAAGAGGCACTTCGCTACGAGACGCCCACGGCGGGCATGTGGCGGATCGTCAAACAGGATACCGAGCTGGGCGGCGTTTCCATCCCGGCGGGCGCAGTGGTGCAGCTGCGTTATGCCGCGGCCAACCGCGATCCTTCGAAATTCCCCGATCCCGACAAGTTCGACATCGAACGCGCCAACGCCCGCACGCACCTCAGCTTCGGCAGGGGACCGCATATGTGCGTGGGCAACATGCTCAGCCGCAAGGAAATGCTGGTCGCCTTCGACGAGCTGCTTGAACGGCTCGATAATTTCGCGGTCGCGGACGAGAACGAAATTCGCATCCTTCCCAACATCCTGCTGCGGGGCGTTACGCACCTGCCGATAACGTTCACTCGAAAGGCCTGACATGAATTTCGACCTTTCCGAAGAACAGCAAATGTTCGTGACTTCGGTGGAGCGCTTCGCTGCGCCCATCGACGTCGAGGTGCGCCGCAAGCTTCGCCTCTCGCCCACCGGCTATGACCGGGCCCGCTGGCAAAGCCTTGCAGAAATGGGCCTGATCGCGCTTGCTGCGGGTGAGGATGCGGGCGGCATGGGCGGCTCGGCGGTTGACCTCGCGCTGGTGCTCGAAGCGATTGGCAAGGCCAATGCGCCCGACCCGCTGCTCGAACACGGCATCCTGCCTGCGCTGCTGCTGGAACGCGGCGGGGCGGGCGATAGGCTCGAAGGCGTGCTGGCGGGCGAGACTATCGCCACCTTCGCATGGACCGAGCGCGGCCAGCGTTACAGCCTCAAGGCCAAGGGCATGAAGGCCGAAACCAGCGGTGACGGCTTCACGCTCACCGGCGAAAAGACGATGGTGATGGGCGCCTTGCTGGCCGATCTGTTCATCGTCACCGCCGATCTGGCCGGGGAGACCGCCTGCTTCCTCGTGCCCAAGGATGCACCGGGGCTGGACGTGCGCGCCTATCGCCTGGCCGACGGCAGCATCGCGGGCGAGCTGAAGCTGACCCGCACGCCGTCTGCCACCAAGCTTTCGCTCGACATGGCGGCGCTCGACGGGATTGTTGCGGACGTGCGCCTGCTGGCGGCTGCCGAGATGGTCGGCCTCGGCCAGCGCCTGCTCGACGATACGCTCGCCTATGTGAAAGAGCGCGAGCAGTTCGGCGTTGCCATCGGCAGCTTTCAGGCGCTCCAGCACCGTCTGGTCGATTGCTATGCCAAAGAAGAGCAATCACGTTCAATGCTTTACCGCGCAGCATTGACCGACCGCAGCAATACAACAAAGTGGCACCGCGCGGCTGCCGGCGCCAAGGCTTTCATCGGCGACAACGTCGACGCGATCGCCCGCGAGGCAGTGCAGATGCACGGCGGCATGGGAATCACCGACGAACTCGCCATCGGCCATGCTCTGAAGCGCGTGCTGCTGCTCGCACGGCTGTTTGGCGATGTCGATACCGTGCTGGCGGAATATGCGCTCGCGGCCTGATCCGCGGACAGGAGGGGACTGAAACAATGGGCGAAAAGATCGACCCGAACCTGTGGAGCGATGGGCCGACGCCGCAGTTGATGGGCGGGCGCCTGCCTTCAGGCGAGATCGTCTTTCCGATGCCGGTCGGCGATGCGGCGCAAGGCGTGGAGCCGTACAAGCTGTCGCGGCGGGGCAAGCTGTGGTCTTGGACCTCGCAGGGCTTTCTGCCCAAGGAACCCTATGAAGGCCCCGGCAGCGGTCCCGGTGAAGGGCCGCCCGATTTCCAGCCCTTCCTCCTCGGCTATGTCGAACTGCCGGGCGAAGTGATCGTCGAAAGCCGCATCGTCGATGCACGGCTGGAGGATCTGCACCTCGGCATGGACCTCGAATTCTGCATCGTACCGTTCAATCCACGCTACGACACCTTCGCCTTCCGTCCCATCGCCGCAGCAGAAAGTCAGGCCGCATGAGCGAGAACGTCTACATCATCGGCGCAGGCATCCACCCGTTCGGCCGGACCGACAGCCGCTCGGGCCGCGAACAGGGCGTTTATGCCGTGCGCGAGGCGCTTAAAGACGCAGGGCTCGAATGGCCCGATATCGAATGCGCCTATGGTGGCTCGGCGGCAGCGGGCAATGCCGATATCATGGTCAACGAACTCGGGTTGACCTCACTCCCCTTCACCAACGTCGCCAATGGCTGCGCGACAGGCGGTAGCGCACTCGCCGCCTCGCAGCAGGCGATTGCGAGCGGGATGTATGACCTCGCCCTCGCAGTCGGTTTCGACAAGCACCCGAGGGGCGCCTTCAACGCCAAGCCTTCGGACTATGGCCTGCCCGAATGGTACGGCCAGACCGGCATGATGCTGACCACGCAGTTCTTCGCATTAAAGATCCAGCGCTACATGCAGCTGCACGGCATCAGCCGCACCACACTCGGCCGCGTGGCCGAAAAGGCCTTCCGCAACGGCACGATCACGCCCCACGCATGGCGGCGCAGCCCGGTCGATCTCGACACGATCATGAACGCGCCGATGATCAACGATCCGCTGACCAAATACATGTTCTGCTCCCCCGCCGAAGGCGCGGTGGCGCTCATCCTCGCGTCTGAAAAGAAGATGAAGGAACTGGGCGCCGATGGTGTGAAAATTCGCGCCGTGGCGGTAAAGACCCGCCCGCCCAACTCCTTTGAGGTGTTCCAGGCCGGCATCAGCATCGAGGAAGGCGGCAAGCCCACCGTCCTCGCCAGCCAAGCCGCCTTCGAGAAGGCAGGCATCGGGCCAGAGGACATCTCCGTCGCGCAATTGCAGGACACCGAGAGCGGCGCGGAAATCATGCACATGGCCGAAAACGGCTTTTGCAAGGATGGCGAGCAGGAAGAATGGCTGGCCAATGGCTGGACCGAGATCGGCGGCAAGCTGCCCGTCAATACCGATGGCGGATGCCTCGCCTGCGGGGAGCCGATCGGCGCCTCGGGCCTCCGGCAGGTCTACGAGAATGTCACCCAGCTGCGCGGCCGCGCGGGTGAACGGCAGGTGCCGGGCAAGCCGAGGTTCGGTTACTCCCACGTCTACGGCGCCCCCGGCCTGTCGGGCGTCGCGATTCTGGAACGCGAATAGCCATGCGGATGCAGGGCAAGGTCGCACTCGTCTCGGGCGGGGCAGAAGGGATCGGAGCAGCGGTTGCGCGGCTGATCGTGGCCGAGGGCGGCAGCGTGATGCTGGGCGATGTGCAGCTGGACAAGGCGCAGGAACTCGCCGCCGAGCTGGGCGAGCGCGCCGCCGCGTATCAGCTTGACGTCCGCGATTTGCACCAGTGGGAAGCCGCAGTCTCGGCCACACGCGGGCGGTTCGGCAAGCTCAACGTGCTGTGCAACATCGCCGGGATCTCGGAACCCGGCAACGTCCCCGACGGCGCGCTCGATGTGTGGGAGCGCACCATCGACATCAACCTCCACGGCCCATTTTACGGGATGCGCGCGGCGATCCCGGCGATGGAGGCGAGCGGGGAGGCCTGTGCTATCGTCAACATCGGTTCGATGATCGCGCTGCGCCCGGCGAGCTTCGTGGCGGCCTATTCCGCCTCCAAGACCGGCCTTCGCGGCCTCACACAATCCGTAGCTCTCGACCTTGCCGAACGCGGTCTGCCGATCCGGGTCAACATGGTGCACCCGGGCGCGATCCGCACGCCGATGTACAACCGCTACAAGTTCTCTGGTGCCGACACGCCCGAGAACATCGAAACCAATTTCGCCGCCACCCACCCGATGAACCGCATCGGCCAGCCCGAGGAAGTCGCCCGTGCGGTGGTCTTCCTCGCCAGCGACGAGGCGAGTTTCACAACGGGCTGCGACCTTACCGTCGACGGCGGCGGCAGCATCAGGAGCTAAGCATGGGCGCACAACCCGCCACCCGCATCGACGCGCACTTCATCGCTGCGGGCAAGTATCACGATATCGACTACCCGCGGCTTGAGATCCTCAAGCTGCTGGCCGAGCACCCGCACATCCGCACCACCGTGGCGGCGGATTATTCGGGGCTGGAACGGCTCGATCAGTGTCGCTTCCTCATCACTTACACCTGCGACCTGATGCCGACGCCCGAACAGGCGCAGCAATTGAAGGCGTGGCTCGAAAAGGGGGGCAAGTGGATGGCGCTGCACGGCACCAATTCGATCCTCGTGTTCACCGCCGATGGCCTTGTCGATGCGCCCGATGAACGTCCCGATGTGATGGAGATGCTCGGCACGCAGTTCGTCGCCCACCCGCCGATCGACAAGTTTCCGGTCGAAGTGGTCAACAAGGACCACGAACTGACCCGCGGGATCGATGATTTCGAGGTGGTGGATGAACTTTATCTTTCGAAGACCACGGCGCCGATCGAAACCCTGATGCAGACCACTTTCGAAGGCGAGGCGACTGGTTTCACCCACAGCCACTGGGAAAAGACCACCGTTCCTATCGTTTATACGAGGGCAATCGGCGCGGGTCAGATCGTATACAACGCGCTGGGGCACTGCCGCGGGCATTACGACCTTCCCGGCATGGCGGATTTCTACCCGCACAAGGAAATGTGCGCCTGGAATTACGACGTTTACTACGACCTGCTGCGGCGCACGATCGCGTGGGCCCAAAGAGACGAAACACGGGACGGAAATTGAAGCTGGCAGGGACGCTGGGCCGTACCTTGCGGGATCGCAACTGGGACTGACTGCAATGGATATGGACTTCTCCCCCGAGGATCTGGCCTTCCGCGAGGAAGTGCGCGCCTTCCTCAAGGACAACTTGCCCGAGCGACTGCGCGACGGCGCGCGGCGCACGCCGGGGGTGTTTGTCGAACCCGATATCGGGATGGAGTGGCACCGGATCCTCTACAAACAGGGCTGGGTCGCCCCGCACTGGCCCAAGGAAGACGGCGGCACCGGCTGGACACCGACGCAGAAATTCATCTTCGAAAAGGAATGCGCGCTCGCCGGCGCACCCGCGCTCGCTATTCTTGGTCTGCGCCTTGTCGGGCCGGTGATCTGCGAGTTCGGCACGCCCGAGCAGAAGGCACGCTTCCTGCCGGGCATCCTTTCAGGCGACGATTACTGGTGTCAGGGTTATTCGGAACCCGGCAGCGGTTCGGACCTCGCCAGCCTGAAGACCAGTGCGCGACTGGAGGGTGACGAATATATCATCAACGGCTCCAAGATCTGGACCACCCATGCCCATCACGCCAACTGGATCTTCGCATTGGTGCGCACCGATGCGAGCGTGAAGAAGCAACAGGGGATCAGCTTCCTGCTGGTGCCGATGGATCAGCCGGGCGTAGAAGTAACGCCAATCTATTCGATGTCGGGCGATCACGAGGTCAATGCCGTGTTCTTCACCGACGCGCGCACCCCGTTGCACAACCGCATCGGTGAGGAAGGGCAAGGCTGGACCATCGCCAAGTTCCTCCTTGAGAACGAGCGCGGCGGTTCCTGCTTTGCGCCGCGCCTGTTGCAGTCGATCGAGCGGCTGGAAACGCTCGCGCAGACCCAGCCCTCGGGCGTCAACGGTGCCATGGCCCATGACCCGCGTTTCCGCGACCGGCTTGCCCGCGTTCGGCTGGAGGCCGAGGCGCTGGAAGTGACCGAGCTGCGCATCCTCGCCGAACTCGCCAAGGGCCATGCGCCCGGACCGCAAACCTCGCTGGTCAAGCTGCTGAGCTCAAACATCGGCCAGAAAGTCGATGTGCTGCGGCTCGAACTGCTCGGCCCCGACGCGTTGCAACTGCCACTCGAACGGCCCCTTTATGGCAACGAGGCGCCCGAGCCTGTTGGCAGCGAATATGCCCAGACAGCCATGGGTAAATATCTCAACAACCGCGCCTCGACGATCTTCGGCGGATCGGACGAGGTGCAGAAGAACATCATCGCCAAGACCGTTCTCGGTCTCTGAAAGGACTGGCAGAATGGACGTTTCGAAGTTGATGTTCCGCGATGGCCTGATGGCGGGCGAGCGTATTCTCGTGACCGGCGGCGGCACCGGACTAGGGCGCGAGATGGCCGAGGCTTTCCTGAAGCTGGGCGCCACCGTCTACATCTGCGGCCGCCGCCAGAACAAGCTGGACGAAACCGCCGAGGAACTGACCGCGCTGCATGGCGGGAAAATCGTGGGCATGGCCTGCGACATTCGTGATGCTGACGCGATCCACGCGATGGTCGACGCGATCTGGGCCGATGGCGGCGCCCTGACAGGGGTGGTCAATAATGCGGCCGGCAACTTCATCAGCCGCACCGAAGACCTTTCGGTCAACGGCTTCAACGCCATCGCCGACATCGTGATGCGCGGCACCTTCTATGTCACGCTCGACATCGGCAAGCGGCTGATCGCGGAAAAGAAGCGGGCCAGCTTCCTCTCGATCCTTACCACCTGGGTGTGGTCGGGCAGCGCCTTCGTGGTGCCAAGCGCCATGAGCAAGACCGCGATCAATGCCATGACCCAGAGCCTTGCGACCGAATGGGGCCGCTATGGCCTGCGCTTCAACGCCATCGCACCGGGTCTCTTCCCGACCAAGGGCATGAGCGCACGGCTCAATCCGGGCGGATCGGGCGGCAATTCGAACAACGCGATGAACCCGATGGGCCGCGCAGGCGAGATGCACGAACTTGCCAACCTTGCCGTATTCCTGATGGGTCCGGGGGCGGAGTACGTGAACGGACAGACCATCGCCATCGATGGCGCAGGCTTCCAGGCGACCGGCGGCACTTTCTACCCGATGCTCCACGCGCTGGGCGATGCCGAGTGGGAGCAGATGCGCGCGATGATCAAGGGCACCAACGAAAAGGACAAGGCCGAACGCACGGTCGGGTGATTGTGTTGCGAAGGCGCCTGCCCGCCTTCGTCATAGCCAGCCGAACAGCCTGCTGCGCCCAGTGCGGGCAGGACCGCCGACCTCACGCCGAGCGATTGCCAGCGCCCACCCACACCCCATTGCCCGCGCCCGCAACTTCTCGTTATAGAACCGGATGCTAGAGGCCGTACGCGTCCGATCCCGGGCAGCGGCGAGCGGGGGGGCGCAATGGCCGGTTCGATTTTCGATCGTCTGCTCGGAAAGCTGCGCGCGGTTGCTGATGCTTCGGGTGGCGCGAGCGGGGGTGCCAGGCTGCCCACCGGCAAGCTCACCGGCTATTTCGAAGCACTCGGCAAGGCCGACCGCAGTTTGCCCGCTGCCACAACCCGATATGTCGTAGAGGGCGACAACACCTCGGTGATCCTTACCCTCGGGCAAGCGCAGGCGCAGAACGCCTGGCGCAACCGCCAGCGTTTCTGGCCTGACAAGCAAGGGACGGCGCTGTTCGGCAATCTAAGCCAGTGGCGCATCGATCAGATGCAGCGACTGGGTGAGGTGCTAACCGCGCTCCAGCCGATCACCAGCGAATGGGGTTACTACGGTACAAAGAAATCTCCCGACTGGCTGCGCCAGGTCGTGTCGCTATGGCTTGGCCACGGGCGGAAGGAACAGCCGCTTGAAGCACTCTCGGATCTCGCCGCGCAGGCGGGAGACCCGGTGGCGACGGTGCTGGACATCGTCTTCGCCCGTGACCCGCACAATTACCAGGCGACCAACGCCACCGCGCGCTTTGCCGGTATGGGCGACTGGCTGGAGACAAGGCGGGCCGACATCATCGAGGTCGCGCCCGGCCTTGCCGCCGATGTCCGCAGCGAACTGGCCGTAGCTATTGGGCGGCTGGGCATGCAGGACGCCTATCGCGAGCTGCTGATCGATTTCGCCTGCGGATCGGCCAAGAAGGTGCGAGAAAACGCGCGCGCCGCGCTGACGAGTTGCAACAAGGTGGCGCTGCAAGAAGCGCTCGAGGCGCGCTTCGCCAAGGCAGCGACCGGCGCGAAGGTGGAATTGGTCGCCATCGCTGCGGCCTGCCTTGGCGCGAAAAGTCAGCCACTCCTCGCCCGCTGGCGGGACCGCGAGACCGCACCCAAGGTGATTGCCGCGCTCGACCAGACAGGGGGGATGACCGCGCTGGAACCGATCCCGGCCGCAACGAAACCCGCAGGCGCGCCAGACAGCCCCTATGCTCTCCCCCCGCAGGGAGATGGCCCGGCAGGCTACACCGCGGTTGACGGCAGCTGGGTCGACGCCGACGACACCCTCGCCTTGCCCGAGGCCCGCCCCATTCCCCCCGAGGTGCTTGCGATCCTCGAACCGGCGGTGACCGAATTCAACACGCTGCTCGCCAAGGGCAAGGCAGAAGGTGCATGGATCCGCTGGCACTGGAGCAAGCAGTTCCAGCCCAAGGACGCAGGCACGCTCAGGGCCATCGGGAGACTGGCCGGGGACACCGCACCGCTTGCCAGCTCGTCATATGGTCCGGCGATCGATTGGCTGCGCTATCACGCCTTCAAGCACCCCGCGATCGAGACATTCTATAACGACCCGCGCCTCAGCCTCCATCACCTCACCCGGCTGGCGGTGCTTCTGACCCATTCGAATATTCACGGCATTTTCGGTGACTGGAGCGGCCCCATCGGGCGCGCGGTGCAAGCGCGCCTGACCGATGAGAAAGCCGTGCGCAGCTTCATCCGGCTATGGCTCAAGGCGGGCGGCAAGGATTTCATCGCCGATTATCTTCAGAACCGCTGGTTCTGGGGCGGCCTGCCTGATTTCGGCGCACCCGTCTGGCCGGTTCTGTGCATCCGCTTCCGCGCCATCGACGAGGCGCTGGGTCTGGTGCCGCAGTCCGGCGATCAGCCCAAGCTCCCGCAGCGCGCGCTGGAACTGCTTGACCTCTTCCCGATTCTCCCCGCCCGCTACCGCAACCGGATGATGGCGCTCGCCTCCGATACCGCCGCGCGCACCCGCGACAAGGCGCGGGCGCTGCTCAGGGATACGCCGGGGATCGACGAGGCGGTCGCAGTGCAGCTTGGCGACGGTCGTCAGGATGTGCGCGCCGGGGCGGCGGACTGGCTCGCGGCCCGCAACGCGATTGGCCAACTCCCCGCCATCCGGGCCGCGCTGGCCAAGGAGAAAAGCGACGTTGCCCGCGCCGCGATGATTACCGCGCTCGAACGGCTGGGCGATGATGTGTCGCCGCTGTTCGACCCGGCGGTGCTGGTCAAGGAGGCGCAGGCCGGGCTTGCCAAGACGAAGCCCAAGGGCCTTGACTGGTTTCCCTTCGACATGCTGCCCCAACTCAACTGGGCCGATGGCACGCCGGTCGATCCGGTGCTGCCGCGCTGGTGGGTGACGCTTGCGGCCAAGCTGAAGCAGCCGGGGGGCAATGCGCTGATCAACCTGTGGCTCGACCGGCTGGCGCCGGGGGACGCTCACAAGCTCGGATGGATGGTGCTGACCGGCTGGATTGACGAGGACACGCGCCGTCCCACCGATGATGAAGCCAACGCCTATGCCGCGCAGAATGTCGACGCGGTGCTCAAGGCGAACATCGCCAACGCCAAGCGGTGGCCGCAGAGCGCGGATTACTTTCCGACCGACCGCAACGTGGTGTTTGCGCGCCTGAAGCGCGACAAGGCGGGCGTCTATCTGAGCACGGCAACCGAAAGCAAGGGCATCCTCGCCCTCGCCGCGCGGGTAAACGGGGCGGACGCGGCGCAGCGTATTCGCCCATTCCTGAAGGACCACGGATCGCGCACTTCGCAGGCCAAGGCACTGCTCGAAGTGCTGGCGGCCATCGGTACCAGCGCGGCCCTTCAGGCGCTGCTGGGCGCGGCCAACCGGATGAAGCAGCGCAGCGTGCAGGACTTCGCCGGCGCGCTGGTTGATGACATCGCGGGCCGCAATGGCTGGACCCCGGCGCAACTTGCCGACCGCACCGTGCCCACCGCAGGCTTCGATCCCGACGGGGCGCAGGATCTCGATTGCGGGATCGACCGCACCTACCGTCTGCAACTCGGAGCCGACGATGGGCTGGTGATCCTCAACCCCGAAGGACGCGAGGTGAAGGCCCTGCCCGGTCCGCGGGTCGACGACGAAAAACCGCTGGTCGATGCCGCCAAGAAGCAGCTCTCCAATGCGCGCAAGGAATCCAAGCAGGTGATCGTCGCCCAGACCGCGCGGTTGCAGGAAGCGATGTTCCTCCAGCGCGAATGGGAGGCCGCCGAATGGGAAAGCTTCATCGCCGGGCACCCGCTCATCGGGCGACTTGCTGCGCGGCTGGTGTGGCAAGGCATCGGCGAGGCAGGCGAGGCACTCGCGCTGTTCCGACCGCTCGGCGATGGCAGCCACACCGATCCCGATGACAATGATGTGGCGATCGGCGATTTCGCGCGCATCCGGCTGGCCCATTCATCGATCATGCCCGCGGCGGACATCGCCCGATGGCGTCACCATCTCGCTGATTACGCCGTGACACCGCCATTCGACCAGCTCGGACGCGATCTGCCCGTGCTTGATGTGACGCAGGCCAAGGCCACCGCGATCATCGACCGCGAAGGCTGGATGATCGAGACATTCAAACTGCGCGGCGCAGCGACCAAGCTGGGCTATCAGCGCGGCCCCGCGCAGGACGGCGGGTGGTTCATGACCTATGAAAAGCTGTTCCGCGATGCCGGCGTGATGGTCGAGATCGAGTTTACCGGCAGCCCGCTTCCCGAAGAGAACCAGAACGGGGCGCTGATCTCGCTCTCGTTCCGCAAGCTGCGCGGCACATCCGGCGGTGCGCTGATCGCCCTGGGCGAAGTGCCGCCTGTGCTGCTGGCGGAAAGCTGGCGCGACCTCCACGACATCGCCGACAAGGGCACGGGGCTCGACCCTGAATGGAAGAAGAAGGCCGGTTATGGATAAAGAGACACATGCAATCCGCCCCCCGGCCGAGGCGCGCTATGCAGGAGAGCTGGCGCGGCTGGCGGCCGACGATACCGCGCCCAAACCTGCCGGCTGGCACCTTAGCCCACGTGCGGTGCGCAAGTTTCTGCTCGGCGATGCCAGGGCCGGGGTGTCCCGCAAGTTCTATGGCGATGATCCGCTGGTCGCCCGTGCGATCGTCTCCCTGATGAGCCAGCAGGGGCTGATGCTGGTGGGCGAGCCGGGGACCGCCAAGTCGCTGCTGTCCGAACTGCTCGCCGCTGCGATCTCCGGCACCTCGGGGCTGGTGGTGCAAGGCAGCGCGGGCACGACCGAGGACCATATCCGCTACGGCTGGAACTATGCCCTGCTGCTCGCCGAAGGGCCGAGCGAGCGGGCGCTGGTGCCCTCGCCGGTGCTTAACGCGATGCGTTCGGGCCGGATCGTGCGCTTCGAGGAGATCACCCGTTGTCCGCCCGAGGTGCAGGATGCGCTGATCTCGATCCTGTCCGAAAAGGCGCTGGCCCTGCCCGAACTTGGCCCCGATGCGGTCGCCAGCGCCGCGCCCGGCTTCAATGTCATCGCCACCGCCAACCTGCGCGATCGCGGCGTGCACGAAATGTCGAGCGCGCTGAAACGCCGCTTCAATTTCGAAACGGTTCACCCGATTGCCGATCCCGAGTTCGAGCGCGAGCTGGTGCTCAAGCAGCTTGCCGAGCGGCTCGGCACGGCAGGCGTGGCGGTCAGCGGGGAGAGGGACGTTGCCGAAGTGCTGATCAGAACGTTTCAAGACCTGCGCACCGGCCGCACCGCGGAAGGCGCGAGCCTCAACCGGCCCGATGCGGTCATGTCCACCGCCGAAGCGGTCAACGTGATGCACGCCGCCGCGCTGGAAGCCGCCTATCTCGACAATGGCAAGCTCTCCGCTGCCCATGTCGCGCGCCAGCTTCAGGGCGTGGTGCTGAAAGATTCCCCCGAGGACGGCAAGCGCCTGCGCGCCTATGTCGATCATATCGTCAAGGAGCGCGCCGGGCGTTCGGCGGCGTGGAAGGATTTCTATCAGGCCGCCCGCGCACTGAAGCTGGGGTGAGCGGAAGGGGTGGACGCGACAATCCTTCATGATCCCACCCGCGATTTGTGGGTCGTGCCGGTCCGCCACCACAGCCCGGCTTGCGCCGCGCATCTGGAGCGTCTGATTGCCGAGGTGCAGCCCGCCGCCGTGCTGGTCGAGGGGCCGTGCGACTTCGACCCGCTGATCGCCAGCCTGTGCGATAGCCGCACGCGGCCACCCGTGGCGATCGTCTCGTTGCGGGAAGCGGGCGAGAGGCAGCGTTTGCGCAGAGCGGCGAGCTACTTCCCGTTCTGCGCGCACTCACCGGAATTCGTTGCACTGCACGCTGCAAGCGCTGCGGGCATTCCAGCCCGCTTCATCGACCTGCCCTCCACCGCGCGCGAATGGCGCAGCGAGGGCGAGGAACGGCCCGACAGATCCCTGCTGGGGAGCGAGCAGGGCTTCAACGCGGGCGATTATGTCACGGCGCTCGCCCATGAACTTGGCTGCCGCGATGGAAACGAGGTGTGGGACCAGCTGTTCGAAACCCGCCTCGCCGATGCCGACTGGCAGGGCTTCTTTGCCGATGTCGCGCAATATTGCGCCTGTATCCGGGGCGCGAGCGATCTGGCGGACATGGCGGCTGACGGCACATTGGCGCGCGAGGAGCAGATGCGCCGGATCATCACCGCAACGCGCACCGAGGTGACAGGGCCGGTCATCGCCATCGTCGGTGGATTCCACGCCGAGGCTGTCTTCGCGGCCGACCATGCCAAGCCCCTCGCGGCCAAAGCTGGGGCGGGCCGCTCCTACCTGATCCGTTACGGGATGCGCCAGCTGGACGCGCTGCGCGGCTATGGCGCGGGGCTGCCCCTGCCGGGTTACTACCAGCGGGTGTGGGAGGCGCGCGGCGATGGTCTGGCGAGCCTCGCGACCGATCTCGTCACCGGCTTTGCCGCCCATCTGCGCATCGGAAAGGGCGAAACCCCGCCCTTCCCAGTCATCGCCAACGCGATCGAACAGGCCGAGCGCCTTGCCAGCTTGCGCGGCCGCCCCTTCCCGACCCGGGACGACCTGATCGACGCGGTCCGCTCCGCTTTCGTCAAAGACGAGATTCCCGCTGGCGGTGCGCCGGTGCTTACCGAACTCCTTACCTGGCTGACCGGCACGGCGCTGGGCGAGGTGCCCCCAGGCACCGGCTCCCCCCCGCTTGTCGAAGCCGTGCGCGCGCAGGCGAAGGCTCTCGGTTTCAGCACCGACGATGGCGAACGCCGCACCCGCGAACTGGACATCTACAGAAAGGCCCGCCACCGCGCCGCCAGCCGCTTCGCCCATGCGATGGCACTGATCGGCACAGCCTTCGCCGAGCGCACCGGCGGGCCGGACTTCCGCAACGATGTCGGCCTCGATCGGCTGCACGAGGTGTGGGCGGTGTGCTGGTCACCGCTGGTTGAAGCACGGCTGATCGAGCTTTCCGAAGCCGCCGATACCCTGCCCGAAGCCCTCGCCTATGTGCTGGCAGAGAAGATCGCGGCCCTGAGCGAACAGGGCAAGGGTCGCAACGCGCTGGCCGCCATCGATCTCTTCGCCGCCGCCTGCCGCGCGGGGCTGGGACGCGAGGCCGAGGCGATCCTGGCGCTGGTCGAAGAACAGGTGATCGAGGACCCCGAACTCCCCTCGGTCATCGCAGCCCTCGCCGATCTGATCCTGCTGCGGCGCGGACGCGAAACACTGGGGATCGAGAATGTCGCCCCGATCGACCGGCTGACGCAGACGGCGTGGCGGCGGATGGTGCTGCTGCTCCCCGAACTGGCCGATCGGGGCGAGGAACAGGTGACAGGCGCCGTGCAGGCGCTGGCGGACCTGCGCGGCGTGGTGGAACTGGCGAAGTCCTCCGCTGCGCCGGTCGATCTCGCGCTGGTCGACACTGCGATTGCCGAATTGCTGGAACGTGCTCTCGACCCGACCATCGAAGGAGCGGTTACAGCCTTTGCGCTCATGGCAGGGCAGATCGGGCCAGTCGCGCTGGAAGCAAGGCTGCGCGGCGAACTCGCCAGCGGCTATGTGGATCCCCGCGCGCGGCTCGCTTTCCTCGGCGGGATCATCACCATCGCCCGGGAACTGCTGTGGACCCTGCCTGCGATCCTCGAAACGCTCGACGCCGTCATTGCCGGGCTGGACGAGGCCGAATTCGTCGAACTGCTGCCCTATCTGCGGTTGGCGCTGATGCCCCTCGACCCACGCGAGATCGACCGGCTGGCCGAAGACGTCGCCGCACGTGCGGGGTGGGCGCCGGGCGCGGTGAGGGTCGACATCGGGGTCTCGCAGATAGAGCTGGCCGAAAACCTGGCACTCGACCGCAAGCTGGCGGACATTCTGGCCCGCGACGGTGTAACATGAGTGATCCGGCACACCTCAGACGCTGGCGCATGGTGCTTGGCCGCTATGCCGAACGATCCTTGCCATCGGGCGGTATGACCCGCGATCAGCAGCGGGCCGACCGTGCGCTCGACTATCTTTACGCACGCGAGATGGAAAAGCGCGGACTGCGGCGCGACAAGGGCAAGGGCGGTCGCTTCGGTTCGATGGACCCCACGCAGCTCACTGCGCTCGGCTGGCTGGGCGAACTGCGCGCACTGTTTCCGCAATCGGTCTACGAGACCGTGCAGGCGCACGCGATCGACAATCTCGGCATGTCGGAACTGCTGTCCGATCCCAAGGTCCTCGATGCGCTGGAACCGAACAAGGACCTGCTCAAGGCGCTTATCGCGTTCAAGGGCGCCGCTGATCCCGCCGCACGCGACAAGATCCGCGAGGTGACGCGCAAGGTCGTCGAAGATATCGTCAAACGCCTGAAGCCGAAGGTCGAAGCCGCAATGGCAGGCCGCCCCAACCGCTTCCGCCGCAGCCAGGTGAAATCGCTCCAGACCTTCGACTGGCGCGCCACGATCCGCGACAATCTCAAGAACTGGGACGCGACACGGCAGGTAATCATCGCTGACCGGCTGCGCTTCCACGGCCGCAGCCGCCGCCGTCTGCCATGGACGATCATCCTGTGCGTCGACCAGTCGGGATCGATGCTGTCGTCGACGATCTATGCTGCGGTGATGGCCTCGATCCTTACGGCACTTCCCGCGGTAGAGGTGAAGCTGATCGTGTTCGACACATCGATCGTTGACCTCAGCAGCGAGGCGCATGATCCGGTCGAGGTGCTGATGGCGGTGCAGCTGGGCGGCGGTACCGACATAGCCTCGGCGATGGAATACTGCGAGGGGTTGGTGACCCAGCCGACCCGCACGGTGTTCGTCCTCATCAGCGATTTCGAGGAAGGCGGATCGGTTCCCCGGATGCTCGCGGCGACGCGGCGCATGGCCTCGGCGCGGGTGACGATGCTGGGGCTGGGCGCATTGTCCGACGATGCCGCCCCGGCCTACGACCGGCGCATGGCAGAGCGGCTGACTGGTTGCGGGATGCAGGTCGCCGCCCTTACCCCTGAGCATTTTGCCGAGTGGATCGGAGGGGTGATCACGTGATCGACTCCGCACTCGTCGCCAGCCTCGCCGCCTTCGACGATGCCGCGCTGGCGACCCTTGCCAATCAGGGCCTTGTTCGCCGCGCCCTTCGCGATGTTGCGGAGGGCAAAGTGCGGTTGGTGAGCACCGCGCCGGGCCGCGCAGAAGTGGAGGCCGACGGGCACCGCGTCACGCTCGACGCGCGCGGGGCGAAGGCGGCACCGTGTGCCTGTAAATCGGTCACAGTTTGCCGCCACCGGCTCGCTGCGGTCGTGTTCCTGCGCGACGGCGGAGTGAGCGCGGGCACCGATGCCCCTGACACGGCCGGACCGCCGCCGGAAGCATCGCCCGCCGACCCGGCCGAGATCGTTATGGGCCTCGACCTGGCCAAACTTGCCAAATGGGCGGGCAAGGCTGCGTGGCGGGCGGCGCTGGAACTCGCGCCGGGCGCGCAGGGTGTGGAGCCTTCGGCGCAGTCGGTCGCGGTCGCCTTTGCCGAGATCGAAGGCCCGGTGCTGATCCTGCGCGGGCAGGGCTTCGATGGGATCGTCTCCAAGGCCTCGAAGGCGCGGGCCAAGGCCTATCATGCGGCAGCGGTGCTGGCTGCCCGCGCCCATTTCGGCGCGGCGCTGCCGATCGCTGAGCTGGAGGCGGAAGGCGTGGCGACCGACAGCGCCCCGCTTCCCGTAGACCCCGCATTCCTTGCGCGCATCGCCGGCGCGCTGGACGAGGTGGCCATGCTGGGGATGAACCTTGCGCCCCTGCCACTTGAAGAATCCCTGTTCGAGCTTTCGGTCTCCTCGCGCGCGGATGCCCTGCCCCGGCTGGCTGCGATCCTGCGCGGGATTGCTGCGCAAATGCGGCTCAGGCGGGCACGGGCGCTCGATTTCGATCCCGACCGGATGCTGGAGCTGGCCGCCACCGCCTTCGCGCTGGTTCGCGCGCTGGAACGCGGCGAACCGGAGCGGCGCGCGACGCTGGCGGGCAAGGCCCGACGCGCCTTTACCCAAGCCGCGCCTCTCGATCTCATCGGCTGCGGGGCGGAGCGATGGACGACGCCCACGGGCGCGCGCGGCGTTACCGCATGGTTCATGGAGGCGCGCAGCGGGGAATGGTATTCGACCACCCTCGCCCGTGGTCCCGGGCAGGACCCGGACTTTTCACCGCGCGAGGCGTGGCAGCACCAGCCCTATTGGGCAGCGGAATCGCTGGCAACGCTGAGCCATGCCGCCTTCACACTGACCGGCGCAGGCCTTTCCTCCGACCATCGCCTGTCCGCGCCCGCTGCCGCCGTTGCCGCGATCCGGGCGCGCAAGGTGCGGCCCGACCCGGCAGGACCGGGCGTGGTGCGCGACTGGTCGGAACTGCACGCGGGTTGGCTCGCGCAGGTCGGGCTCGGGATCGATGCGGGCGAGGAAGCAGCCGCCGCACTGATCGCCCCCGCCGCGATTGCACCCGCCTATTTCGATGATCTCGCCCAACGGCTGGTCTGGCCGGTCCGCGATGCGGCGGGGCGCTGGCTGGCGCTGACCCTTGATCATGAAGAGCCCGTTTCGACTGCAATCGAAGCGCTGGAGGCCAACGTCCGCGCCGGGTGGCAAGGGATGGTGCTGGTTCGCCTCTCACGCGAGGGCGAGCGATTGGCGGTTCGCCCGATCACGCTGTTCGGAGGCGATGAGCCCATCAATCTGTCGCTCTGGACGAAGCCATGGCGAGAGCCCGCAGCGGTGCGCAGCTGGCTCGAACGCCTGCGGTTCGCAACGCGCAATTTCAGTGTCCAGCCCCGCAGCAATACCGACGCCGCGCTCGCCAAGGCATGGCGGCATTGCATCGACCTTGCCGAAGTCGGCCCCTCGCTCGCGCCTACGCTCGACCAGGAGCGCGAGGCCCATGCCGAACGCCTCGACCGCATGGGCCTCACCCGCCTCGCCGATCTGCTGCGGGCGGCCGACGGTAGCACCGGACTTCTCGCTGCCGCCTATGGTCTGATGCTGGCCCGTCAGGGCCGCTGTGGGCCGACCTTGCTGGTCTGAGGCCCTACCAGGGCGAGATTTCCTCCCAATCCGGGTCGAAAGCGCCCCTGGCCGCGACCGCGTGGTAATCGGCCCAGCATTCGGCAAGCATCACCGGCGGCACGTCCTTGAGGCGATAGGTGCCACGGCGGCCTTCGCGGGTGAACTTGAGCTCGGTAAGCGCCACGCGGTTGTTCTCGTCATGCGCGTAGGAGCCGGTGTGCCAGATCGTTGCGGTGATCCCGTGTGACCGGAATTCCTTGGCGTATTCGTGGCACCCGCCGCCATCGCCCATCACGCGCTGATAGCCGCGCTTCTCGGCCGCGCCGCGAAAAGCCCGGCTTTCGGCGGCCCAGCCCTGACGGTCGGTGATCGCCTCGGCCTGGCCCTGCTCCGCGGTGAGCGGCGCCCGGACATTGTCGAATTGGGCGATAAAGGGCTTCACCTCGTAATCCTTGAGGTGGCCGATCCACGCCTTGCAGGTGTCGGCATCGACCAGCGCGCCGTGCGCAAGGCGCACCGCAGCGAAATCGTCAATAGCGACATCATTGTCAGCGGCATCGGTAAAGTCGCCTTCCTGCGTAGGCCGGAACAGGCCGAGGGGCTGGCCGTCCGCGTCGAGCCCCTGCCACACCAGCCGTTCGATCAACCGGCGCATCACCGGATGCTCGCGGAATGCCAGCCGCCAATCAGCAACCGGCCACTGCCGCTCGACGCACATCGCCTCGAACAGGCGTTCGCCCTGAAGCGTGACGATCTGGCCAAGCTCCTTCTTGGCCGCGCTGAAGGCCTTTTTCGATTCTTTCGTGTTCTCGTCGTCCCCCGCGGGCAGGGCTTTCACCACCTTGCCATCGGGGTTGAAGAGATGGATCGCGAGGTGCGCGTCGAGCCGCACGACATAGGGCTTGGCCTCCTCGCCGCAGGGTAGATCGAGCTCGCCCTCGTCGTCGAACCCGGCGGTGGGCACGGTGCGGTCGGCAAGTTCGTCGACACTCCAGCCGCGATCTTCGGCATAGCGCTGCGCGATTTCGGCGGCGCGGGCCTGAGTGCTCTTCTGTTTCAGGCGCGCCGAAGCGGCGATCACCACCTGCAAGGCGGCGGGGTGGCCTATCCCGGCCAGCGCCTCAAGCAGCGCCATCGCCTGATTGGACCGGCGCCCGTGCTTCTTGAGGAACCACCGCACGCGCCCCGCTGCCCACACCGCATGGGCGCGGCAAGCGAGCGCCAGCAGGCCCTTGGTATCCGAGGCGGAGTTGAGAAGTTCCCCCTGCTTTTCGCGCACCAGCCGGGCGATCACGCGCTCCTGCTCCTCGGGAGGGAGCTGGTTGCCGGTCACGAGCTTGCCGGCATGATAGGAATAGTGCCGCCCCAAGGCCCCGCGCGCCCAGGCCTGTGCCTCCTCCAGCGTCGGCGCGGTGGTGTCATAGGCGATCCAGCTTTCCAGCACCCAGCCCGACAGCGCCTTGGCATCCTCGGGCACAAGCTGGTCGAGATAGATCCCGAATTGCCCGTGCGCGCCCGGCTCCTTGAGGCGGATGGCGAGCGCCAGCCAGTATTCGACCACCGCCTGCGGCACGGTCGCCCCTTCCTTGAACCGCACCTGCGGGAGCCGCCGGGCGACCAGCCATTCGGGCAGCTTGGGCGGGGCCTTGGCATTGGCCTTCTCCGCCTCGGCGATCAGCGAGGCAGGACCGATCACATCGGCAAGATCGAAGCCGAGCCGCTGGAGCGCGACGATCAGCGCGGCGCGGACGGGATCGGATTTCTCCTTTTTGAGCCGCGCCCGCAGCGGTTTCTCGCTAGCGACCGAACGGATATCGGCGAGCCACCCCGCCGCATTGATCCGCACCGGCTGGCGCTTATCGTCGAGCAGCGCCTCGATGCGCTTGGCGAGGTCCTTGGCGTCACGCAGCAGCTCCATCGCCTGCACGCGCAGAGGGCGCTTCTCGGTCACCGCGATTTCGGTGAGGCGCGGTAGGTAACGCTGCGGCACCGCAGGCAGCAGTGCCAGCACGCGCATCGCGCGGTCGAGCGGAATGGCGGTCTTGGCGGGCGCGAGGCCGAAAGCTTCATCCAGAACGTCCATGCTCTCGGCCAGCCACGGCCACAGCGCATCGCGCGGCAGAGCCTCGATCGCATCAAGCGCGCTGTCCCGGCCTCCGTAACGGTACCTCTGGTGCCCGCTTGCAATCACGCTTCGCAAATCATCGGCGGTGCAAATGTCGCGAAGGTCGAGCAGCCCTTCGGCCAGCCATTCGCGCAGCAGATCAATGCCGAAGACCTGGTGCGGATGGCCCCCATAAATGGCACCGATCAGCGCGCGCGTGTCGCCTTGACCGGTGGCGGTCAAAATCCGCAGACGCGCGGCCATGGGCAGTGGATCGAGCGCGGATCGAAACCACCTCTGCCCCTCGGTCGTGCCGCGCACATCGTTGACCAGCAACCGGACGTGATCGACCTTCGAGGAATCGTAGGGCGGCAGCGGCGCGGCCTGTGTCAGCGTGGCGAAGGCGCCCTCGATCACCTCGCGTTCAGGAGGCCGGGGCACCGGCTGAACGTTGCTGCCCTGCCGATTGTAGCGCTTGTTGTAATCCTCGGCCCGTTTGCGGCGAATGTCCTGAATCACCGACAGCAGCTCGAAGAAGTCGATGCAGACCTGATCGGAGGGCGGCGGAATGTCCGCACTGCCGGTGTCGATGCGCGGCGGGCAGGCAATGGTCTCGCCGGTGATCGCGGCGTAACGCAGCACATCGCCGTCCTCGCCGTCGGCCAGGGCGAGCGCAGCATCCGCCGCCTCAACTTCGAGCACGGCGGCAATCGCGGCCTGCACCTTGGCGGTCTTCTCGACCTTGGCCCGTTCTTCGAGAAGGGCGACGATTTCCGGGGTCGCCGCGCGTCCGGCCGCTTCAACCAGCGCGTGGCGGACATCGGCATCGCCAGTGCCGAGGTGACGCTCCAGAATGCCGGTGATCTGCGCCGGATCGAGCCGGGCAATGGACGAGATGGCTCTGGCGCGGTCATCCTTGGTGAAGGGCTTGGACAGCATCGACACAACCAGTGCCTCGATTTCCGGCACGTCGATCACCTTGTGGTATTCGATCAGCGGGAACAGGTTGGCGCGCGGATTGGGATGGGCCTTGCCGACCGCCTCGGCCAGCGCCGCCGGATAGGCGCGCAGCCATTGCGCGCAGGTTTCGCTCGCCGACCAGCTGCCGGGCGATTGGGCCACGAATTCGCAATCGCTGCGCGGCAGGAGCATGGCGAACAGATCGGCCATCGTCCCGCCGACTGACTTGAGATGGGCGAAGGCGGTCTCGAGCGGGATCGCGCGGGTCCAGTCGATCTTGTAACCGACCTTGAGCTGGTAGACCCCGCCGCCCAGCATCGCCCTCATGCCCATCACCGCCACTTCGCGGACATCGGGCTTCTGGCCATACGGCACCGAAATCTGGTCGGCCGCCGCGCGGATCTCGATCAGGCGCGCCACCTGCGGGCCGGGCGCGATTTCGCTGCTCGCCACGGCCAGATCGGTCGCACCCGACAATTCACTGAGCGGCGGCTTGGCCTGCTGGTATGTGGTGGCGTGCACCTTGTTCTGGCGTGCCAGCGGCACCATCGCGGCGAGCAGATCGCGCCCCTCGCCGGTCGCGACATAGCGCAAAGCACGTTTGCCGAAGGCGGGACCGTAGTAATCGAGGCGCCGCAATTCCGCCGTCAGCGCGGGATGCAGGGCATCCGCCACCTCCGTGTTGCGCGGCGCGAAAACCTCGCCCAGCCCCTTGCGTCCAAACACTTTGCGGAACAGCCCTTCCGACCCCATTGCGTCACCTCTGCATTAGCGATGCTGCGGGAAATATCTGGAAAAGCGTAAAAAATGGTAAGCGTCAGGTTACTTGAGCACGCTCGCGGAATTGGGGCTGCTGCCATTCACCGCGGGCAAGCACTTCGGAGACATGCCGGGCGGCAGCGGCGATGTCGGCGAAGCTGAGATAGGCGGGGGCGAAACCCAATCGCAGGATGTCGGGATCGCGGAAATCGCCAATCACCCCGCGGGCGATCAGCGCCTGACAGATCGCATAGGCGTCCGGGTGACGGAACGACAGCTGGCTCCCGCGATCGCTGCTGCGCGGCGGGCTGACGAGGTCCAGCGCCACATCATGCGCCATCAGGCTTTCGAGGAAGAATTCCGAAAGGGCCTGCGACTTGGCGTAGAGCCGGTCGACGCCAATTTCGGCGATCAGCTCAACTCCCACTTCCAGAGCGGCGAGCCCAAGGATTGGCGAGGTACCGCACAGCATCCGTTCGATCCCCGGTGCACCGGCATAATCGTCAGTGAAGGCAAATGGCGCTGCATGTCCGAACCATCCGGTCAGCGGCTGCTGCAAATCCGCGTGGTGCCTGTCTGCGACAAAGGCGAAAGCGGGCGCACCCGGCCCGCCGCACAGATACTTGTAGCCGCAACCGACAGCGAAATCGGCCCCCGCACCGTTCAGATCGACTGGCAAAGCGCCAGTGGAATGCGAGAGGTCCCACAACACCAGCGCGCCTGCCTCATGCGCGGCGCGGGTGAGCGCGGCCATGTCGAACAGCGCTCCGGTCTTGTAATGGGCATGTGTAAGCATCAGCAATGCCACATCGGCATCAAGCGCCTCGACCAACCGATCCCGCTCGGCCAGCCGTCGCGTGGCGAGGCCCTGCGCTTCGAGCCCTGCGATCATGTAAAGGTCGGTCGGAAAGTTGCCCGGTTCCGAAAGGACCACCTTGCGCTCCGGACGCAACTGAAGTGCCGCCGCGATCAGCTTGAACAGGTTGACCGAGGTCGAATCGCAGGCGATCACTTCAGTGGGCCCAGCGCCCACCAAGGGGGCGATCTTCGCGCCGATCCGGCCTGCCGCAGCAAACCACCCCGCGCTGTTCCAGGAACGGATCAGCCCCTCGCCCCACTCCTGCTCCACAACCCGCGCCATCGCGGCCGGTGTCGCCTTCGGGAGCGCACCGAGGGAATTGCCATCGAGATAGATCACCCCGTCGGGCAGTGTGAACCGCTCGCGATATTCTGCCAGCGGGTCAGCGGCGTCGAAATCGGCGGCGCGGGTTTCGGGGGTCATATCGCGGTCCTGACGGTGAGCAATTCGGGAAAGAAGGCCTGCTTCAACACCCCCTCCAGATAGGGCACGCCCGGCGTCCCGCCCGTGCCGCGCTTGAAGCCGATGATCCGCTCCACGGTCTTGAGGTGCCCGAACCGCCAGCGCTGGAAGTGATATTCAAGGTCGACCAGCTTTTCGGCGAGTTCATAGAGGTCCCAGTGCGGCTGGGGATCGCGGTAAATCGCCGCCCATGCGGCCTCGACGCTGACATCGGGCAGGTATGGCCCGGTCGGATCGCGTGTCAGCACGGCAGCCTCGATCGGAAAACCGCGCCGCGCCAGCAGGCGGATGGCCGCATCATAGAGGCTGGCCCGCCGCGCTTCCGCCTCCAGCCGGTCAGCCCAGTCGGCGTTCGACTTGTGGAGGCGCACATGCTTGCCGTCCCGTCCGCCGAGCATGAACTCCATCATCCTGTACTGTGCCGACTGGAACCCGCTCGAAGCGCCCAGATGAGGCCTGATCGCGGAATAATCATGCGGGGTCATGGTGCTGAGCACGTCCCAGCTCTGGATCAGCTGCTGCTGCGCCCGCGCCACCCGGGCGAGCATCTTGAAGGCGGGACGCAGATCATCGGCTTCGATGCACTCGCGAGCGGCGGTCAGTTCGTGCAGGCACAGCTTGAGCCACAGCTCACTGGCCTGATGGACAATAATGAACAGCAACTCGTCATGCGCGTCTGACGCAGGGTGCTGGGCTGCAAGGATGCGATCAAGATCGAGATAGCTTGCGTAGGTGACATCGGCGCTCATGGCCGTGTCCCTAGCGCGCAGGCGCGGCCAAGGAAACTAGCCCTCGATCACCCGTGTCTCCGGATGATGCTTGTCGATATGCGCGAGCAGTATCCTGAGGTTCTTCGCGTTGGACCGGAACACAAAGTCCGCCGCATCACCGATCACCGGAATGGCGCCGATCGCCGTGTCGAACAACACGTTCGCCCCCATTCGCATCAGCTTCCACTTGGGCAGGCCGAGGTTCTTCGCCTCCCAAACGATGTAGGCGCCCATCGCCGTGGTCACGATCTCGCCGAGCACCGGGACAAGGCCGATGAGCGCATCGAGGCCAACCGGCATGTTCACGCCGGGCACAGTGAAACTGCGTTCAAGCAGCCGCTCCATCATCACCACACGGGCGCGCACAGCGGCGGGATCGCTGCCAGCCGGCAGGTTGAAGCGGAGCGGTTCAGGGCGGTGGGGCATGGGCTTTTCCATAGCCCCTATGTGGTGGGCTGGGAGAGCGGGAACAAGGGGTGGATGCCCCACGCATTGGGCAGATAGTTGCGGATCGAGCCGCGCACCAGCGACCAGCGCACCGGCGCACCGAGAGGAATATAGACCTCGCGTTCGACGAGCGCCGCATGGGCTTCGGCGAACAACTGCTCGCGCCGCGCCGGATCGCGTTCGGCCAGCGCCTGCTGCACAAGGCCATCGGCAACCGGAGCGCACAGTCCTGCGCCGAGGCTGCAATGGAATTGGTTGAGATACCAGCCGGGCGACGAATAGCGGGCGACCGTGTCGCGCAGTTCCAGATCGGCCACCTCGCCCGGCGCCGCCCGGCGGGCCGTGACCCCGATCGCGCCCCATGCTTCGGCAAGCTTGCCAAACAACAGGTCGCTCCCCGGTCCGCGCGGCAAGGCGATGCGCACGGTGGGCTCGCGTCCGGGGCCCGCCCAGGCCTGAATGCGGGCAGCAGCCACGCGGCGCCGCTCCTCGATCGAGGCGCCATTCCAGCGGTCAGCGATGTAGAAGGGCGTGGGGAAGGCTTCGGGCGGGACCGGCCAACTGCTTTCGCGCCAGCCATTCAGGCCGAAGCTCTGGATCAAGCCTGCGCGGTCGATTGCCATCGACAGCGCCTCCCGCCGGGCGGGGTCGGCTAGCAAACCAGTCTCGCGGCGCACCACCAGACCGAGCAGGCCGAGCGCCGGATCGACCTGGATCGTCCCGCGCGACAAGGGGCCAGCTTCGGCCTGGGGGAAATCGACGATGCTGCCGCCGATCACCAGATCGACATCGCCGCGCGAAAAGGCCGCAACCGCCTTTTCTGCCGACAGCGCCCGCACCGCAACCGGCTGGGCGACATCTTCCCAATCCTCTCGTGCAGGCAATCCGCGGGATTCAGGCGGCAGCGCGGAAAGCCGAGCGCCGACGGGTGCATCTTGCTTCGACATCGCCATCGGCCCCGCACCGCTGCCATTCCTGACAAGGCCAAGTTCGGGCTGCGCGAGCAGGCGCAGGAAATCGGGCATGGGCGCCGACAGCCGCACCTCGATCACCCGCCCGGTCATCGCGCGGATTTCACGCACGGTCGCCAGATCGAGCCCGAGCGAGGTTCCGCGCATCCGGGCGATGGCTTGCCGCAGCCGCTCGCGCACGTCGGGCGCACTGATCGGCTCGCCTCCGGGCCAGGTCGCATCACGCAGACGAAAAATGTAGCTTAGCCCGTCATCGGTGACGATCCAGCGCTCGGCGAGGGCGGGGATCACCTGTCCCGCCTGATCCATCGCCACCAACCCTTCGGCGGTAGCGCCGCGAATGTGCTGCGCGGGCGGGGCGAGCCGCACCCCTTGCTGGAACAGGCTTTGCGGAGCGCCAATGATCGCGACTTCGACAGGCCCGCCGCTGCCGGAGGGTCCGCAGGACGACAACACCAGTGCGGCAATCAGGGGCAGCCAGAATCGCATCCGCACCTGCCTAGCAGGTTGCATCACGGCGGTCAGCTTGCGGGGAGCGCGAGAGGGTGGAAACCCTCGTTCAGATCTTGCGCAGACGGCTTGGCTCTGGCGGTGGGGGTGCACGGTGCGCCCAGGACGGCTTGTTGACGAGATTGCTGTCGTCATCGCTGACCTGCAACGGACGGCGAGCTTTCTGCGAATCGATTTCCTCATCGAAAGCAACGCCGAAACGATTATCCTGCACCCAGGCAACGGTCCCGCCGATCGCGCCGATGTTGCGAAGCTCCACCGAGACCCGATGCCCGCGCTGGACGCGCAGATTGCCTTCGCCCATCATCCCGCCATCCGACAGGTTGCGGACCCGGACACGATGCGCCTCGGCATTTTGTTCGACGCGAATGTCAGCCAGGAGAAACAGGCTGTCGCGCGCAACACTGCGTGTTTCAACCCCTGTCATCTTGCGGATCGCCTCCATAGCCGAAATCATCGTCACGCATCATGCGGTGCGCCACTGTCGCCCCGTTTAAACGCGGCATTGCTGTTGCAGCATACGCGGTTAACGCGTGGTAAAGCCTTTGCCGGGAAGCGCGCGCTTGTTCCGATGCGTCCCAAGGCGGCACAGGTCAGCAGCCGCCCGACGACAGATCAATCGTCCCGCGACACCTTTTCGCGCCGTTCATGGGCTTCCTGCGCCTCGACCGTCATGGTCGCGACAGGCCGCGCAATCAGGCGGCGCAGACCGATCGGATCGCCGGTCACCTCGCAATAGCCGTATTCGCCGGAATCGATCCGTCGCAGCGCCGCATCGATTTTGGCGACCAGCTTGCGCTGGCGATCGCGGGTGCGCAGTTCGATGCCCCAGTCGGTTTCGCTCGATGCGCGGTCGGTGAGGTCGGCCTCGCGGATCGGCCCATCCTGGAGCGATTGCAGCGTCTGCCCGGCGGCGGAATGAATCGACCGCTTCCATTCGATCAGCAGCATCCGGAAATAGGCCTGCTGGCGGTCATTCATGTATTCCTCGTCCTCGCTCGGCACATAGTCCGGGGCGAGCAGGCGTTTGGCCTTTTCGAGGATGTCGATATCGTCAGACGCGGTGGTTGGCATCAAGCTCTCTCGTCTCGTGAGCCGCTGGGAAGACCGTCGCGTCCTGACGCCCTGAATTTTTTCATTGGCTCACTTGGTCCCAGCAAGCGGAAAGCACTGCGCCGCCTATAGGCAAGCCCCCCATGGCACACAAGCGGCTTTGGCAAGCCAGCGGGGCAAAAGCGGGCAGCCCGACAAAGCGCGACATGCGTTAACTAATTTTTGACCATAATGGTCCCACTTCTTGCGTCATGGATGGGTCGCCGGGGGGTGATCCGGTGACGAGGGGACGACAGATGAACATCATCTCGCTTCAGACGAATGTTTCACATGAAACATCGGGCGACAGTCTGCTGGGCCAGTGGCTGGCAGAGGCTGGACGGGGTCAGGCAGGGGCCTGCTTCGACCTTGGCGTGGCTTTCTCGACGGGAGCCAATGGCGCGCCCTGCGATCTCATCGAAGCGCACAAGTGGTTCAACCTCGCCGCGGCGCGCGGGCATGAGGAAGCCGCCCATTGCCGCGCCGATATCTCCGAGGAAATGACCGCCCGTGAAATCGCCGAGGCCCAGCGCCGTGCGCGCCAGTGGCTTGCGGAAGGGCGCCTGCATGCCGCCTAAGTCTTTTTGAAACCTAAACTTTCTTGAAGGGCGTGCGCCCGTCAAGATAGAGCCGGTCGCTTGCCACGCCCGCACGTTCGCGTTCGAGAAAATCCTCGACCGCCGCACGAAAGCCCGGATCGGCGATCCAGTGGGCCGACCATGTCTGGACTGGCTCATACCCGCGGGCCAGCTTGTGCCCGCCCTGCGCGCCGGCTTCGACCCTTGGCAGGCCCCGCGCAATCGCGATGTCGATCGCCTGATAATAGCACAGCTCGAAATGCAGGAAGCGCACCTCGCGCGTGCAGCCCCAGTACCTGCCGTAGAGCGCATCCTTCCCCACGAAGTTGAGCGCCCCGGCAATCGGCGTGTCCCCGTCACAGGCGAGGATCAGGACGATCCGATCCCCCATCCGCTCCCCCAGCAGACTGAAGGCTTCCCGCGTGAGATAGGGGCTGCCCCATTTGCGTGCGCCAGTGTCCTGATAGAACACCCAGAAAGCGTCCCAGTGTTCTTCGCGGATATCGCGGCCGGTGAGATGGCGGATCGTAAGGCCCTCCACCGCCGCCGCGCGCTCTTTTCGCAAATCCTTGCGCTTCCTTGACGAAAGCGCGCCGAGAAAATCCTCGAAGGTGCCGTAATCGCGGTTGAACCAGTGGAACTGGATATCGGCGCGCAGGCCCCAGCCGGCATCCTCGAACAGCGGCAGCTGCTCGGGCGCAATGAAGGTTGCATGGGCACTGGAAAGCTTGTTCTGCAAACAGACCGCCTCTGCGCCCTTGAGCAGATGGGGGGCGAGACTGTCGTCGGACAACAACAAGCGCGGGCCGGTCGCCGGGGTGAAAGGCGCGGCGATCTGGAGCTTGGGGTAATAGCGCCCGCCCGCACGGTGCCATGCATCGGCCCACGAATGGTCGAACACATATTCGCCCTGAGAATGGCTCTTTGCATAGGACGGCATCGCCGCGAGCAACCGGCCTGCATCATCTGTAATGGCGATCGGCGCAGGCTCCCAGCCGGTGCCGGGGCCAACCGATCCGGAATCCTCCATCGCAGTCAGGAATTCGTGAGAAACGAACGGATTGTCGTTCCCGCCGAGGGCGTTCCATTCGTCAGCGTCGAAAGCGCCCACGGATGAAGCGATGCGAACGGTCAATTCGGGCGAATTCACGCCAGACCTTCCCCTTCGGCAATCAGCGCATCGGCCAGCGCCAGGCCGGTCGCACGGGTTTCAGGCGAGCGGACGGTCCATGTCAGCAACGGATGCCCCGCCGCCCGCCAAGCCGCGGCCTCGGGCCGATGGAGATCGCGCACATCGATGGCGAGGAAATCGGGCTCGGCTGCGGCCAGCGCCTCGGGCCTGCGCCACGCGCCTTCAAAGCCGTTTTCGAGGCTGTCGGTGCCGACCAAGCCTCGCGTGATCGAAGGGGCCTGCACTGCGAACCATTCCGGCACACGCGGATCAAAGCTCATAACCGCAACGTCACCGTGATAGGTGTCGAGCAGCCATGCGACGGACGAACAGGTCCATTCGACATCATAGCCCGGCATGGACTTGATCTCGATCAGCAGCGGCACCCGTCCTGCGATGCTTTCCAGAAAGCGCGCCAGCCGGACGGGATGCTGATCGGTGCCGAGCAGGCGGAGTTCTTCCAGCTCACCGGCGGTCAGGGCAGCAGCCATCCCCGCCTCGCCCGTCAGCCGGACAAGGTCCCAATCGTGGAACACCATCGGGTGATCGTCATGGCTGCGCTGGATGTCGCATTCTATCCCCATGCCGCGGGCTATCGCGCCTTCGGCAGCGGCGAGCGAGTTTTCCGGCACGCCCGGACGATGCAGCCCGCGGTGGGCATATTCCCACGCGGTCAGCCAGTCCGGGGCGGGCCGCGCGGTCATGCCTTCAGAGCGACAATCGCATCGACTTCCACCGCCGCACCGCGCGGCAGAGCGGGCACGCCCACAGCTGCACGGGCGTGCTGACCGGCGCCGCCGAAGATTTCCTCCATCAGGTCGGATGCGCCGTTGGCGACTTCCGGCTGCTGGGTGAAATCGGCGGTGCAATTGATGAATGCACCCAGCTTCACCACCCGTTCCACCTGATCGAGCAGCCCAGCCGCCTGAAGCTGCGCCACGATCATCAGCCCGCAGGCGCGCGCGGCGACCTTTCCGTCCTCAACGCTGACATCATCACCGAGCCGTCCGGTCACCACCACGCCATCGACAAAGGGCAACTGGCCCGAAACATAGGCCATGCCGCCGCTCACCACGACCGGCACATAGCTGGCGACAGGCGCGGCGGCCTTGGGCAGGGTAATGCCGAGTTCGGCGATTTTCGCGGTGTAGCTCATATTCAGTCCTCCAGTCGTTCGAGCAGCCAGGGCAGGGCTTCGTCCCAGTGATCAATGCGGGCTTCGGCGTGGCCGGCCTTGTGGGCACAATCAATGGCGTGAGCGATCATCGGTTCGCCACACAGGTGCAGACGGGTCACATGCGGGGTGATTTCCGCGACCGACGCATGGTGCTGGGCCAGATCGTCGATGAACAGCGCTTTGGCAGGCGCATATTCTTCGATGATCGCCTTGAGCGCCGGACCTTTGGGCCCCTGATTGGTGAAGACGCGGGCGTTAATGCCAACCTTGGCAAGCTGCTCGGCGCGGGCATCGCGGTGGTGATCGGTGAGGTTGGTCAGGATCACCACATCGGCCTTTTCGGCGAGGGTGTTGATCCCCTCCACCGCGCCCGCGATCGGCTTTTGCGAATCCATTTCGTTGTCGAAGAATTCGCGAAGCATCCGCCAGATATCGGGCGGGGCGAGCAGTTCTCCGCTGTCCTTCCAGCGCAGCGCCTCGGCGAAATTGTGACCTTCAAGGTGGAAGCTGATGCCTTGCGAGGCCTCCAGCCAGTCCTTGAAGGGGGCGACCATGTGCAGCAGCACTTCGTCGCAATCGGAGATGATCAGGGGGCGGGTCATGACAGCAAAGCGTCCTTGGCGGCGACCAGTTCCTCGGGCGTAACGGCCAGTGCCTCTGCCGCGCGGATCAGATCGGGTTCGTGGTTGGCGAGAAATTCGAGCGCCGAGGCGAGAATCGCGGGATCGCCCAATCCGCTCCGTAATGAATCGGGATCAAGCCCGGTGAGTTCAAGATAGCGTGCAGCGCGATCCTCGCATTCCAGCACCCAGCCGAGCGCGGCTAGCGCGAGAACCTGAGGATTGGCGGGCTCGGTTACGGGGCGAAGCGGGATTGTCCTGTCCTCCGGGAGGGTCTAATCACATGGCGGGCAAAATCGGGGCGTTCAGTGACAAAGCGGATCATGGTTGTCGAGGATAATGACCTCAACAGGAAATTGTTCTGCGACGTGCTTCGCGCCAACGGCTTCGAGGTCGAGCCGGTGGCAGAAGGCGACAAGGTTCTGGAAACGGCGCGCGCAACCGCGCCCGATCTGATCATCATGGATATCCAGCTCGGCGGCATTTCGGGCGTCGACCTGATCGAGGCGGCCAAGCGTGATCGCAGGCTGGCGGGCATTCCGGTGCTGGCAGTGACCGCCTTTGCCGCCAAGGGTGACGAGGAACGCATCCGGGCGGCAGGCGCAGCGGGCTATCTGTCCAAGCCGGTCTCGATCAGCCCGTTCATGAACGCAGTGCGCGGGCTGCTCCCGCCCGAACCGCTGCCGGCGACGGCGAAAGCTTGACAAGCTGCATCATCCGCCGCTTTGCACCCGTAGCTACGCCTAAGATACAGGGCCAAGGCCCAACCGACCCACAGAAAGCACGCGCCCATGACCCCCGCCGATGTCGATACCACCATCCGCACTCTTGTCGAACCCTTCAACAAGAAAGGCATTGCGATCGAGGACGCGACCACCTTTGCCGGCGATCTGGAATTCGACAGCCTGACCGTCATGGATTTCGTCGCCGCGATCGAGGATGAATTCGACATCATCATCAGCATGAACCAGCAGGCCGAAATCGAAAACTGGGGCCAGCTCGTCGCAGCAGTGCACAAGCTTCAGGATAGCTGATAAGGGCCTTCCCCATGACTGACACCAGCGCCCCCGTTCAGCCCGTCGACCTGCTCTCGAAGTTCGATCCGATCATTCAGACCCGCGAGCAGCTGCTTGCCGCCGGGGTGGAGGATCCGTTCAATCTGGTGATGGAACAGGTGCTCTCGCCGACCCGCGCGATCTGCAACGGGCGCGATACGATCCTGCTTGGCACCTATAATTACATGGGCATGACCTTCGACGATGATGTCATCGCCGCGGGCAAGCAGGCGATGGAGGATTTCGGCGCAGGGACCACCGGCAGCCGCGTATTGAACGGCACTTTCCGCGACCACCGCGATGTGGAAGCGGCGCTGCGCGAATTCTACGGGATGGACCACGCGATGGTCTTCTCGACCGGGTATCAGGCCAACCTCGGCATCATCTCGACGCTGGCGGGCAAGGGCGATTACATCATCCTCGATATCGACAGCCATGCATCGATCTATGATGGCTGCGCGATGGGCAAGGCCGAGGTCGTCCCGTTCAAGCACAACGATATTGAAGCGCTGGAAAAGCGCCTGAAGCGCATCCCCGAAGGTGCGGGCAAGCTGGTAGTGCTCGAAGGCGTCTATTCGATGATGGGCGATGTCGCGCCGTTGAAGGAAATGGTCCGCATCGCCAAGGAACACGGAGCGATGGTGCTGGTCGACGAGGCGCATTCGATGGGCTTCATCGGCGAACATGGCCGCGGCGTTGCCGAAGAACAGGGCGTGCTCGATCAGGTCGATTTCATCATCGGCACCTTCTCGAAAAGCGTCGGCACGGTCGGCGGGTTCTGCGTGTCGAACCACCCGAAGTTCGAAGTGATGCGGCTGGTGTGCCGTCCCTATGTCTTCACCGCTGCCCTGCCGCCGAGCGTGATGGCGAGCAGCGCCACCTCGATCCGCAAGCTGATGCACGGCGGGAACAAGCGCGCGCATCTGTGGGAAAACAGTCGCACGCTTCACAAGGGCCTGCGCGATCTCGGCTTCAAGCTGGGCACCGAAACCCCGCAAAGCGCGATCATCGCCGTCATCATGCCCGATCTTGAACGCGGCGCGATGATGTGGGAGGCGCTGCTGAAAGAGGGCCTTTACGTCAACCTCGCCCGGCCACCGGCGACCCCGGCGGGCATGACCCTGCTGCGCTGCTCGCTGTGCGCGGAACATTCCGCCGAACAGGTCCAGACCATCCTCGGCATGTTCGAACGCGCTGGCAAGGCGATCGGGATCATCTGAAGTTTCTTGCCGCGCTGACCCGCGGCCCCCCGGCCAGCTTTCCCACCCGGCCACCACAGAAGAGTGGTGCTATTGGTGACCGAGTGAGGCGGCGCGGCGGAGGGTCTGCCAGATCACGCCAGTAAGCCTCTGATCAGTGGATCGAAATGATCCGGTCCACGGCGCGCCATTCCTGCGGGCTGATCAGGTGCTTGTGGGCGACCCGCACCGAATGCAGCACCGCGTCGATCTCGCGCCGCCAGAACGCAAGGAAGCGGTCGAGCTCTGGGAACTGGGGCGCCACATCATATTGCTGCATCACGAATTGCTGCAACAGGCTGCGATGATCGGGCATGTAGTAATGGATTTCGACCGTGGTCAGGCCGTAGCCTGTTATCTGGGCGAGGAACGCGCGGTCGGTCATCACTCCTCCTCTTGTGCGACGGGAAGAAAAGCGTGGATGCGAAGAAATCACACGCGCAGGCGGCTCGTCAAGACCGGAGCCGCTCTGTGCTTGCTTGCCAGCTCGCCACTATTTAACCAAACTGGTTATTTATCTTGACATCGTAACGCTCTCTGGTTATCAGAGGGCATCATCAAAAAATTGCGATTCGCCAGCAGGCGGCCTTCAGGGATCGGAGGGCTGCCTGTTTTCGCGTCGCCATGGGAGTCCTGACCATGGATAAAGCCGCGCCGCCCCGATCCCGTAGCGACGCCACCACCCCCGGACGGCACTGGCGCACGCGGTTCCTCGAAACGCTCGCCGCCACCTCGAATATCGAACGTGCCGCAGCCGCCGCGAAAGTGACCCTCGCCCGCGCCTACCAGACCCGCCGCACTGAACCGGAATTCGCCCGCGCATGGCTGGCCGCCATCGCCGACGGCTATCTCAATCTCGAAATGGAGGTGATCCGCCGCCTGCGCGAAGGCGATCTGGTCACCGACAATGGCGACAAGTTCGATTTCGCCAATGCGATCCGCCTGCTCGCCGCGCACCGCGACGGCACCGGGCGCGGGCAGACACAGGTCCGCGATGTCAGCGCCGCAGAGGTGCGCGCCTCGATCGACCGCAAGATCGAGGACATCCGCCGCCGGGTGGCCCGGCAGAAATTGATCGAAGGGAAAGGCGAATGACCGGCCCCTATGACGACATGATCGCCGACGAGACCCCGCAAGGTGCCCGGACCCGCCACCTGCTGAGCGAGGAACTGGATCAGAACGAGAAGAACAGTTTTGCTTATCTGTGGGAATATCTTGCCCGCAAGGAACAGCTCCCGCCGCCAGGCGACTGGCGAGTGTGGATGATCATGGCCGGGCGCGGCTTCGGTAAGACCCGCGCTGGTGCCGAATGGGTGCGGATGATCGCCGACAGCAACCCAGAAGCGCGCATCGCGCTGGTCTCATCCTCGCTGGCAGAAGCAAGAGCGGTGATGGTCGAAGGCGAAAGCGGGCTGCTGGCGATCTGCCGTCCGGGGCACAAGCCGGTGTTCGAGCCATCCTTGCACCGTGTGCGTTTCCAGAACGGGGCACAGGCCCAGCTGTTCTCCGCGGCCGAGCCTGAGAGCTTGCGTGGTCCGCAGCACAGCCACGCCTGGTGCGACGAGGTCGGCAAATGGCCGCTCGCCAATGAGCGTGCGACCCGTTGCTGGGACAACCTGATGCTGGGCATGCGGCTTGGCGACCATCCGCGCATCGCGGTCACCACCACGCCGCGCGCGGTGCCGCTGGTGCAGCGACTGGTGGCGCAGGCGAGCGCGGGTAGCGAAGTCGCGATCACCCGCGGCAAGACCGATGACAATGCCGGTCGCCTGCCCCAGCGGTTCCTTGAAGCGATCGACAGCGAATATGGCGGCACCCAGCTCGCCCGGCAGGAGATCGGTGGCGAACTGCTCGAAGATATCGCCGGGGCCTTGTGGACCCGGTCGCTGCTCGAACAATGCCGCGAAGACGGCGCTGTCCCCGAGGCGGCCCGTGTCGTCGTGGCCGTCGATCCTCCGGCGGGGGCGAATGGCGACGAATGCGGGATCATCGTCGCGATGCTGGGCGTCGACGGGATTGTGCGCGTGCTCGCCGATTGCTCGCTTGGCAATGCGTCTCCTGCGCAATGGGCGCAGCGGGTCGCGGATGCCGCGCATGAATGGTGCGCGGATCGGGTCGTGGCCGAAGCCAATCAAGGCGGCGCGATGGTCGATAGCGTGTTGCGCGCCGCCGATCAGGCTCTGCCTGTCAGGCTGGTGCATGCAGCCCGTGGCAAGGTTGCCCGGGCGGAGCCGGTCGCAGCGCTCTATGCCGCCGGGCGCGTGCGCCACGTCGGGGTCTTTGCCCGGCTGGAAGATCAGCTGTGCGGCTTGCTGGCCGGCGGCACCTATGCGGGGCCGGGACGCAGCCCGGACCGCGCCGACGCGCTGGTCTGGGCGCTGACCGAACTGCTGCTCGGCAGGTCCATCCGCCCCAGCGTCACGATGCTGTGACGGATTACGCAAACAAAGGAATTCCCATGGCCTTGCTCGACATCTTCCGCTCCGCCTTCAAGGGCGGGGAGCAAACCCGCGTGCCGCTCGGAGGCGGGGTTCCGCAGGGCTGGATTGCCGCCTTCGACAGCGGTCCCACAAGTTGCCACTACGTTTATGAGCGGGGCATCCGGGAGGGCTTTCTTGCCAATCCGATCGCCCAGCGTTCGGTGCGGCTGCTGGCAGAGGGGATCGGTCAGGCCCCGCTCGATTGCTCAGATCCGCGCCTTGCCGCACTGGTAACGGCGACAAGCGCAGGGCAATCGCTGGTCGAAACGCTGGCGGCCAATCTGCTGCTGCACGGCAATGCCTATGTGCAGATCATCAAGGACGCTGCCGGCACGCCGGTCGAACTGTTCGCCCTGCGCCCGGACCGGGTGCGGGTGGTGCTGGATGCGCAAGGCTGGCCCTGCGCCTTCGATTACACCGTGGACGGCAACGTCACCCGCCTGCCCGTCGAGGATGCAGACGGCTGGCCCGAGCTGCTCGCGATCCGCACCATGCACCCGCTCGACGATCACCGCGGGGCAGGCGCGCTCGAAGCGGCGTGGCAAGCGGTGCTGATCCACAATGCCGCGACCGCCTGGAACCACTCGCTGCTGGAGAATGCGGCGCGGCCTTCGGGCGCACTGGTCTACGAGACGGACGACGGGGCGACGCTGGCCCGCGACCAGTTCGAACGGCTGAAGCGCGAGCTGGAGATTGCCTTTTCGGGCCCGACCAATGCGGGCCGACCGATGCTGCTGGACGGCGGGCTGAGGTGGCAGTCGATGTCGCTGACCCCCGCCGACATGGACTTCGCGACCCTCAAGAGTGCGGCAGCGCGGGATATCGCGCTCGCCTTCGGGGTGCCGCCGATGCTGCTCGGGCTGCCGGGCGACAACACCTACGCCAACTACCGCGAGGCCAACCGCGCCCTGTGGCGGCTGACGTTGTTGCCGCTGGCCGAAAAGATCTTCGCCGCCCTGCGCGAAGGCCTCGCCCCGTGGTTCCCCGAGGCCGTGCTGGGCATCGATCTCGACCTTGTCCCGGCCCTGTCGGAAGACCGCGAGCGGCTGTGGTCGCAGGTCTCGGAGGCCGATTTCCTGAGCCGCGCCGAAAAACGCCAGATGCTGGGCTTCCCGCCCGAGGAGACTGCCCAATGAGCCGAGAAGACATTCTGGCCAGCCTGATGGCTCAGGCCCGCGAAGAGGGGGCCGAACTCGTGACCCTGCGGGCCATTGTCGAGGAAGCGAGCGCTCTTGCCACGGACCGTGCGCTGGAGCGGCTTGGCCTCGGCGATCCGGGCGCCGAGGGCGATCTTGTCGAGCTGCGCGAGCTGCTTCAGGCATGGCGCGACGCCAAGACCAGCGCGTGGAAGGCGTTCATCGACTGGATGATCCGCGGGCTTCTGGCGCTGCTGCTGGTCGGGATCGCGGTGCGGCTCGGCGTGTGGAAGCTGCTGTGAGCGGCCCCGCCCCCAGTCGCTCCGCCGCCATCCGCTTCGCCGGATATGCCGCACTGTTCGACATCGCCGATGCGGGCCGCGACACGATCCGCCGCGGGGCCTTCGCCCGGACGCTGGCGGGACGAACGCAGCCGCTGCCACTCTACTGGCAGCACCGCCCCGACCAGCCAATCGGCGTGATCGAGCATGTCGCCGAGGACGCGCGCGGTCTCAGAGTGATCGCCCGGATCGACCGTCCGCACAGCCGCGCCGCCCACCTGCTTACCGCGGGGCAGGTCAACGGCCTCAGCTTCGGCTTCCGCACCCGCAAGGCACGGCAGTCGGAAACAGGACGCGAGCTGATCGAAATCGACCTGTTCGAAGTCAGCCTCGTCACTCAACCGCTGCACCCGATGGCACGCGTCCACCTGCTCGCCTGACAGCGCCTCTGCTCCCGTCTCTCCCACCGGCCGCCATTGGGGCGGCCTTTTTTCTGCCCAACCGAAAGGCCTCTGCCCCATGGATCATATTGCTGCCCCCACCCCCACTGCTGCCACCGTCGACCCGCTCGACGCGAGCTTCGACATCATCGCCCGTCAGGATCAAGCCGAAGCCGACATCTCCGCCCTGCGCAGCGATGTCGACGAGGTGAAGTCTCGGCTCGACAAGGTTGCCCGTGCCGCCAGTCGCCCGGCGATGGGCGCCGCCGCACCGGCAACCGACGCGCCCGAAGTGAAGAGCTTCGTCGATGGCTACCTGCGCCTTGGCCGCGAGACCGAGATCAAGTCGCTGAGCGGTGTCACTCCGGGCGATGGCGGCTTTGCCGTGCCGCGCCAGATCGATGCGGCAATCGCCTCGCGGATCACCAAGATCAGCCCGATCCGCGCCATCGCGCAGGTCGTGCAGACCGGCACCGCCGGCTATCGCAAGCTGGTCGCGACCACCAATGTCGCCTCGGGCTGGGTCAGCGAGGCAGCCGCGCGCCCAGAAACCGGCACGCCCCAGTTTGCCGAAATCGCCCCGCCCAGCGGTGATCTCTATGCTAATCCGGCAGCCAGCCAGGCGATGCTCGACGATGTCGGTTTCGATCTGGAAGCATGGCTGGCAAACGAGATCGCCACCGAATTCGCCCGCGCCGAAGGGGCCGCCTTTGTCAATGGCACCGGCGTGAACCGGCCGGAGGGGTTCCTGGCCGGCACCAAGGCGACCGCCGAAGACGGGGTGCGTGCCTTCGGGACGATGCAATACATCGGCACCGGCAGCGCGACGGGGCTTGGCACGGGGCTCGACACCCGGCTGATCGACCTCATCCATGCGCTGCGCCCCGGGCATCGTCAGGGCGCGGTGTTCGTGATGAATTCGACCACCCTTGCCGCGGTGCGCAAGCTCAAGACCGCCGATGGCGCCTTCCTGTGGCAGCCGGGCATGGTCGAGGGCCAGCCCAACCGGCTGCTCGGCTATCCGGTGATCGAGGCTGAAGACATGCCCGATGTCGCAGGGGGGGCCTTCCCGATCGCGTTCGGCAACTTCAAGAACGGTTACCTGATCGCCGAACGCAGCGCCACGCGGGTGTTGCGCGATCCCTTCACCAACAAGCCCTTCGTCCACTTCTACGCGACCAAGCGGATTGGCGGGAAGGTCCTGGATTCGGCGGCGATCAAACTGCTCAAGGTCGAGGCGTAAGCCCCTCCTGTCCCCCGGCCCTTGCGCGTACCCCCTTTCGCGCACCGGGCCGGGTTCTCGCGCCCGCATCGCCTCAGGCCGTTCCTCCCGCCTGACCCGCGCGATGCGGGCGCATTCTTGTGGATCACATTTCGGGAGACACCGCTATGCAGCGGACAATCGTGCAGCCCCCGGTGCCCGGCGATGCTGCGCTGGCGGAACTCAAGCACTGGCTCGGCATCACCCGCCCCAACGACGACGAGGCGCTCGTGGCATTGCTCGCGACCAGCCTCACCATTTGCGAGGCGTTCACCGGTCGCACCCCGCTGCGGCAAACGGTCGAGGAATGGGTCAGGCTCGATGCGGGCTGGCAGGAACTGGCCTCGCGCCCGGTCAGCACCCTCACGGCTGCGGCGGTAATCGCCGATGACGGCACGCGCACGCCGGTTGCCGTGCTCGCCGATGCGCTCGAATGGCGGGTCGGGCCGGCTGCCTGCATCCGGCTGCTGCATCCGTTCGAGGGGCAGGCGCTGGCGGTTCAGCTGGTGACCGGGATTGCGGCGGACTGGAACGGCCTGCCCGCGCCCTTGCGCCACGGTATCGTCCGCCTTGCGGCACACCACTTCCGCGACCGCGAAGGCAAGCCCGGCGCCGTTCCGCCCGCCAGCGTCACGGCATTGTGGCGCCCCTGGCGCGAAGTGCGGCTGACATGATCCGGGTGCGGGCCGACGCCGGCACCATCGTCCAGCGCCTGCGCGCCCGGGCGGCGCGGATCGCTGTCGGTTATCTCAAGGCCCGCCGCCCCCGGCGCCGGTCCGATTGGCACTCTGCAACCGCTCTCTGGCCCCACTTCACGGGAGACCGCCGCGATGGAAAATGACCTGCGCGCCGCGCTGATCGCCTGGCTGCGCGCCGATCCGGCGCTCAGCCCGATCAACGCGATCGAGGAAGAGGCCCCGCTGTCCGTCACTCCGCCGTGGCTGGGCATCGCCGCCAGTGCAACGATCGACTGGGGCACCAAGGACCGCCCGGGCCGCGAGGTCCGCATCGCGCTGGAACTCGAAAGCCGCACCGATGCCGTTGCCGAGGATGCGCCCCTGCTGACCGCGATCGACCGGCGCGTGCAGGATCTGCCGTCCTTCCACCCCGGTTTCGAGGTTGCCTCGATCCGCTTCCTGCGTGCGCGCAGCGAGGCCCGCGCCGACAATCTGCGCGGGGGCCTGCTCGAATACCGCTTCCGCATTCTCGCCCCCCTTTGACGGAGTAGCCTATCATGCCCGCACAATCCGGCGCCGCCTTCCTGCTCAAGATCACCGACGGAGCATCGCCCCCCGCCTACCAGACCATCGCAGGCCTCAGGACCACGCAGATGTCGATCAACGGGGACACTGTGGTCGTCACGCACAAGCAATCGGGCGGCTGGCGCGATCTGTTGTCGGGGGCCGGGACCCGCTCGGTCTCGGTCAGCGCGGCGGGAATCTTCCTCGGCAGCGTCGCCGAAAACACCGTCCGCACCCGCGCGCTCGACGGAACGCTCGACGATTACGAACTGTCTTTCGAGGATGGCGCAAAGCTGCGCGGGAAGTTCCTCGTCCAGCGGCTCGACTATGCCGGGGATTTCAACGGTGAGCGCAGTTACACGCTCCAACTGGAGAGCTCCGGCCCGGTGGTGTCAGCGTGACACGCGCAGCCAATCCCTTGCGCGGAGAGGCCACGCTGATGGTGGCAGGTGTCACCCATGTGCTGCGGCCGAGTTTCGAGAACCTCGTGCTGGCTGAAGCGGAACTGGGCTCGCTCTTCGCGCTGGTCGAACGTGCCGCAGCCGGGGCGCTGACGCTCACCGAAATGACCGCGCTGCTGTGGCACTGCCTGCCCGCCGAGAACCGTCCAGATCGGATCGCAGTTGGCAAGGCGGTGCTGGCGATGGGCCTCGTCGGCGCCACCGCCCCGGTGCGCAGCGTGCTCGCACAGGTGCTTCAGGGCGAGCAATGACCGCCCGGTTCAGCGACGCCGCGCTCGCATGGGGCGTGCGCGCTGCGCATTTCCTCGGCTGGCGACCAGCCGAATTCTGGAGCGCCACCCCGGCTGAACTGGCGATGGCACTGACCGTGCCGCAGGAAACCCAGAACGCCCCTCTCCCCCCGCCAAGCCGCGAAGCAATCGCCCGCATGATGGAGCGCGACGCCGATGACTGACGATTTCGACGAACTGGTGATCGATGTTCGCGCCCGCACCGATGGCTTTGCCAGCGATGTGGATGCCATGCGCCGCTCGCTCGACAGCTCTCTGGTCGAAGGCTTCGGGCGGGCCGGCACGGTTCTGGAAAACAGCCTGCTATCCGCCCTCAGGCGCGGCAGCCTGGGTTTTGACGATCTCAAGCGCGTGGCCTTCAACGCTCTGGCCGAAATCGCAAGCTATGCCGTGCAATCCGGGATCAACAACCTGTTTGGCGGCGGCAACAATGGCGGGGGAGCCGGGGTCGGCGGCGGGGCGAGTGGGCTTGGCAGCCTGATCGGACAGACTGTCGGCGCGCTGTTTGGCCTGCCGGGCCGCGCCACCGGAGGCCCGGTGGCGCCGGGCCGCGCCTATCTGGTAGGTGAGCGCGGGCCGGAGGTATTCGTGCCGACCAGCTCCGGCCGGGTTGAGACCGGGGGCGGCGCAGGGCCGGGCCGCGATGTCCGCGTGGCGATCCAGGTCGCCGTGCCGCGCGGACAAGCCGCCCCCACCGCGATGCAGCGCTCCTCGCGCCAGATCGCCAGCGCCGTCCGCCGCGCGCTGCAACAGGCCTGAGCAAGGAAACACCCGATGGCATTCTGGCTCGCCCGCGATCAACGCGCGCAGGAACGCACCTTCATGCAGCGCTTCGATCCGCGCTTCTGGACCGTCAACTTCCCCCGCCCCGCAATGGCTTCGGTGGTGACGACGGGTCCGGATGCCTTGCGGGTCGATGTCGAACTTCACAATGCGGGCGAGCTGGTGGGTCTGATCTGGGACAGCGCAGATACGCTGGATCACCCGCTGCTCGCCTACGAAACCGACCGCGATTATCGCTTCACGACGCTCAGCTTCCGCTGGCAATCCACCGGCATCATCGCACTCGATCAGGTTAACGGCCCGACGCTGACGATCGAGGGGCGTGATGCGACAGGGCAGCCGCGTGTGTGGTATGTGCGCCTGTGGAACTATGCCGTCGGCACGCCCACCGACGCGCGCATCACCTTGCCCTTTTCCACCCTTGAAAGCGGCTTCGGCCTGCCCGGCGAGCCGATCTTTGCAGGCGACATCGACCGCATGTTCATCTCGCTGGTCGCGCCCGATTTCGTCCCCGGCAGCACGGCTCCGCTGGCCGCGCGGTTCAACGGGTCGGCGAGCATGACCGAGATTCGCGCCGAAGGTTCGCGGGCGATGCTCGCATTGGGCGATGTGCTCGTCCCACCACACGGCGAGCGCATGGCGACCGCCTATGACGATGCCTACAATCAGACCCCGGCGCGGCTGATGCGGGCGGTAACGGGGCTCGGCTACCGCGAGGATATCGTCCACTATGTCGGGATGAGCCATTTCATGCGGCTCGCCCGGCAGACTGACGGATCCTTGAGAGCCGCCGCCAGCGGGGCGCTCTGCACCCCGGCAAATGCATGGCACACCAGCTTCCTGACGCTCGCTCAGTCAGGCGGGTTCACGGTGATCGCCTCGCTTTCCTATGAGCTGTTCGACAGCTATTGCCCCGAAAGCTGGAAGCAACGCACCGCAAGCGGCGCACCTGCGTTGACCGGATGGGTGCCGCCCTCGACCTTGCTTTCGCCCGCCAACTCTGCGGCGAGGGGCTGGCTGGGACGGGTCGCGAATGCGCTGGTCGCACAGCTCAAGGCGGCAGGCCTGCCGGTGCGCTTCCAGATCGGGGAGCCATGGTGGTGGGTCACGCCCGCGCGTGAAATCTGCCTCTATGACGATGCTGCCAAGACTGCGTTCGGGGGCAATCCGCCAGTAATCGCCGATATTGCGGCGCCATTGGACGCCGCAGCCACCGCGCTGCTCGATGCGGCGGGTGTGCTCCTCGCGCAGTCCACAGCTGCGCTGACGACCGCCGTACGCACCGCAGCGCAAGGCCCTGCCGAAGTCCTGCTGCTCGCCTTCACGCCGACCATCCTCGATCCGGCGACGCCCGAGCTTTACCGTGCCAATCTGCCGACCGGCTGGGCACGCCCCGCCTTCGACCGCCTTCAGCTGGAAGATTACGACTGGCTCACCGCCGGAGCCGATGCAGCGCGGCGGGCGGCCTATGCCTTCGTCGACGCGCGACTTGGTTATCCGCTGGCGGAGCAGGATTATCTCGCCGGCTTCGTGCTCGACCCTGCCGATGCGGAAGCCTTTTGGGCGCGCATCGATGCCGGGATCGACCAGGCCGCAGAGCGGGGCATCACGCGGCGCTACGTCTGGGCGCTGCCGCAGGTCAACCGCGACGGCTACACCCGCCTCGCCCCCTCTCCGGAGCAAGACATGGACCCCTTCGACAATGTGCTCTACCCCTTCGCGCTGGGACGGAGCGCCTCGGTCGCGCCTGAATTCTCGACCTCGATCGCGGTGACGGCCTCCGGGCATGAGCTGCGCAATTCCTTGTGGTCCGACGCACGCCTGCACTTCGATGTCGGCCCCGGAATCCGCTCCGAAGGCGAACTTTCCGATCTCATCGCTTTTTTCCGCGCCCGCCGCGGCCCTGCGCGGGGCTTTCGGCTGATGGACCCTTTCGACAACAGTTCGAACGGCATGACCGGCGTTCCAACAATGCTCGATCAATTGCTGGGACTGGGTGACGGAGCGCGCACGGATTTCCAGCTGCTCAAGACCTACGGCGGCGGCGCAGAGCCGCAGGTGCGCGCCATCACCCGGCCGCGGATTGACACAATCGTGGTAAGCGTTGGCGGCGCGGCGACCAGTGCCTGGACGCTGGGCGAGAAAGGCATGATCCGCCTCGCCGCCGCCCCCGCCACCGGGGTTCAGGTGCGTGCGGGCTTCCGCTTCGATGTCCCGGTGCGCTTTGCCGAGGACCGGCTCGATGTCTCCGCTGTCAACTTCGCTGCCGGGGAGGCGCCCTCGGTGCCGTTGATCGAAGTCCGGGAGACCGCCTGATGCGCGTGTTCTTCGACCGCGAGCTGGATACGGTCGCGACCTTCTGGCGCATCTATCGCCGGGATGGCATCGCGCTCGCCTTCACCAGCCATGACCGCGACCTCAGTTTCGGCGGCATCCGTCACCTTGCTACGCCGGGCATGATTCCCGCCGCCATTCGCCTGACCGCCGAACTGGCCAATGACAGCGCCGAGGTGCAGGGCGCGCTCAATCACGATTCGATCCGCGAGGGCGATCTGGCCGCCGGGCTGTTCGATGATGCGGCGATCGAGATCGGCGCGGTCGACTGGACGAGCCTTGAGCACCACACGCTCTACACCGGGCAGATCGGACGGATCGAGGATGATCGCTCCCAATTCTCAGCCGAGTTGCGATCCAGCAAGAGCCTGCTTGAACAGGACCTTGTGCCGCGGACCAGCCCGACCTGTCGCGCCGCATTCTGCGGCCCCGGTTGCGGGCTTTCGGCGGTGCACTTTACCACGATACGTGCAGTCGCTGCGATCGATCTTGAGAGCAACCGCGTGCGCTTTGCCGGGCTCGACGGGGAGGCGCATGTGGATGGCCGCCTGCGCTTCATGGATGGGCCGCAGACCGGCGTTGTCTTCGGGGTGATCGACGCCGACGGCGAGTGGCTCGTGCTCGACCGCCCTCTGGTCACAGGCACGCAGGAAGGCACCCGTGCCGAACTGCGCGAAGGCTGCGATCATACCATTGCGACCTGTTCCGAACGGTTCGGCAATGCCGCCAATTTCCGCGGCGAGCCGTTTCTGCCGGGCAATGACCTGCTTGCCCGCTATGGTCAGCCGTGACCCATCCCGGTGACTCCGTCGCACAGGCGGCGCTGGAGCTGGTGGGTTGCCCGTTCCGCCTGCATGGACGCGACCCGGCCAGCGGAATCGATTGCGTCGGCCTGATCGCGGCGGCACTCACCGCGATCGGAGTGCGGCCTGTCGCGCCGGGCGGATATGCCTTGCGCAATCTCGGCATCGATCATTGGCTGCCATTCGCGGCGCAATCGGGGCTCATCCCTGTCACGGGCGAGACCAAGGCAGGGGACATCCTGCTGATCGCGCTCGGTTTTGCACAGCATCATCTGGTGATCGCCGCCGACACGCGGACCGTTGTGCACGCCCATGCCGGGCTGCGGCGCGTGGTTCATCAGCCGCGCGATCCCGCATGGCGGGTCACCGCGCATTGGCGCATCGCGCCGCTTCAGGAAGGCTAATCCCATGGCGACCATCATCCTCACCGCTGTCGGCAGCGCGATCGGCGGGCCGGTCGGCGGCTCGATCGGCGCCTTCATCGGCCAGCAGATCGACGCGCGGATCTTCGCCCCGAAGGGTCGCGAGGGGCCTCGGCTCAAGGAGCTGACGATCAGCACATCGAGCTACGGCCAGCCGATCCCGCGCCAGTTCGGGCGGATGCGGGTCGGCGGGACCGTGATCTGGTCGACCGACCTCATCGAAAGCAAGCGCAAGGAAAAAGGCCGCAAGGGTCAGCCCTCGACGACAGTCTATTCCTATTCGGCGTCCTTTGCTGTGGCCCTTTCCAGCACCCCGATCGACCGGCTCGGACGGATCTGGGCGGACGGCACCTTGTTGCGCGGCGCGCAGGATGATCTGAAGGTCGGCGGCAGCTTGCGGGTCTATCGCGGCTTCGGGGATGATCCGGTCGATCCGCTCATTGCCGCTGCCAAGGGCGCGCTCGCTCCGGCCTTCCGCGATTGCGCTTATGTGGTGTTCGAAAACCTTGAACTCGGCGATTACGGCAATCGCATACCGGCGCTGAGCTTCGAGATCTTCGCCGATGGCGGCGACGAGACAGTCTCGCTCGCCCAGCTTGTCCCCACCGCAACGCTGCCCGCCAATGAACCACCACTGGCACAGGCGCGCGGCTTTGCCGATGAGGGCGGTTCGCTGGCCTCCACGCTGGCGACAATCGATCAGGTCATCCCGCTTGTGTGCACCTCGGGAAGCGAGGGGCTGACGATCGCCACCCGCAGCGTACCGGGGGGTGACGTGATCACGCTCCCCGATCAACTCGCCAGCGATGCGAGCCAGCAGGATGAAGCGCGCGTCAAGCAGCGAGCGGGCCTTCCGGCTCTGAACCCGGCGGCCCTGCGGTATTATGACGAGCAGCGCGATTACCAGACCGGGGTCCAGCGCGCATCAGGCACCCGCAATGCCGGGCGGGAACTGATGATCGATCTTCCCGCCACCCTCACAGCCAATGGCGCGCGCCAGCTTGCCAACGATAGCGCCAACCGCGCGCGCTGGCAGCACGAAACGGTCAGCTGGCGGATCGGGGTGCTCGATCCGCGCCTGACTCCGGGCAGCATCGTGCGCTTGCCGTCTGCGCCGGGGCATTGGTTGTTGCGTAGCTGGGAGTGGCTCGACCGCGGCATTGCGCTGGAACTTGAACGCATCGCACCCGCGGGCGGCGCACCGCGTTCGAGCGATCCGGGCGATGGCCTGCCGATTTCAGACCTCCCGATCCCTGCCACACGGCTCGCCGTCTTCGAGGTGCCGCCCGAGCCGAGCACCAATCTTGCCGCCCCGCAGATTTTCGCGGCGGCCTCGGCGGTGAACAGCGCATGGCGCGGTGCGGCGCTGTTTGCCGTGCAGGGCACTGCCCTGGTCGAACTGGGTACGACCGGGTCGCGCCGGGCTGTGATCGGGGCGCTGGAAAGCCCCTTGCTCGCCTCTTCAGCCTTGCTTTTCGAACCACGCGCCGAGGCTGTGATCACGCTCGCAGCAGAAGATCTTGCCTTCACCGATACCGATCTGGCTGGCCTGTCCGCAGGCGCCAACCGGGTGCTCATCGGCGGCGAGCTGGTGCAGTTTCTCAACGCCGAGCCGCTGGGTGCAGGACGATGGCGGCTGACCGGGTTGCTGCGCGGACGCGGCGGGACCGAGCCAGCCGCTCTTACGGGCCACGCGGCCGGAACGGCGGCAGTCTTGATCGACGATGGCCTCGTCCCGCTCGACCCGCTTTTGGTTCCCCCGCAAGCCAGTTCGCAGATTGCAGGAATCGGCACGGGCGACAGCGAGCCGGTGATTGCCACGCTCGCCAATCCCGGCCTCTCCCGTCGCCCGCCGTGCCCGGTGCACCCGCGCATCGCGCTCGGCCCCGATGGAACGGCGACCTACAACTGGACCCGCCGTGCCCGCGGACAATACCGCTGGGACGACGGCGTCGAAGCGCCACTTGTCGAGGAGCGCGAGGCCTATCTCGTCGGGTTCGGCCCGGTCGAAGCGCCTCACGCCATCTGGCAACCCTCCGTGCCCGAATTGCAGCTCACGGCAGCTGACCGTGCAAGTCTGATCGCGGCCCATGGCGCGGGCGCGCTGTGGGTCCGCCAGATCGGCACATTCGACCGCTCAGCCCCGCTGCTGCTCGCAACATTATCCTGATTTTTCGAGAGGTTCCTCCGCGATGTCCGATCCTATCGCCTTTGCCAGCGCCACGCCCGCTCTTGGACTGCCCCTGCTGATAGCCGGGCAGGCACAGAAGGAGTTCTTCGTCAATGAAGCGCTGTGCGTGCTCGATGCGCTCAACGCCCGGGCGGTGACCGCATCGCAGCCTGCCCCGCCTGCCGCGGCGGCAGCGGGCGCCAGCTATCGCATTACGGCGCCCGCAACCGGAGCCTGGGCGGGGCAAGAGAACCGGGTGGCGGTCATGATCGGCGGCGACTGGCGCTTCATCGCGCCTGCCGAAGGATGGCTGTTGTTCGACCGAGCGGCTGGCCGGCTGCTCATCTACCGGTCGCAATGGCAGCCCGCCGCAGTGGTAGCAGTGCCCGCAGGCGGCAGCGTGATCGACACCGAAGCGCGAGCGACCCTGGCATCGCTCATCACTGCCCTGCAGAGCCTTGGTGTCCTTGGCGCACCGCCCGCCTGAAGCCTCTGATTGGCGGTTTTGCGCGCATTTCGCAGGACTATTTTTATCCACAGGCGCTTCAAAGCGACATTCTTGCAACACCCAGAGGGCATTGATTGCTTGCCTCACGCGGGGGGAAAAGATAGAGACACCCGGTGCCTCAAGTCTAATGCAAAGGGGAAATTTGGAAATGCGCAAACTCGTCATTGGAATGGCGATGGCCTCGACCGCGCTGACCACGCCCGCCATGGCCCGCGAAGGCCAGTGGTATATCCAGGGTGATGGCGGCGTGATGCTCGTGGAAGACCAGGCTATCGATGTTGCTGGCGTCTCGAATGATGCGGCGGCCAACTACGACACCGGTTATGACTTCGGCGGGATCGTCGGCTATGACTTCGGCGCGTTCCGCCTCGAAGCCGAAACCAGCTACCGCGCTGCCGATCTTCAGGACGTGTCGGCTGGCACCCGCGGCCTCGCGCTGAACCCTGCACCGGTCCCGGGCGGCATCAGCACCTTCACCGGCACTCGTGAAGCGCTCGGTGAAGTGAACGCTCTGAGCTTCATGCTCAACGGCCTTTTCGATTTCGGCAAGGATGACGGCATCCAGGCCTTCGCCGGTGGTGGTATCGGTGTGGCCCGCGTCGACATGGAAGGCACTTCGAATGCCAACGGTCCGGGCGTGTGGAACGATTCGGACACCGGCTTCGCGTGGCAGCTGCTTGCGGGCATCCGCGCACCGCTGAGCGATTCGTGGGACGTCGGTGTGAAGTATCGCTACTTCAACGTGCCGGACGTGAGCCTCGTCGACCCGCTCGGCCGCACGCTCGACACCAAGCTGAACAGCCACTCGCTGCTCGGCTCGATCACCTACAACTTCGGTGGCGCCGAGCCGGTTGCCGCGCCGGTCGCGGTGACCCCGCCGCCGCCTCCCCCGCCGCCGCCGCCGCCGCCGCCGCCGCCCCCGCCGCCCCCGCCGCCCCCGAAGGCTGCGTGCAACACGGGTCCGTACATCGTGTTCTTCGACTTCGATAAGTCGGACATCACCTCGGAAGCTGCTGGCATCCTCAACAGCGCCGTCACCGCCTACGCCAACTGCGGCACGGCGAGCGTGATGCTGGCCGGTCACACTGACCGCGCGGGCAGCAACAAGTACAACGAAGGTCTCGCCGAGCGTCGCAACACCGCCGTTCGCACCTACCTCACCGGTCGTGGTATCCCGGCTGGCCGCATCACCGGCCAGGCTTTCGGCGAAACCAAGCCGCGGGTCCCGACCGCCGACGGCGTGCGCGAAGCGCAGAACCGTCGCGTGGAAGTGACTTACGGTCCGGGTTCGGGCATGTAAGCCCAGCCTCCATGGCTACAGAAAGAGGGGCCGGAGCGATCCGGCCCCTTTTTTGTTGCCCTCAGAGTGCGCTGGCGTCGCTCCCATCGACCGTGGCAACCCAAGGCTGATCAGCCGCCGCATCGATCATCGCAAGTTGCCGCTCGCTCCGTAGCATGGACCAATTGGCCCGCGCCGCGGCGCGCATCTGTGCTTGCGAGGCGCACACGCAACCTCCTCCCGGGCATCACATCCCGGCAGGCTTTTCTTGCTGCAATAAGGCGCGAGACAACCGGCGCGGAAAGAACCGCTCCACCCTTTTTAGGTCAACGCCGCGGCAATGGGCGTCAGGCCCCACGCTCGGCTGCCGCAGCCCGTTCGGCGATTGTCGCTTCCGCCTCGGGTAGCGCGCGGTAGGCATAAATCAGCAGCGCCAGCGAAATCGGCGCCACCCCGATCAGCGACAACACGCCAATGCGCAAGCTACCGCTAAGATCGGAGATTGCGCCAACCATGTATGGCCCCAGCCCCAACCCGACGAGCGTCGTCGCCAGAAAGAACGAGGCTGTCGCGGTCCCGCGCATCCGCGGTAGCACGAGGTCCTGGGTGGTGGCAGCCGCAGCACCCAGCGCCGTTGCCGCGAACATCCCCGCGAGGAAGTTCATCACGTAGAACATGGTCGCGCTCTCGGTCGTGAAGCCAACCCAGATCGGGATAATCGGCGCCAGAATGCCGAACATCACCACCAGAATCCGGCCCGATGGATTGCGCTGTCGCAGCCAGTCCGACATCCGCCCGCCAAGGATGACCCCCAGAAAACCCGATGCTGCGCCGCAGCCGCCCAGCACGAAGGCAAGTTCCTCTTTCGGCAGCTTCAGGACCGTCTCCGCATAGGGCGCCGACCACAGCGCCAGCGCATAGGCACCCAACGAGACCAGTCCGTAACCCAGCGCGGTGCAGATGAAAGCGGGCGTCCCCCAGATTAGCCGGAACGTCGCAGGATCCTGCCTGCGGAGGGTCGAAGCCCACGAAAAAACGGCATAATAGCCGAATGCGATCGCCGACCATTGCGGCACGTTCCCGGTCAGCTCGATCATCACCAGCGCAAAAGCGAACATCGCTGCCGCGACCGCCAGATTGACAAGCGCCGCCATCCACCCGCGGATTGCGGCATGGATCAAGGTAAGGGGCGGCAGCAGGGTCGACAGATCAATGAGGAAATCGATCAGGGGGTGGCGCTCGCCGCTGGCCGCATCCGGCTGGCGCGCTGGCTCACGCAGCGATGCCACCCACAGGGCCAGCAGCACGCCTGGCAGGCCCACGGCAACGAAGGCCGCCTGCCAGCCGACCAGTCCGCCGAGCCCGCCTTCAGGATAGGCAGCATCCCACCACTTCGAAATCTTCGCCCCGATCAGCAGCGACACGCCCCCGCCGATGTAAAGGCCCGAAGAATAGACCGCGAGCGCCGTGGCGCGCTGGCGCGAGGGGAAATAGTCCGAGATCAGCGAATAAGCGGTCGGGCTGGCGGTTGCCTCACCCACGCCCACGCCCATCCGTGCCAGCGACAGCGTGAAGAAATTGCGCGTAAAGCCCGACAGCGCGGTCATCGTCGACCATAGCACCAATCCGATGGTCAGCAGCCGCACCCGGTTCCAGCGATCCGCCAACCGTCCGAGCGGGACACCGAACAGCGCGTAGAACACAGCGAAGGCCGCGCCGCCCAGAAAGCCCAGCTCGCCATCGGACAGACCCAGATCGCGCTTGATGTCGACCGCAAGGATCGCAAGGATCTGCCGGTCGATGAAGTTGAGGATATAGACCACAACCAGCACGCCCAGCACATACCAGCTGTAAGCGGACGCAGGCGCCTCGCTGCGGTCAGGCGCCGCCGTGGTTTCCTCGCTCAAAACCGATCCCCTATCCCATATCCTTGCTCAAGCCCGGCGTTCTGCCGGTCAGGCGCTGTAGCGTGTGCTATCGACAATCCCCGCCTCGGCAAAACCCTTTTTCCGCAGGCGGCAGGAATCGCACAGGCCGCAGGCGAGCCCCTCGCGCGTCGGGTCGTAACACGACCAGCTCCACGCCGGATCAAGCCCCAGCCGCGCGCATTCGCGGGCGATGTCGGCCTTGGTCATGTGCTGGAGCGGCGCGTGGATCGTGAAGGGCGCCCCCTCGACCCCAGCCTTGGTGCCAAGCCGCGCAGTCTCTGCAAAGCTGGCAATGAATTCAGGGCGGCAATCGGGATAGCCCGAATAGTCGAGCGCGTTCACGCCGATGAACACATCCCGCGCGCCGGCTGCTTCGGCGCAGGCCGTGGTCAGCGCGAGGAACACAAGGTTGCGTGCCGGGACATAGGTCACCGGGATATCGTCACCCACCCCGCCCTTGGGCACATCGATCGCATCGGTCAGCGCAGAGCCGCCAAAGGCGCGCAGGTCGAGCGCGATCGGCGTGTGGCGCGCAAGGCCCAGCTTTTCGGCGATGCGCACAGCCGATTGCAGTTCGAGCTTGTGGCGCTGGCCGTAATCGACACTGAGCGCGTGGACCGCAAAGCCTGCTTCCTGCGCCAGTGCCGCTGTTACCATCGAATCCAGCCCGCCCGAAAGCAGCACCACGGCGAGCGGCTTGATTTGTCCTGGTTCAGTCATGCGCGCGGCCCTAACACGGCGGCGGTCAAAGGCAATGGAGCGGCCTTAGCAAGGGCCCGTGCGGCGAGCCTCGGCGGTCATCTGGAATGGCATGCCGCCGTGAATGCCCTGACTTTCGAGTTGCACCAGCGCCGGGGTTTCGCGGCGGATGCTGGTGCGGCCATAGCCATTGCCCGGGCAGGTGTACTGCACCGTGACCCGCGCCGCGCCGTCCTCGACAATGAACTGGCTGCACCCGCTTTCACGGTGCATGAGCTGGATCAGTTCCGCTCCGGACTTGATGCAGATCTTGCGATCGGGCGTGCCGCCGCGCTGCTTGATGGTCCATTCACCCTTGGTCAGCGTGCCGAGCATGGTAAGCCCGTTGCCCTGCGCCAGCACGGGCAGGGCAAGGCCGAGCGCCCCCACCCCCAACAGCGCCGCAACCGCGTGCTTGCCAAACCTGCTGTCAGTCTGGTTCGTCATGCCTGCTCTCATGCCAGTATTAAACGCGCGCGGATTGCAAAAATGCGTCGCGCCCGTCCCGGTGTACCGAAGTTTTCGACCAAGTGTCAGATCGCCAGTGCGAACGTCTTTGAACAGAAAGCGCAATCAACCGCGATAACGCCGTCGGGTCCGCGCATTTCGGCCTGTTCATCCGCCGGGAAGCGAGCGATGATGCTTTCGTAATGCGCTGCGGTGCAGCGGCACCCGCGCGACAGCACTGCGCCCGGCTGGACCCGCACTTCGGCTTCCTCGTGAAACAGCCGCCAGGCGATCGTCTCCAGCGAAAGTGCCGGATCGAGCAGTTCATCATGGCTGATTGTGCCCGCCAGCACCGCGACATGTTCCCAATCGGGATGGTCGAGGCGCACGTGGAGCCGCTCGCGCCCCTCCTCGCCGTCGGGCAGGTGCTGCACCAGCAGCCCGCCCGCCATGCGCCCGTCCGCACCGGCGCGGCTGGCGACGCGAATCAGTGTCGGGATCTGTTCGGACTGACTGAAATAGCTCTCGCACGCCTCGGCGAGGCTATCCCCCTCCAGCGGGACGATGCCCTGATAGCGCTGGCGCCCTTCCGTCTCGAAGGTAACCGCGAGATAGCCACCGCCGAACAGTGCGTGGAGCGACGGATTGGCACCAAGCCCGGCCAGCCGTTCGCGATCAAAGTCGGCATAGCCGCGCACCGCGCCGGCGCGATAATCGCACACCAGCAGGCTGACGATGCCGCCTTCGGTCTGGGCCTGCATCGTCATCTGGGCTTGTTCACCCTTGAGCAGGCCGCCCATCAGGGTTCCCAGAACCAGCGCCTCACCCAGAAGGTGAGTGATCGGTGCGGGGTAATCATGGGCGCGCAGCACCTCTTCCAGAACGCCCTCCATGCGCACCATCCGCCCACGCGCATTGCGCGCCGGCAGGGTGAAGCCCATGAGAGTGTCGGAAAAGGTCTCTGCGGTTTGCGTCGTTTCGTTCATGCGCCGCCATATGGGGACGGTTGCGCGCGCGCGAAAGCCCCCCTCAACTGCCGAGCAGCCCGAAGGCCCACAGCAGCACGGATTTCTGCGCGTGGATGCGGTTCTCCGCTTCATCGAAGACCACGGATTGGGGGCCTTCGAACACCTCTTGGCTGACTTCCTCACCGACATGGGCGGGCAGGCAGTGGAGGAACACGGCATCGGGCTTGGCATGGGCCATCAGCGCGGCGTTGACCTGATAGGGCGCCATCGCCGCGAGCTTTTCCTCGGCATGGGCCTGCCCCATCGAGATCCAGGTGTCGGTGACGATCAAATCCGCGCCGCTGGCCGCCGCCTGGGCGTCCTGCGTCAAGGTGACGGTCGCACCGCCCGCGCGCGCCAGTTCGACGAAGGCTGGATCGGGTTCATAGCCGAGCGGCGTCGCCACGCGGACGTTGAACTTGAACAGCCCCGCCGCTTCGAGAATCGAGTGCAGCACGTTGTTGCCATCACCGAACCAAGCAACTTCCAGACCGGGCAGGGCCTTGCCGTGCTCGATCACCGTCAGCAGATCGGCGACGATCTGGCAGGGGTGCGACATGTCGGTGAGGCCGTTGATCACCGGCACCGTGGCGTGGGCGGCCATCTCCTCGATCTTGGCGTGATCGTCGGTGCGCAGCATGATGCCATCGACCATCCGGCTCAGCACGCGCGCGGTATCAGCGATGCTCTCCCCGCGGCCAAGCTGGCTGGAGGCCGAATCCAGCAGCAGCACCGTGCCGCCCAACTGGCGCATCGCGATGTCGAAGCTGACGCGGGTGCGGGTCGAGTTCTTCTCGAACACCAGCGCCAGCACACGACCCGCGAGCGGCGCGTCGGCATCGGGCGCGCCCTTCGGCAGGTCTGCGCGCGCCGCCTTGCGATCCAGCGCATCATTGATCATCGCGGCAAGATCATCGCCCCCGGCATCGCCAAGGTCGAGGAAATGGCGGAACTGCACCCCCGCGCCGCTCATGCTGCCTCAGGCACCTTGAAGCTCGCCGCACCGGCCGAAAGCTTTTCCATGAATTCGTCGATCTCGGCATCATCGATCACCAGCGGCGGGATGATGCGGATAGTGTTGTCGCCCGCGGCCACGGTCAGCAGCTGGTGATGATCGCGCAGGTGAACGTAGAAGGGGCGGCTTTCCATCTTCATCTTGAGGCCCAGCATCAGGCCCTTGCCCCGCACCAGTTCGAAGAGTTCGGGGTAGTTGCCGATGAACTGTTCGAGCCGCGCGCGCAGGCGCTCGCCCTTCTCGGCCACAGACGCGAGGAACGCCTCGTTCGCCACGGCCTCCATCACCGCGGTTCCCGCCGCCATTGCGAGCGGGTTGCCGCCATAGGTGGAGCCATGCGTGCCGAAGGTCATGCCGCGCGCCGCCTTTTCGGTGGCGATGCACGCGCCAAGCGGGAAGCCGCCGCCGATGCCCTTGGCGGTGGCGAGGATGTCGGGCTCGATGCCGTAATGTTCATAGGCATAAAGCTTGCCGGTGCGCGCAACGCCGCACTGCACTTCATCGAGCACCAGCATCAGATCATGCTCGTCCGCCAGCTTGCGCAGGCCCTGCATGAATTCGACCGACGCGGGGCGAATTCCGCCCTCGCCCTGGATCGGCTCGACCAGGAAACCCGCCGTGTTCGGCCCGATCAACGCCTTGGCCGCTTCCAGATCGTCGAACGGCGCATACTTGAACCCGGCGAGCAGGGGCGAGAAGCCGTGGTGCATCTTTTCCTGATTGGACGCCGAGATGGTCGCCATCGTCCGCCCGTGGAAGGCGTTGTGAAAAGTGATCAGCTCGAAGCGGTTTGCGTCACCCGCCTCGCCGGCGTTCTGGTGATAGGCGCGCGCCGTCTTGATCGCAGCCTCGACTGCTTCGGCGCCCGAATTGGTGAAGAACACCGTGTCGCCAAAGGTCTTGTCGACCAGCCACTGCGCCAGTTTCTCGCCCTGCGGGCTGCCATAGAGGTTCGAAACATGCATCAACGTCGCCGCCTGCTGCTGGATCGCGCCGATCAGCCCTTCATGCGAATGGCCGAGCAGGTTGACCGCAATGCCGCTGGCGAAATCGAGGTAGCGGGTGCCGTCCTCGCCGATCAGATGGCAGTGCTCGCCGCGCACCGGCCGGACTCCGCAGCGCGGATAGACGGGCATGAGCGGGGTAATCGACATAAGCAGCATCCTGAAATTGAGAAAGTCGGGGGTCTGAAACGCAAATGGCGGCCCTGAACCAGAGCCGCCATCTGCATTCCGTTTAATCTTCCGGCTCCCCTTGGTCAAACCACAGGGAGCGGGTTGCGGCCGGGTCAGCCTTCGATCGGTGCCAGATTGACGGCGGAATACTTTCCGCGTCGATCGACTTCGAGATCGAATTCGTATTTCTCGCCCTCGTTCAGCGCCGAAAGGCCCGAACGTTCGACAGCGCTGATGTGCACGAAGGCATCGGGCTGGCCGTCATCACGGACGAGGAAGCCGAAGCCCTTCATCGCGTTGAAGAACTTGACCGTGCCCTTGGCGCGCTCACCGGTCAGCTCGCGCTGCGGCGCGGCCGGCTTGGCCGCCACGGCGATCACGTCACCCACGACCTGAAGATCCTGCGCCGACACCTTGCCGCCGCGATCCACGAGGTTGTACTGAAGCTCCTGCCCTTCGGCGAGGCCTTCAAGCCCCGCACGCTCGACCGCGCTGATGTGAACGAACACATCCTCGCCGCCGCCATCCTGCTGGATGAAGCCGAAGCCTTTCTGGGAATTGAAGAACTTCACCGTGCCCTTGCCGGTGCCGACGATCTGGGCGGGCATGCGGCTGAAACCGCCGCCGCCACCACCGCCGCCGCCGGGGCCACGCGGGCCGCCGCCGAAGCCGCCGCCACCGCCGCGCGGGGCACCACCGCCGCCGCCGTAGCGATCACCGCCACCGCCGCCGCCGCCGAAACGGTCTCCACCGCCACCAAACCGGTCGCCGCCGCGATCACCGTAATCGCGCGGGGGCGGAAAACCGTCCATCCCGCCGCCAAACGGATCGAAGCCATCTTCGCCAAAACCGTCGCGTTTGTCGCGGCCGCGCCGGCGTCCCCTATCGTAACCCATAGATCAGTACGTACCTTGCCACACTGCCCGTCCTCCATTGCGCCGATGTCGTGGACAGTGAGCCGCACCGGACACAGACGCGCCGAGTTTGTGGTCCGGAGCGCACGTGCGGCAAGGTATAGCGCACAAAAGCTTGCTTTGCGAACGAAATTACCGCCGCCCGCTGATCGGCGCAACGCGGTGCGATGCGGGCGCTTGTGCGCCCCCGCGGCTTTGGGCATGAATGGGCGCCAAGGGTCACGGAAAAGCAGGACGGATCATGAGCGATTTTCGCCGCCTCAACGAAAATGTGTTGGTGAGCCCGCAACTTGCGGTGGAAGATATCGCCGGCGCTGCCGCGCTCGGCGTCACCACGATCGTCAACAATCGGCCCGATGGCGAGGACCCGTCGGCCCCGCAGGGTGATGCCATCGAGGCTGCCGCTGCCGCTGCCGGGCTCAATTACGTCGCCATTCCGATCGGCCACGCAGGCTTCAGCGAGCCGCAGGTGAACGCCATGATCGCCGCGCTGGAACAGGCCGAGGGCCCGATTCTCGCATATTGCCGGTCGGGCACCCGCTCCACGCTGCTCTGGGCGCTGGCGGCCGCCAAGCAGGGCGAGAATCCGGACGCCATTGCCCGCACCGCCGCGCAGGCGGGCTATGACGTCAGCCCGATTCGCAGCCTGATCGACATGCTCGCCGCGCGCTGAGGCGCCGCCTGCATGGAATTGTTGCTCCAGACTGCCGGTTCGCTGGTCGCGATCCTCGCGCTGGCGGGGCTGGCGTGGTGGATGAAGCTCGGGGGTATGCCGCGGCTTGATAGCGAGGATGCAGTGCACCGCGCGGCAGCCGAGGTGGAAGACGGCTTCACCCCTCTCGCTACCGCGACCGATGCCGGAGGCACCGCCGCGCTTGCCCGGGACGGCGCGGGCCGGATCATGGTCATCAAACGCCACGGCAACCGCTTTGCCGGGCGTGTGCTCGGTCCCGCAGGTCAGGCGCGGGTTTCGGGCCGCTCGCTCATCGTCGATGCGGGAGAGGCGCGCTTCGGCTCTGTGATTCTCACCCTCCCCGATGCGCAGGCTTGGGCCGATGCGATCAATCGGGTAAACGGGCCGCAACATGCCTGACTTCAACCCCACCCAATATGCCGTGCCGCTGTTCGTGGCGCTGGTGCTGGCCGAGATGATCTGGGCGAAGTTCCGCGCGCCGGAAGCCTACGAGCCCAAGGATACACTCGTCAGCCTCGCCTTCGGCCTCGGGTCAACCGTCGCGGGTGCGCTTCTCGGAGGGTTCGCACTCGCGCTGTTCATCAAGACCTACGAATACCGCATCTTCGATTTCGGCCCCGAATGGTGGGCGGTGTGGTGGGCGTGGCCAGTGTGCTTCGTGCTCGACGATCTCAAATATTACTGGGTCCACCGCGCCGGGCACCGCATCCGCTGGATGTGGGCGAGCCACGTGAACCACCATTCGAGCCAGCACTACAACCTCTCCACCGCGCTGCGGCAGACATGGACGGGGATGTTCACCTTCGGCTTCCTCTTCGCGGTGCCGCTGGTGATGCTCGGCTTCCACCCGGCGATGATCGCGATCTGCGGCGGGTTCAACCTGATCTACCAGTTCTGGATCCACACCGAAGCGATCAAGCGGATGCCCCCCTGGTTCGAGGCTGTGATGAACACCCCCTCGCACCACCGCGTCCACCATGCGACCAACCCGCGCTATCTCGACACCAATTACGCGGGCGTGTTCATCGTCTGGGACAAGCTGTTCGGCACCTTCACGCCCGAGGTGGAGGACGAGAAAATCCGCTACGGGATCGTCAAGCAGCTCGGCAGCTTCAACCTGTTGTGGGCGGTGTTCCACGAATGGATCGGAATGCTGACCGATATCTGGCGCGCGCCGTGGAAGCACAAGCTGTCCTACCTGCTGCGCGAACCCGGCTGGAGCCATGATGGCAGCCGTGAGACCAGCGACATGATCCGCGCCAGATGGCAGGCACGCACAGGCGCACCGGTTGTACCCCTCGCAACTTCAGTAGCTGATCGAAACGCGATTGCGGGCGGCGCGGAAGCCGCTTAAACCTCCCGACAAAGGGAGAGATCATGGAAAGTTTCGACTACATCGTCATCGGCGGTGGCAGCGCGGGCAGCGCGGTGGCCGGGCGGCTCGCGGTGGACGGCACGCGCCGGGTGTGCCTGCTGGAAGCGGGCGGGCGCAACGACAACGTCTTCATCAAGACGCCGGGCTTCATGCCCTTCATCCCCGAAAAGTCGAACTACCGCTACGAAACCGTGCCGCAGAAGGGCCTGAATGGCCGCACCGGCTACCAGCCGCGCGGGCGCGGGCTCGGCGGCTCCTCGGCGATCAACGCGATGGTCTATATTCGCGGCAACCGCTGGGATTACGACAACTGGGCGGCTGAGGGCTGCACCGGCTGGGCCTATGACGACGTGCTCCCGTACTTCAAGCGTGCCGAGGCGAACGAGCGCGGGGGGGACGATTATCACGGGTCCGGCGGCCCGCTGTTCGTCGAGGACCAGAAAAGCGCCAACCCCGCCAGCCACGCCTTTGTCGAGGCGGCCGCGGCTTTGCAGCTGCGCACCAATCCCGATTTCAATGGCGAGCGGCAGGACGGCTTCGGCCTCTACCAGGTCACCCAGCGCAAGGGCGAACGCTGGTCGGCAGCGCGCGCTTACGTTGAGCCGATCCGCGATCAGGGCAATTTCACCGTGCGCACCGATACACTGGTCGAAAGGCTGGTGATCGAGGGCGGGCGCGTCACCGGGGTCCAGATCCGACGCGGCGGCAAGAGCGAAACGCTGCTCGCCCGGCGCGGCGTGGTGCTGAGCGCGGGCGCGTTCAACTCGCCGCAGATCCTGATGCTGTCCGGCATCGGCCCGGCCGCGCACCTCAAGGCGCACGGCATCGAGGTGGTGCTCGATCGCGCAGGCGTCGGCGGCAACCTTCAGGACCACATCGACTACGTCTCCGGCTGGGAGACCGAGAGTGACCTGCTGATCGGCGGGACATTGAAGGGCACGCTGCGCATGGCCGCCGCGATGGTCGAACACCGGTTGAAGCGCACCGGGGTGATGACCACCTGCTACGCGGAAGCCGGCGGGTTCTGGACCGTCATGCCCGATAGCCCCGCCCCCGACGTGCAGTGGCACTTTGTGCCCGCCGTGCTCGAGGATCATGGGCGCGAAAAGGTCAAGGCGCACGGCTTCTCGCTCCACGCCTGCGTGCTGCGCCCGGAAAGCCGGGGCACGGTGCGGCTGGGCAGCGCCGATCCTGCGGCGGCCCCGATCATCGATCCCAACTTCCTCGATGACGAGCGCGACATGGCGGTGCTGCGCGGCGGCGTGCGCCTGTCGCACCGCATCGCCGAAGCACCGCCGATGCAGGCCTTCGGCCCGAAGGATCGCCATCCCATCGACCTCAATGACGACGCTGCATTGGACGCGATGATCCGCGCCCGGGCGGACACGGTCTACCACCCCGTCGGCACCTGCCGCATGGGGAGCGATGCGGACGCGGTGGTCGATCCGACGCTGAGGCTCAACGGGATTGAGGGCCTGTGGGTGGCCGATGCGAGCATCATGCCCAAGCTCGTCAGCGGCAACACCAACGCGCCCAGCATCATGATCGGCGAGCGGTGTGCGGACTTCGTGATGGCAGCCGAGAGAGCCTGAGAGCTAAGCAACCCGGGGAGCGCAGTCTCGGCCCGCCAACGGACGGGCCGCAAGCGCGAACGCGCGCCCGCAGGCGCCCCGTAGCGCAGCGGAGGGAACAGCGCCGAGGACGCTCGCCCGGAGGGGCGAGCGCAAAACAAAAAAAGGCCGGAGAGCTTTCGCTACTCCGGCCATATTCAGTTTGTTCGTTCGCAGGAGGAACAAGGTGAGGCGGGGGGAGGGGAGAGGGAGAGAGAGACCTCCCCCCGCCAAGCTGGTAAGGGGTGCGCTTAGTTGTAGGCGCGCTCCCCGTGTTCGGAGATGTCGAGGCCGTTGACTTCGCTTTCCTCGTCGACCCGGAGCCCGGTGACAGCCTTGGCGATGTACATGGCGATGGTGGTGCCGATCGCGGCGACAACGATGGTGACAACCACGGCGAAGGCCTGGGTCACAAGCTGGCCGCCCATGTCGTAATCGGCACCGCCCGGCCCACCCAGTGCGGGCGAATAGACAATGCCGGTGCCGATCGCGCCGACGATGCCGCCCACCCCGTGGATGCCGAAGGCGTCGAGCGCATCGTCATAGCCGAGCGCCGGCTTCACCTTGGCGACGAAGAAGTAGCAGATCACCGAGGCAATCGCGCCGAGCAGGATCGCGCCGAAGGGGCCCGAGTTGCCCGCCGCCGGGGTCACCGCGACAAGGCCGGCGATCACACCCGAGCAGAAGCCCAGTGCCGAACCCTTGTGGCCCATGGCCCGCTCGGTCAGCATCCAGAACAGACCGCCCGCCGCCGTGGCAACGAAGGTGTTGATCATGGCCAGCGCCGCCGAGCCATTGGCTTCCAGCGCGGAGCCAGCGTTGAAGCCGAACCAGCCCACCCACAGCAGGCCGGTGCCGACCATGGTCAGCGTCAGGCTGTGCGGGGGCATCGGCTCAGTGGGGTAACCGCGGCGCTTGCCGAGGATATAGGCGGCGACCAGCGCCGAGACGCCGGCGTTGATGTGTACCACGGTGCCGCCCGCGAAATCCAGCGCTCCCATCGCGAAGAAGTATCCGCGCGCTTCCCAGACCATGTGGGCCACGGGGAAGTAGACGATCGTCAGCCACACCAGCGTGAAGACCATCGTGGCGGAGAACTTCATGCGCTCCACCACCGAACCCAGCACCAGCGCAGCGGTGATCGCGGCGA
>VFQO010000210.1_pt1 | contig 73505 bp, 71 predicted proteins | sample 3512331 | NCBI WGS metagenome assembly VFQO01 (sample SAMN10412371, study PRJNA504923) | tailings metagenome | isolation source: Replicate 3 from Balatoc abandoned mine | place: Philippines: Itogon, Benguet | collected 2017-08-28 | reverse complement strand
ATCATATAATCGAAAATTCTACTTTTAAATGGTCCGAAATATTGGGATAGGGTCAGGGGGAATTGCGAGGAACAGAGTGACGAAAGATTGCTGATTACTGCGATTCATATATTGGATGAATCTACAAGAAAGCAAGTTGGCAAAGCAATCGTGAGTACTTAGATGAAAAATGTAGGCAAAATTACTGATTAAGCTATGCTGCTAATGGCTGAATTTCTTGTTTAATTTGACTACCAATTTCACTTTCAACCAGTTTTAATTCATAACTTGTTTGAAGATTAAGCCAGTATTGTGGCGTGGTGTTGAAGTAGCGCGCAAGTCGAAGCGCTGTGTCTGTTGTGATTCCACGTTTTTCTCTCACAATATCATTAATTCTCGGTGAAGGAACACGTAGGTGAATTGAAAGTGCGTTAGCAGTCAAACCCAAAGGATTCAGGTACTCTTCTCTTAAAATTTCACCGGGATGAATTGGTCGCATATTATTTTTTAACATTTCAAACTCCTATTTAGTGGTAGTCCACTATTTCAACAGCCTCAGGACCCAGCGCAGTCCATATGAAACAGAGGCGCCATTTATCGTTAATTCTTATACTATGTTGGCCTTCCCGGTCACCGTGTAATAACTCCAAACGGTTTCCAGGCGGTGACCGCAAATCGATTATTTCAACAGCATTGTCGAGCATTTGTAATTTACGCTCAGCCACATTTTGGAAATTTTTAAATCTTTTAGATTGGCCGCCCTCATATATAGCTTGGGTCTCTGAGCATTTAAAAGATTTAATTGTCATATATTATAATATAACGACTATCGTTAAACGTCAAACGATAAACATATTCATTGAGAAATTAAAAATTAATACTACTCGAATTGAGAATTGCACTATAGTTTCAATGCGCGAATATCGGCCAGATTGCGCCACCAGCCATAAGCATCCATGCCGCAGCCAAATACATAGCGGTTAGGCACGGTTAAGCCCACGAAATCAGCCTGTATCGGTTTGCTGTGCGGCAGATCTTTTTCAACCAGCACTGCACAGTGAACTTTGGCAGCGCCCAGGCTTAAGCATTTTTGCTGAATTTCTTTGAGGGTAATACCTTCATCAAGAATGTCATCTATGAGCAAGACGCTACGATTATTTAAATCAAGCTTAGGCATGGCTTGCCAGTGCAGCGTGTTGCCGACCGTGGTGTTTTGATAGCGGCTGGCATGCACGTAATCAAACTCTAAAGGGAAATTTAGTTCCGTGAGCAGCTGACCCGCGAATACTACACCACCACCCATCACACACATCACAACAGGGTTTTGCTCACTTAAAACAGCAGTAATTTCTTTTGCTACGCGCCGAATAGCAAGCTGCACATGTTCCGCACTGTGGATGAGTTCTGATTGTGCCAGAAGCTGGGCTGGATTATGCATGGCGACCTCTAGTGTATGGTGGGCTGCTCAGTGACGATTGAAGAAGCAAGCTCAGGATTGGCAGGCAAATGCGGGCTGTATTCTTCAACCCAGGCCACTAGCTGCGTTTTAATCAGCGTTTCGTTCGCGCTATGTGAGTGTTCTATCCAACCCAACAGCTGCTCCACCCATGCTGAGGCAGGCTTTCTGGCTTTGGCGATACGCAGTTTTTCGTGTGGGGTGGGCATGGTGTGCTCGTCATCTGCCAGCAATTCTTCATAGAGTTTTTCACCCGGACGCAAACCGACATATTGAATCTCGATTTCATCAGGCTGCAATCCTGAAAGCCTGATCATATCTGCCGCTAGCGCTGCTATTTTAACCGGCTCACCCATGTCCAGCACAAAAATCTCACCCCCCTGCCCCATTAAACCAGCTTGCATGACCAACTGTGCAGCTTCAGGAATCGACATGAAGTAACGTGTGATTTCAGGATGTGTAATCGTGATGGGGCCACCCTGTGCAATTTGCTCACGAAACTTAGGGATTACGCTGCCACTGCTGCCCAGCACATTACCAAAACGCACCATCACAAAGCGCGTACCGGGTTCACCCGGCGCAAGCTCGTCCTGCAGTCCTTGACATACCATTTCTGCAAGCCGCTTGCTGGCACCCATCACATTAGTTGGATTCACGGCTTTATCGGTTGATATCAGTACGAATTTAGCCACATTGGCTGCTTTGCAGGCCTGCGCCAAGACATAAGTGCCGAGCACATTATTGGAAAGCGCTTCCCAAACATTGCAGTTTTCCATCATGGGCACATGTTTATATGCCGCAGCGTGAAACACGACACCAGGTTGATATTGCGCCAGAAAGTGTGTGAGGCGCGTTTTGTTTTTCACATCACAGGTGAGATATACGATGCGTATAGGCAGGTTTTGCGCGCTGAACTCTTGCTCAAGCTGATACAAGGAAAACTCAGAGACATCCAGACAGATTAAAGTTTGCGGGTTGAACTTTACAATCTGACGGCATAATTCAGAACCAATCGAGCCTCCAGCGCCTGTCACCAGTGCTACACCATTTGAGATGAGGTGACTCAGGCCGGAACTATCAAGTTTCACTGGGTCACGCCCCAGCAAATCTTCAACATCCACTTTACGCACCTGCGAAATGCTGACTTTGCCGCTCATCATGTCGTCAATCGCAGGCACGGTTAGCACTTCTAAACCCAGTCTATTAGCGAGGTCTATGGCCTGCCTGCGTTTTAAATGATGCACAGCGGGCATCGCCACAATCACATGGCCAATGTCGTAGCGCTTGGCGATGTTTTCTAAATCCGCAATCACGCCACGCACTTTAACCCCAAACACTTCACGGCCGATCAATCTCACATCATCATCAAGCAAACCCACCACCTGCCATTGCGAACTGCGCGCCAGGTCTTTTACCAGCGTTGCGGCTGCTTCACCTGCGCCCAGCACCAACACAGGGTTGCCCTGGCGCAAGGTTGTACCGTAAAGTTTGTGGTCTTTCCAGGCGCGATAAGCAAATCGACTGCCGCCCATCATCAAAACCAGCAGAATCGGGTCAAGCACTAACACCGAGCGTGGGACTAATTGCCCATTTTGAGTCATAAACAAAATTAAACTAGCAAGCGCAGTTGCAGCAAGCACTGCAAAAACTATTCTTCTTAAGTCATTTACACTCGCAAAACGCCAAACACCACGATAAAGACCGAAACCAAGAAAAACGATAATCTGCAGAGGAAGTACCCACAAAAGTACAGGTAAAATATGTTGATAATGATCAGTTGGGATTGCAAAATTAAAACGTAATAAATACGAAACAATCCAAGCAACAGCGGCAACCACTGCATCGTGAAAAAGTGCAATAGAAGTTAAGGTATTAAGTTGATTGAAGTTTTTCATTATTTATTCGTTATGATTTTTTCTGTTTTTGCCAGCACATTACCTATAGCAGATATCATGTTGCCAATCTGCTCATCTGTAATAGTATGATGCACCAAAAAGCAAAAAGCATTGTCTGAGAAATAAGCTGCATTTTTTAACCTAAACTTTGGTGACAAATCAGAACTCTTAAATAATTTTTCTCTGTATATTTCGGAGCAAGCACCAGAAAAACACGGCACCAACGCCTTTTCAAATTCATTTATCAAAAAATCTCTTAATGACATGTTGTTGATAACAGTAGCAGAAAATTCGGATTGAATTTTTGCATAGCAACGGTAATAAGCATTCACGCCGCTTTGATACACAGGCGCATCAATGAAGCGATAAGTCTTTAAGACTTCGATAATTTTATTCGCATGAGCATTTCTTCTTTCAATCCAATATGGCAATTTTTTGAGTTGGAGCAACCCTATCGCTGATTGAAACTCAGTCATTCTGAAATTAGAACCTGCACTTTCAGTTAACCACCTGAATCCCACCGGATGCTCCCTTTCAAACACTGCATCATAGTTTCGCCCTATATCTTTATAAGCCCATGCTTGCTTATATTCAGCATTATCATCTAGCAACAGCATTCCACCTTCCCCACCGGTAGAAATGATTTTATCCTGGCAAAAACTAAATATTGCGGCATGCCCCCAAGAACCAACTTGCTTCCCTTCGATTGCCGCTCCATGTGCCTGTGCACAATCTTCAATCACCTTTAAATTGAATTTCTGAGCCAAAGCCATAATTGACTTCATATCACATGGCCAACCCCCTACATGCACTGGAATAATCGCCTTGGTTTTATTCGTAATCAGCTCTTCAACAGATTCAACTGAAATATTACCGCTTTCATAATCAATATCAGCAAAAATCGGCTTTGCTCCTAAAAGCAACACACAACTTGCAGATGCAACATAGCTTCTGCTAGTGACGATAACCTCGTCGCCAGGCTGTATATTCATCACACGTAATGCAAGCTCTAACGCAACTGTGCCGTTTGAAAGCGCAATACCGTATTTTTTACCAACAGTCCTTGCATACTCAGCTTCAAATTGCTTACCATAGCTTCCTGTCCAATAATTAACTTGGCCACTGATTAAAGTTTGACTCGCCGCAGCAATCTCATCTGGCTCATAAAATGGCCAAGGGGCTAATTTAGGGTGATTTAACACTTAAGCTCTACTTTTTATGTTGTTGACTCTTGCAGGAACACCACTTACCGTCGTGTGGGCAGCCACGTTCTTAGTTACTACTGCACCGGCACCTATCACTGCATAATCTTCAATGATCAAACCAGGTAACACAGTTGCATTAGACCCTATCAACACACCTCTGCCGATGCGAGTTCCACCGCCCAAGGTGACATTGGGAGCGATATGAGAAAAATCACCTACCGTACAATCGTGATCAACCACTGCTGCATGATTAATGATGCAATGATTGCCAATTGTTGCATCTGGTCCTAATATTGAGAGCGCTGCCAGCAAACAACCATCACCTACTCTTGAAGACTCTGCAAAGACAACTGAGGGATGTTTAACGCTAAAAAAATTTAAGTTGGCAAATTTTTTAGCGAGCATCTCCCTCGTTCTACAATTACCGATTGCCAAATGAATCAGAGTGTTTGATTTGTCTGGTAGGTTATCCATGTTGAATACTCGTAGACCTCTGTATGTATCCAGTGGATTATCGTCAATGAAGCCTTGGCAAATCAAGCCAGCTTTTTGCATGGCATCAAGCACCACCTTGCCATGCCCCCCAGCTCCGTAAATATAATAATTCATTGAGAGTTATTTCCTGTGAATTTTGGCATTGTGACTTCGCCTTTCGCGCTAATTCCCTCACTCAAGAAAACTTTTTTGACGGTCAAAAATAAAATTTTCAAATCAAGCATAAAGGAATGATGATCAACATACCAAACATCTAATTTAAACTTCTCATCCCAACTAATCGCATTACGGCCGTTCACCTGTGCCCAACCCGTAATACCGGGTCTAACCAAGTGCCTGCGAGACTGTTCGGGTGAATATAAAGGCAGGTATTCCATTAACAAAGGTCTAGGGCCTACTAAACTCAAATCACCTTTTATCACATTAAACAATTGAGGCAACTCGTCCAAGCTATATTTTCTTAAAGTTTTGCCAAAAGATAACAATCGAGCTTCATCAGACATCGCGAACTGATTGTCTGCAACATTCCGCATCGTTCTGAATTTATAAATATTAAATGACTTACCGTGCAAACCTGGTCTTGTCTGCACAAATAGAACTGGCCGACCCAGCTTTACTAAAACCAGTATATAGACAACCAATATCACTGGAAATAATAAAATCAAACTGGTGAGCGCAACTAAAAAATCAAAAATCCGCTTCAACACAACCCCTGATAATACTCTAACCATGCCTCACTTAACTTCTGTGATGAGAAACTCTTAATCACTCTATCTTTTGCAGTAATACCCAGCTTCGCCCGAAGCGCATTATCAACTATCAATTTTTGCATACACTTCTGAAGCTCATTTATATTTTTAACTTCAAAAAGCATACCAGTCTCTCCATCTAGGACAGCATCAGAAATGCCGTAAATATTTGAACCTATCGTGGGTATTCCAACAGCTGCTGCTTCAATGATGACATTGCCAAAGCCTTCACGGTAGCTAGGTAAACATAGTACGTCAGAGGCTGCCATGTACTCCTCCGGTGAGCTGGTAAAACTCACAAAGCTAACTTTGTCTTCATACTCTGAAGTGACATCTTTAATCTCCTCTGTAAGGTTAGCTTCATCAACCCCAACAAGTAATAAACGAGCATTTCTATGGATATCAGCAGCTTTTGAAAAAGCCTGCGCTAAATCTAAAACACCTTTGTCCCGGTTCAGCCTACCAATGAATAAAAATACCACATCATTTTCAGAAATCGACAAAGATGTTCTAATACGATTTCTGGCCTCATCATTAGGTTTAAATCTCTGTAATTCAACACCAGAAATTGAGCCTTCAAGCAGCACATCAGATTTATGTGCTTTCACCACTCCCTGTTTGACTAAGAACATACGTTGCGACGGGCTATCAATCAAGATATTGGTGCTTAAACAGGCAATTAATCTATCAAAATTTTTAAGCACAGCGCGCCTCAAGCTAGTTTTCGTTGCCCAAACTTGACCAGTGAAAGTATGTATCCTTATACCAACCCCTGTAATTGCTGAGGCCAACATCGCCAGTAAGCCCGCCTTAGGTGTAACGGAGTGAACTATTTTAAAATTATGTTTTTTAAATAATTTTAATAATTGAAAGAAGGCGGCAAGATCATGCCATAAAGAGATTTTTCTTTTTATGCGTACAGGTAAAATCGTGACAATATCACCCAAGCCTTGAAGTAACTGATCCGCACTCGCATCTAATGCAACATAAATGTCGAACTGCTGACTGAGAAGCCTAATAGGCTGTTGTAAAAAAGCATTCACTGTCATGCTAGAGGAAACAACAAAACATATTTTTATTTTCAATGAAGCAACCTTTAATTTTTAAAAAAATCAAGCATCAACGTAGACAAAACACTAGTAAATGATTTTTTTGGAACAAAGTCACTCAAAAATAGATATTTACGCAACAAAATGTTACTGATCTTATTTTTTTTCAATTACATTTAGTACATTCTGCCATTTTTTTTCAGTCAACACGTCTTGTTTTTTTATAACAGGATACTTCAGTAAAGTAAGTCGCTTAAGCATGTCCAATACAACTCTAGCCACAAATGACAGTAATGCCATTACAGAAAAATATAACTGTTTTTTTGCTATAAATTGTTTCAGCTGAATTTTCAAAACAGCTATACGAGTTCCAATTAGCTTATGCCAGTTAATGGAGCCACGAATGCGATACGCAAAAAGTTGTTCATTAATTATTAAGAAGTGGCTATTTTCATAAGTACGTAATAGCAGCTCCTGATCTTCACAAAAATATGGCGCAGGTTCAGCATAACGATGTTTACGAAACCATGTTATTTTACCCATCCAAGTTGGGTGTGGCAGACCTATACCACGCCAGGGTTTTGCAGAAATTTTGTCATTAGAGTCTGCACAGGCAAGAACCCCGGATAGTTCATTATGATCGCCGATTGTTAACGCCCGAATACCAACCAGATCAAGAGTTGGATCATTCCTCAACGCTCCAATTTGGCGTTCAAATCTTTCAGGATAAGAAACGTCATCCTGATCCATGCGCGCTAAATATTGACCTTGCGCCAGGTCAATCGCCTCATTCAGCCTGGATGCCAAACCTTTATTAGAGCCGTCTCTTAATATACGAATACGCGCATCTTTAATATCCGAGATCGAATCGAATGCATTATCTGTCGATCCATCATCAATAATCAGGAATTCCCAATTGGTAAATGTCTGTTTAACGATTGACAGCACAGCCAAACGTAAATATTTGCCAGCGTTATAAACCGGCATTGCAACTGTAATCACCGGGTGTAAATCATCACAACTCTGAAATAGTTTATCCATAATTTTTCATCAACCAATCACGGGTAAATCTTAACCCTTGATTAAAGCGAACTTTAGGCTGCCATCCATTAAGTGCCTGTAACTTAGCAGTATCAAGCACGTTGGCTTTCACATCAAAGGTACGTTCAGGCAAATGCTCAACATTAACCGTGCAGCCTATATCTTGCATCAGAGGTGTTATAGCATTAATTACATCCATGTTGGAAAGCCCCAACCCTGAGCCAATATTATATGTTTCTGAAAGCAAGCCGCTTTCAAGCGCACTAACAATTCCAGCGGCAAGGTCGCTTACATAAATATAGTCGCGTATAGATCCGTGCTGTCCGAATATTTTAATCGGCTCTCCACGCATCGCTGAAGCCATGGCCGTAGAAATAAATCCTTGGCCAACAAATGGTCTTTGGCCAATGCCATAAGCATTTGCAGGACGTACACATACAAACTTTAATCCATGAGTTGCCGCATAAAGATATGCATAATTCTCTAGAGTAAGCTTAGTAACGCCATATGGCGAAATTGGCTTGGTAGGATGTGTTTCCTGAATTGGTAATTTTTCCGCTTCACCATATACAGTACCTCCAGAGGATACTAATACAAGCTTAATACCCCTATCAGCAATTTTTGAAAACAGCTGGACTGTAGGTGGCAGGTTCTGCAATAAATCTGCCAAAGGATTCTCAAATGAAGTATTGGGGACAGTTGCATATGCCAGATGAATAACCTCTTGGTGCTTATCAAGCAAGCTGGTTATTAAATCATATTTACCAAAATCACCAGCTACGTAATCTACGCCATTTGGTAACGTGTTCCCTGGGTTTACAGTTCTACCCAATACAGTTACTTTTCTACCAGTAGCTAACAATTGAGCGGTAAGGTGTGAACCTATATATCCCGCACCGCCGATTACCAAAGTATGACTAAAGCTTGATGTCACAGCTTGATCCAACCTTTGGGCAATAAGTCACTCACGTCAGTGTTATTAGCAAACCACTGTTTAGGTGCAATCACAATCTTTTCAGGATTAGCATTCAGCCATGCCCCCCACCAGCTAAAAGAGCTATTAGCAATAATGTGATGCTGGCAATTTGACATCAATCGCATGTCATTAAAACTATCAATGCCATGGTTATGGTCAATATAGAAACATGGAAAATCAATCTGCAGATTTCTCTTAACCCATTCCATATCGTCAGAAAACACAAAAAAAACTGGCGCTTTTACGCTATTAGCTATTTGATCGATAGCATTTTTATAATATTGCAGTGAACACACACCATGTGTCGCATTGGTATGCGCATTTTGCACATAATCGCCACGCCTTACATGCAAACTTACTGCATTGACCTCATTAATATGCGCCAATACCTCGGTATTTTTTGAGGTCAATTCAGGCTTAAATCTAAAATCAGAACGTATTGTTTCTGCATGATGTGAAAAATAGAATTCAGATTGCCAATAACCCATTAAATATGAATTATCGGCTATATGTTTAATCCCGCTCCAATATTGGAACGAAGGCTCAAAAACTAATTTTTCAGAACGTAAAAAATTGAAAGGGAATTTTTTTAACAATCTTCTCGCCAATTTACTTTTCTGCCTATGCAGAATTGCACTCAAATCGTGGTCCGAAGCGACATTCACCTCGCAATTAAACACCCGATTCAGTTCAAAACCTTGGTGTAGCGAATACCCATCAAAATCAGATATATCAAGAACTAATTGAGCGCCCAGATCAATAGATAAGGCACGAGCAGTGGCATATTGAAACATTTGGTTTCCAAGGCCGCCGATAATGTTTGATATGATCAATTAGCTTTCTCGCAATGGTGTTGATAATAATCTAATAAGTGCTGGATTACGCCAAAGTGTTGCCGCGATAAAAACACTGGCTACAACTCCGCTAAGTAAAAGTAAAAGTAAATTTTGATAAAGTCCGAACATTTGCATAGGATGAATTACCGTAACAATAAAACATATAGCCATTATAATTAAACTGATTGATATTCTCGGAATATCAATATTAATAGGTAGCAAACGCTGCATAAGAATCATCATCACACCGCAAGTAACGCTAGCTCCCAAAACTAACACGGAAGACAACCAAATTAAATTGGTATCAAAACGTGATAATCCAACCACCCCAATCCAAACAACTACTGCTCCAAAACCATAAGGTGGAATCAGTCCCTTAGTTCTACGAATCGCACGCGCAGTATTGGACCATAAATTTGTTGTACATCTCATAAACTCAATAAGAGCACCAAATATTACGAAAGGTATTGCTGCGTGATAACGCGTATCGGCAATCACATGAATAATTGCTGCAGCACAAATAACATTTAAACCTGCCCATATTGCATAAACTGGTAGTAGCACATTCATTAAATCTGATAGCGCTAAACTAGTTTGAGATTTTGAGTCAGCATTCGCAATACCACGAGCAAAATAAGGATACAAAAACTGCATTGCAAGACTTTCAACAATAGCTGTTAATTGAGAGGATATACCTAAGCCCACTACAAGAATTCCAAGCTCAGCCAATCCCCAATGACTACCAACCCAGAATCGGTATCCGGTGTTTTGTAACCACATAAATCCAGTAGCTGCTGCTAAAGGAATACAAAAACCTAAAATACTCTTTCGATTTAAGAAGTCTGAAAATTCAAGGCGTTGTGTGGAATTGTATGCAACAGGATATAGTTTACGTAACATTCTCCATGCTCCAATTGCACCAACTGCAGCTCCAATTAACTGTCCATAGATCCAAAAAATAGCGATCGGGGACTCCATAACTAGTAAAGCTGAAACAAGCAATCCAACAGTAGCTGAGAACACAGTCAAAATTACACTCTGAATACGAAAACCCATCATATTAAGTAAGTAGTTTAAAGCTATGTTCCATGTACTAAAATATAACGCAGAGCCAACTCCGAAACCCGTTAATAAACTTGAACTTACACCCTCACTTTGATTGGATTTAGTAAACGCCCACCAAAAAGATACAACAGCAGCAACTAAGAATGAAACAAAAAATATGTAAGAGTTATATTTTTTTAGGTGTTTTAGTAAAGTACCGTTATCCCACCATGCATGGGTATGTCGAAAAACATGTTGATCTACTGGGTTAATTAGAAACAATGAACCAAAGACTTGAAACCCAACCAGTAACGCCCACTCGCCATAATCGTCAGGTTCTAGCAAAGTTGTCATTACACGCAAACTGATGACGGCTATAAACGCTGTCAACAAACGACCGAATATAATCAACAAAAAATGGAATCGCAACAAAACTCAATAACTCAAAATTAAATTATTAACAGGCTAAAACTATTGATTATAAACACTTGAATTATATGAATCTTTTATCTTCCAACTTTCCCATACAAATTCATAGTTCCACATTTCCTCGTGAGTAAATGCAAGATTAGAGCGTATTGATTCTCGTCTGCTATCTGCATTAGGTATAAAGTTATGAAATTGAACCTGTAAGTAATTTACTTTATTTATATCACCTGACTGAATAATTGCTGGTAATACATCAAACTCTCCGCCTTCAATGTTAATTTTCATCAATGCTATATGATTAATCTTTAATTCATTTATGCAATTTAAAATAGAGCGCACTTGAACAGATTGAACTGCGTCCTTAGCATGTGGTGATGAAAAACTAGAAGCATTTTCCGCCAATCCAATATCTAACCAACCATCAGAAGATGAAAGTCCATAATTCATACAAATTATTTTTTTATTACCCTGAAATCGAGCAACGCATTTTTTATAAAACTCAGGAACTGGCTCAAATACATAGACCATACAACCATACTTCTCATGAATAGCCGCGGCGAAATCACCATGATAACCACCAAGATCAAAAACAATAGATTCCTGAGTTAACGGATAATCTAAACGAAGAGTCTCATCGCCGTTATCTTTAAACCAGCGAGCAGCTTCAAGTAAGAAAGGCTCGCGCAGTATGTATCGGCGATATAATATTGCTAACTTTTTTCGAATTTTTAAGAAAATTGACATCGTTATACCTAGTTAAAAAATTTTAGTAAGCGCTTCAAACGCTTCGGGTATCGGATAATGATGATTGCCCACAAACAATCCATTCTGATCAATGTGCTCGGCGTTCTTTAGCGCACCATACACCTCTGAATCAAAGTATTTCACCACTTCATTCTTAGCAAAGTTTCCCGCCACAATAGGACGACACTCAAAGCTAAGTTCATTTAACCTGGCAACTAATGCCTTGCGTGTGAGTTTGCTGCCAGGGCGAATCACTAAACTAAAACCAAACCAGCTACTCTCTCCGATTTCTTGCTGAATAATAATATCGGGATGGTTAGCTAATGCTTTCTGAAGCAACTTTCCGTTTTTACGACGCTCTGCTATCAGATCTGGTAAACGTTTAACCTGCTCTATACCTAATGCGCCTTCAAGCTCTAGCGGGCGTACGTTGTAGCCAGGCAATACAAAACGGAATGACTCCTCAAATGGATCGTCACTTTTATCGCTACACACAAGATTTTGTTTAGGTAAGTTACGTGTCCAGCCATGCGCTCTAAGTGATAGCAGAATTTGATGAAGTTCTTCATCATCCGTAACAATCATTCCACCTTCCATCGTCGATATATGGTGGCTAAAGAATGAGCTAAACGTACCCATTACTCCAAAAGTACCAGCTTGCTTACCCTCATATGTAGCCCCCATAGACTCGCAGTTATCTTCCATCAACACTATGTTGCGGTCGCCGATAATCTGCTGGATACGCCTGAAATCATTCGGATTGCCTAGTAGGTTTACCGCCATGATGGCACGTGTTTTGTCTGAAACAGCCTGCTCAAGTTGCTCAAGGTCATAGTTGAGCGTATTGATATCTATATCAACAAACTTTATTTTTAGCCCATATTGATATAACGGATAATAAGTCGTACTCCAAGAAACTGCAGGCACAATAATTTCATCCCCACGCTTTAGTTTCAGCGTTTGATTTTTGGTATAAAACAAGGCTGCAGTCATCAACAAATTAGCAGAAGACCCCGAGTTCACCATCACACAATATTTGCTGCCGACATATTGGGAAAAGTCACGCTCAAACGCATGTACATTTGCACCCATCGTGTACATGCCAGATACAATGACGCGCTGCATTGCATCTTGCTCTTCTTGCCCCCAAGTCGCTGTTGCTAATGGAAATTTAAAGCTCATTATTGTAATTCCTTCAAATAAAATTCGTATGTATGCTTAATTCCTGCATGCAAATCATATTTCGCTGTCCAACCCCAAGCCTTTTGTTTTTCCACACTCACCAGCTTACGTGCCATACCAACAGGCTTACTTAGGTCATGAACAAAACTACCTGCATAACCCATCACCTCGGCTGCTGCTTGATAGTATTCATTAATGGTGTAGTCATGCCCTAAACCTACATTCATATAATTGGGCAAGGTATCAAAATGATGGATTGAATGCATTACTCCATCTGCAAGATCGCCTGCAAACATAAACTCGCGTCTAGCAGTACCATCACCCCATATTTCAACCGTTTTCTGCCCATTTTGTTTAGCTTGGTGTACTTTATGAATGATTGCAGGCAAAAGATGTGAATGCACTGGGTCAAATTTATCATAGCGTCCGTAAAGATTACATGGAATAAGCGTCTTGTATTGGCAACTTGGATCTTCACGCATTATGTACTCACATAGTCGAGCCGTCACAACTTTAGCTAATGCATAACCTTCGTTTGTAGGTTCCAGTTCACCTTTTAGGACCATCTCTTCGCGCAAAGGCTCTGAGTGGTTACGAGGATACATGCAAGAACTGCCCAAGTTAATAAAGCGCTTAACACCAGCTTGACGTGCCGCCCATACAATGTTGCGCCCCATGTCCAGGTTATCCAATAAAAAGCTTACGGGTTCGCGCATATTGGCCTGAATGCCGCCTACCTTACCAGCAGCATGAATCACAATATCAGGCTGGTATTTGCGTAAATAATCTTGCACTGAATTAAAATCACACAGATTCAATTCTCGGCTGGATGGCGCAAGAACATCAAATTCGTCAATAGCAGGATGTTCGAGAATATTACGCCCGACCATGCCTCCACCACCAGTTAACAGGATTTTAGTTTTGATCATTTATGCAGCAAGATTATTCTTGAGGACGTGAAACTGTATAACCGTGATTTTTTATCAGTTCATCACGCTCAGCTATCTTAAAATCTTCTCTTACCATTTCAGCGACTAATTCATCAAAACTGATTTTTGGTGACCAACCCAGTTTGTTCTTAGCTTTACTAGCATCGCCTAGTAAGGTTTCCACTTCTGTAGGTCGGAAATAGCGAGGATCAACTGCAACGATACATTTACCAGAAGCATCATAGCCTTTTTCATCCACACCGGTGCCGATCCAGGAAATAGTCATGCCAAGCTCCTTAGCGGCCGCATTTACAAAATCACGCACGCTATATTGAACGCCAGTAGCAATAACAAAATCTTCTGGTTTCTCTTGCTGTAACATAAGCCATTGCATTTCCACGTAATCTTTGGCATGGCCCCAGTCACGTAATGAGTTCATGTTGCCAAGATACAAACACTCCTGTAGTCCAAGTTTAATGCGAGCTAAAGCACGTGTGATTTTACGCGTTACAAATGTTTCACCCCGAATCGGGCTCTCGTGATTAAACAAAATACCGTTACATGCATATATGCCATAAGCTTCGCGGTAATTTACTGTGATCCAGTATGCATAAAGCTTAGCCACTGCGTATGGTGACCTTGGGTAAAATGGAGTGGTTTCTTTTTGAGGCGTCTCTTGCACCAGACCATATAGTTCTGAAGTCGAAGCTTGGTAAAAACGTGTCTTCTTGGTAAGACCAAGGATGCGAATAGCTTCTAATATCCTGAGTGAGCCTAGCGCATCAGAGTTGGCAGTGTACTCAGGCTCTTCAAAGGATACTGCAACATGGCTTTGCGCAGCTAGGTTGTAGATTTCGTCTGGCTGCACTTTTTGAATAATATGCGTCAAGCTAGAAGAATCCGTCATGTCACCATGGTGCAGATAGAAAGGTTTGCCTTTTTCATGAACATCGTGAAATAAATGGTCAATACGCGCCGTATTGAAAAGTGAGCTACGACGCTTTATACCATGCACGATGTAGCCTTTTTCTAACAGTAGTTCTGCCAGATAGGCGCCGTCTTGTCCGGTAATGCCGGTGATGAGTGCTATTTTTTTCATTGATTACCTTCCATACAAATCATCGAATCTAACAATATCATCCTCACCCACATAATCACCGCATTGCACCTCAATAATACTTAGCGGCTCAATGCCATTATTAGCCAAACGATGCAAATGCGTTTTGGGGATATATGTTGACTCGTTTTCTTTTAGTGAATACTCGACATCATTGTTGGTAATCGTTGCAACACCAGAGACCACTACCCAATGCTCAGAGCGATGTTGATGCATTTGCAAAGACAAGCTAGCGCCAGAGTTCACCACGATGCGTTTAATTTTGAAATTGGGATGTTCTTCCAACACTGTATAACTGCCCCATGGCCGATAAACCGTTTGATGGATATCGGTAAGCTCTGGCTTTTGTGATTTGACTTTGTTGACCAGATTTTTAATATCCTCAGCCCGGGTTCTATCGCATACCAGCGTGGCATCGACTGTTTGAATCACAGCAACATTACTTAAGCCCAATGTCGCCACAAAGCCAGATTCACTCCAAATTAAACTGTCTTGCGTATCCAGATTAAGCACTTCACCATGTGTTACATTGTTGTTGGCATCTTTTGGATTGCGCGCGTAAATTGAATCCCAGCTGCCCAAGTCACTCCATGCCATATTAACTGGTACTACAGCTACTTTCTCAGCTTTTTCAGCCAATCCATAATCCATGGATATACTCGGAAAATTCGCATAATTTTCCGCAAGTTTGCCCTGATTAAATGCACAAATTAGAGTATGGATTTCCGGTTGGTATCGCTGGAGCATCTGCATGAATACAGATGCCTTAAATACAAACATGCCGCTATTCCATAGATACCCCTCTGATAAAAAGCGCTTGGCGTTTTCCATGTCTGGCTTTTCTACAAACTTTGCCACTTCGTAAACAGATTGCTCAGTGTTTTTAAGCATGACCTGACTGAGCTTAATATATCCATAACCAGTGGCAGGCTCATCCGGCTCTATACCTAACAGCGTTAAATAACCCTGCTCTGCAGCTTGTTCTGCTACTTGCCAGGCATTTAAAAAAGCCGGCTCATTATCGATGGCATGATCTGATGCAAATACACCAATAATTGCGTCTGGGTTTTGTTGATAGATTTGATAGCTAGCCCATGCGATTGCCGGTAAAGTATTTTTCGCACATGGCTCTGCCATCACATTGGCAATCGATTCTGGATAAAGCTCTGCCAATTGACCCTTTACTTCAAATTTATGATCTTCATGCGTCACTGTGAATAAATGCGCAGGGTTAACCAACTGTACCAAGCGTTTAGCAGTTTGCTGCAGCAAAGTTTGCTCACCATTTAATGCCAGCAGTTGCTTGGGTCTTAAAGTGCGAGATAATGGCCAAAGCCTAGTTCCCGAACCACCACAAAGAATAACCGCATATCGATTATTCAGCATTATTGGGTCTCACTAAATTCAGTCGAAAAATTAACATCTGTATTTTCATTATCACTTAATTGGGACTTGGCTTCTTCAACCAGCACTTCCAGTTCTTGTTTTAGTAATTCATATTCTTGCATTTTGGATTTTAAGAATCTTAGAGTGATTTTTGATTTTTCTTCTACACCGCTGGGCGTGAGCAGGTACATATATGCCAACTTGTTTTGGCTATTTCGAAAATTAGTGGCTTTTAATAAGCCTTTTTCAATGAGTGCATTCAAGCAAAAATTAGCCTTACCCAGACTCACGCCAAGCATTTTTGCCAACTCGCGCTGGCTTATTTCAGGTTTGGCTTCTATCAGTTTCAGGATTTTGTAACGATATTCATCAGTTAGCATGGCAGCCCTGTCGTTCAGTCAATGAACAGTTGGGTGCGAGTGTATATCAATCGGGAAATTATATCTATACCTGAAAAAATTTAAGGCTATTTAATAGATGCCACCTGTGAATTTTTTGATATCACGCAGCTGCTTTTTGGTAGGACGCCCTAGCCCTCGGTCACGCTTGGCAAAGTCATTTTCACCGGTAAGTTTGGCTTGCTCACGCTTGGCTATGCTGGCTTGAGTTTCTGAATAAAGTAAGGCCGCTTCTGGTGCACCTCTGCGGATGTTAGAGAAGGCAAGTACATCCACTTCAATTTCAAAGTCTTTGTTTCGAATATGAATCACCTGTCCTACACGCACCTCTTTGGCAGGCTTAACGCGTTCACTATCAACATGCACTTTGCCGGTTTCAATCGCCGTTGTAGCCAGACTACGAGTTTTAAAAAAACGTGCAGCCCACAGCCATTTGTCCAGTCTGCATTTAGAATCAGATTCTGTCATTTTTTATGAATTAACTTTTCTGCTGCTAAAAAAGCTAATGCCTGCATTTTCAATATGCTGGATCAAAGCAGGATTATCAATTTGATGCTTTAGGGATAAGTCTACTTTCCAAGGTAAATATAAATCTTCAATCTTATTCTCAAAACTATGTAAATCAGCCAAACTCAGATCAGCACCTTCTATGCACAAATCTATATCAGAGGCTGTTTTTTGTTTACCCGTTGCACGTGAGCCATATAACCAGACTTGAGAAACGCGTTCGTTATTCTCAAACACTTGCTGGAGTTTTTGAACTGCAATATCAGGCAAACCAAATAGCATAGACGCTTAAACCAATTTGTCTTTGATGGCGAATAACTTATGCATGAGCGCTTTTAGCAGCAAATAATATTTGTTTGTAATTGCCTCAACAATTTCATTTGCTACTGCTTGGTTATAAGTATGAGATGTTTTGTTGCGACTTTGTATCATGGCCATCCAGCCTTCTCCATCCTCTATCAAGCCTTTGCTGAAGGCTTCACGTGTGGCATCACGTGAACCAGTGATACCTTGGGTACCTTGATAACTGAAGTAATCTTTCAGCACATTCCAGGCAAGTTCGTGTGTAAACTCAAAGGCTTGAATCAGACCTTGTTTTTCCAAGTCGGATAGTGGTCTAGACTCACTCAAACTCACAGCTGAAGCGAGACTCTCCATGGCCTTTTCATAGTTATTCAACCTTAATACCCAGCGTAGTTTCTCTTGATTGTTCTCAACCATTCAACATCCTATCTTTGGCTCTCAATATTATTTTAATGATTTATCAGCATTTTTATCGTTCAATTTTAGGTGAATTTGCCTCCAGCGTCTGCTTGAAATCATGCAGTTTCTGTTCTGCCAGATAATTAATCTGCTGCAAACTTTGGCCGGTTAAATGTTGAATGCCGTCTGCAATGGTGTTCATGGTCGCGATATGAAATTGCCCATTGCCAACCGCGTCAATCACTTCGTCACTTAACACCAAATGGCGTAAATTGCGTTCTGGTATCAGCACGCCCTGCTGACCATCCAAGCCAATTTGTTTGCAGACGCGGAAGTAGCCTTCGATTTTTTCGTTTAAGCCTCCCACAGGCAATACTTCACCGTGCTGGTTCATTGCACCGGTAACGGCAATCCCCTGCTTGATGGGTACCTGTGCCAATGAGGAAAGCAGCGCAAACAGCTCAGCACATGAGGCGGAGTCTCCATCTACCCCGCTGTATTCCTGTTCAAAAACTAATGATGCAGTGAGATTGAGCGGGTTTAATGTTGCAAAATTGCTATGCAGCCAACTTTGCAGAATCATCACCCCTTTGTCATGCGTAGGACCGCTCATGCTAACTTCACGATCTATAGTCAACACACCGCGACTGCCCGCGTAACAATTGGCTGAGATACGCACTGGCGAACCAAAGCTAGCTTCAGACAGGTCGATGTGGGTTAACCCATTAATCTGACCGATAGATTCGCCGTAGACGCTAATAATCAGCTCTTTATCCACTATTGAGTCACGCATATGCGACTCGATATAACTATGGCGCTGATACTTACGCTGTATGGCTGATTTTACGTCCTGAATTTCCACCAGTGTTGCACCACGCATATCAGCAGTGGCTGCACTTTCCAGCAACAGTTTTTCCAGCACACCAAACTTGGTGCTGAGTCTGGTTTGATCTTCAATCAAGCGATGCATGGCCTGCAACAGCCCCGTAACAGCCTCCGCCGTGAAATGCCTGCAATGATGCTGCTGGCATTTGTAAGCAATGAAACTGGCATAAGCGGCATAACTTTCTGGGTTCGCTTTTACCTGGTCGGCAAATTCAATTTTAATTGGGAAGTATTCAAAAAAATCTGGAGTAATACTCAGTAATTCGTAATAATCTTCGCGCGTTGCAACCAGCACCATCTTGACTGACACAGGGATGGCGGCCTGAGCGCTAATCAGGCTGCTGCCCTGGTTAGTGCTGCTGCTCAAATCCTCAATCTGCAAGGTGCCATTACGTAAAAAACGATGTAATTTTTCCAGAATGTATGCACCATTTTGCTCATCTGCCAAAATATCGCGCAAATGCAGCAGCAAAGCACCACCATCAGCACGCAGCAAATTACCCGCGCGCAGCCGCATAAAATCGGGGATGTTGCTGGTTTCACTCGCACTTTCAATCCCGCCAAACAAGGATTGCAAACTTGGGTCATTGTCATAGATCACCGCAGCGTTCTCGGCAACATGATGACCCACCAGTACATTCACGCGATAACGGCCAAAGAATCCCTCACTCATCAGTGGCTCAAGGTTAGCCTCGCCATCTGCTGATGGGTTATTCTGCCAAGCCTCTAGCGTATCCAAAACATCCTGCTGTATCGAGGCAAAATACTGGTGCGGGATTTTCTCAGGCTCAATCGCGCTCAGGCTGGCCTTTGCCGCTGCAAGCTGGCTTTCAATAAAGGCTTGAATCGGCGCGATTGAATTTTGCTGTGTTTTTGCTTCCAGCAAACTGGGCAGCTCCTTAGCAAAATTTCGTACAAAATTATCCATCGCTTGTTTTAATTGCATACCTGCGCCAGCCGGCAACTTTAAAAACAAGGGTTTACCATTCGCATCAAACTGATATAAAGCCACCAAATCACTTGCAGCAGGCTGTTTTGCAGCAGCTTCATGCATCATGCTCAACATGAGCGTGGTGCGGCCAGCACCAGGCTCACCCAATGCCAGCAAATTAAAACCTGGGTGCTGGATATTTAATCCAAACTCAGCTGCCTTTTTTGCCTCAGCCTGGGTTACCCAAGCCTGATAATGCGCATTGCGCTCCACCGCCTGCGACAACTCTGAGGTGGCAGAAAATGGAAATTGACGCGCGTCAATATTGACTGTGAGTTGCTGCGGTGTGAGTTTATTTTGCATATTTTTTAAAATTAATTCCAACGGACCTTTAATTCCAACGTTCTTTTGCGTTATCGTCCGATTCTCTTGCTTCTACCCAGCGCTCACCGGAGGGTGTCAGTTCTTTTTTCCAAAATGGTGCTTCGGTTTTTAGGTAGTCCATGACAAATTCACAAGCTGCAAAAGCTTCGCCACGGTGAGCGCCAGCAACAGCCACCAGCACAATTTGGTCACATGGCTGCATAGTACCCACTCGATGAATGACAAGAACATCCATAACATTCCAGCGCGTTTTTGCCTGATCGACTATCTTGTTAAGAGACTTCTCTGTCATGCCCGGATAGTGCTCTAACGTGAGTTGGGCAACTGCATCACCATCATTGATATCGCGCACCAACCCAACAAAACTCACCACCGCGCCAATATCTTTGCGTGAGCCTTGCAAACGCTTGATTTCATCCCCGACATTAAAATCTTCTACCTGCACACGAACGGTCATGTTATTGGCACCCTCACCCCAACCCTCTCCCATCAAGGGAGAGGGAGTTGGGTTCATATCATTTCACTAAAAAACGATCTGTTTATTTATATTAATCTAGCCCCTCTCCCCTTGTGGGAGAGGGTTGGGGTGAGGGGGTAGTTTTGTAACTGTCGCAAAACTAACCACATCACTCCATCCAAATTTTCATCCACTTCGTTGTTCCAGAATCTCAACACACGAAATCCCAACTTTTTTAATTCTGCATCCCGAACGATGTCTTTCGTATTATCCGCGTGTTAACCGCCATCAATCTCAATAATTAATTTCTGCTCAAAACATACAAAATCAACGATAAATTCACCAATCGGCACTTGGCGTCTAAACTTAAAACCTCTAAACCTGGAACCTCGCAATACCTGCCAAACCCTCATCTCTTGAGGCGTTTGATTAGAACGCAGTAGTTTCGCAAAATTGATGTTTTTATGTGGCAATACTACTTCCAAACTTACCTAAATCTACCCACCTGTCACCGGCGGGAAAAACGCCACCTCATCACCATCATGAATCACAGCGCCATCATGAACCAGTTCATGATTAATCGCCGCACGAACTTTGAGTTTGCCCATCAGCATTTGCCCCCAAACATCACCACGCTGCGCTAAGTAGTTTTTTAACTTCAGCACAGTCCAATCGGCGCCGCTTTCAAGCTCCAAATCTTCTGTTGAATATTTGAGTGTTTCTTTCAATCTCGCGAAATAAAATAATTTAATTTTCATATAGTTACATTCAACTTCTAATCTTCATTATTATCTATAATATCCAGCACATCAGCCGGATGATTGGATAACTCCACGCGCTCGATCTGTGCAAAGCGCTGCGTAATTTTCTGACTGGAAATATGCACATCCTGCGCATTTTCGTGTGCCTGACGAATGTTATCGGCCAGTTTTTTCATACGCACATCAAAACGTCCGAAATCTTTACTGAGCTTAACCAGCGCCTCTTTAATTACATGCACTTGCTTGCGGGTTTCCACATCCTTCAACACGGCACGCGCGGTATTCAACACTGCCATTAATGTCGTCGGAGAAACCACCCAAACGCGTTTATTCATCGCATATTCAATCACGTCGGCATGATAAGCATGCAGCTCGGCAAACACCGCCTCAGCAGGAATAAACATCACGGCGCCGTCTGAGGTGACATTTGAAATAATGTATTTTTTCGCAATATCATCCACATGCTTTTTCACATCTAGCTTGAACTGTTTCTCAGCCAACAATTTCTCGGCGTCGCTCAGTTTGTTATCCAGCATGCGGTGATAATTTTCCAGCGGGAACTTACTATCCACGGCTACGGTGCCGGTGGGCTCGGGTAAAAACAAAGCACAATCCGCGCGCGTGCCATTCTCAAAGGTATATTGCATGGCAAAAGCATTCACCGGCAGCACATTGCGCACAAGCGCTTCCAACTGCACTTCACCGAATGCACCGCGCGAACGCTTATCACCCAGCAGCTCCTGCAGGCTTACGACATTTGTCGTCAAACCATCAATTTTTTTCTGCGCTTCATCGATAGTCGCTAAGCGTGCCATCACATCCATGAAGGTTTGATTGGTTTTTTTAAAGCCCTCATCAAGACGCTCTGAAACCTTGCCGCCAATCTGTTCCAAACGACCATCTACAGCTTTGGTAAGCGACTCAATGCTTGCAGTCAGCTGCAAAGTTGCGTTACGCATGGTGGCTTGCACCAACTCTTGCTGGGCTTTGCCCTGCTCCGCCAGCGTATTGTGCAGTTTCTCCAATACAGTTTCGCGGGTTTGTGCCAGACTGCTGTTCTGTGCAAGTTGCAGTGCCTGCATGGCATCTCGAGTCGCCTGCAGTTCAGCAGCCACACTCAATCGCAAGCGTTCATTCATCTCCAATGAAGCTGCACTCAAACGATCCCCAAGTTTGTTCAGACCATCATTAAAATCCAGCAGCATCGCCCTGTGTTTTTCTTCCAGCTGCTGCAAAATAAGCAGATTTTTATCTACCTGACTGTCACGCCAAAAGCGCCACAGCAACAGCAGCAATATGCATGCGCTCACAATTAAAATCAGAGTTTCTTTCATAGCAATGGATTATACCCGATGCACATGAAGCAGCCAGCGCAATCAATGCTCACATGCAAGTTTTTCAATTCAGCATTTTTAAAAATGCCAACTTTATGCCACACTAAAACTAAATCGAAACAGAGATGGAGACGTTGTGGGCAAACTCGTACTATTCATCAATCAATGGCTGGCAAGTATCACACGCAAGCTGCATAACAGCTTTTATCTTTATCTGAGCGCGTTGCTCACTGTGTTCGTGCTGCTGGATGCCGGCATATTCCATATCGGTGAAAACATGCGCGACAAAGCGTTTGACCTAATGGTTAAAAACCGCCTGATTGTTCCGCAAGCTGACAAAGACATTATTATTGTCGATATCAATGAAGCCTCTTTGAGCGCAATGGCTGAGGAGTATGGCCGTTGGCCTTGGCCAAGGCAGGTGATGGGTGAGTTTCTGGAAAATATTCAGGCTCAACAACCTAAAGCGGTGGTATTCGATATTCTGTTCAGCGATCCCGATGTATTTAATCCTGACAGCGACGCTTACTTCAATGAGGTGATTGCGGGCACTAACAACACCTTCTTCCCTATGCTGCGTCTGGCACCTGAAAGTGATGCATTGAGCCAGGTGACACCAAATATGATTCCGGGTATTGCATATGCGCCTTCCGACCCGGCAACTGCCCCATCTAAAGACCAACCAAAAACAATTGCGATTGTACTGCCGCATTTTGAAGCAGCTTTAAACTCCGGTCATTTAGGTACACATAATATTTATCCCGATAAAGATGGCATCGTGCGCGAGTACCGTTTATGGCACGACGAAAGCGGCTGGATATTACCTTCTCTGCCGCTGGCAGTGGGCAATTTTGCCAGTCATGATGTTCAAGATATGCCGCAGAGCATTCTCATCAATTGGCGCGGCAAACCATTTACCTATCAATTTGTAAGCTTCAGTGATGTTTATGCCGACATGGCGAGCAAAGTGAAAAAGCGCCCGGCAGATGAATTTAAAGACAAGATTGTCATTATTGGCTCCACTGCCCCCTCTTTATTTGACCTGAAAGCCACCGCCATGGCCAAAGCACACCCCGGTGTGGAAATTATGGCCACGGCTATTGATAACGTTAAACATCAGGACTACTTAAAAGTCTGGCGCGGCAAAATCCCTTACATTCTGCTGAGTTTGACGCTAGTCTGGCTTACCGCATTGGCATTTTTCAAAAATGTAGACCGCGACAAACTGATTAAAGTGTTTGGCAGCAGCCAGATTATTTTGCTGGCGTTCTCGTTTTTGATTATCAACCTCACCAACAGCTACCTCGATTTTGCAGGTCCAATTTTGTGGGCGGTGATGTATTTCAGCGTGGCCAAAATTTATGCATTAGCGAATGACCGCGCTATGCAAAAAATCTTGGCAAGCGAGGTCGAATCAGGCAAACGCGGCAGTGGTATTTTACTGATGCCCATCGCCATCGAAACTGAATTTAGCCTGGGTGATAGCATCCTCAAGAAATTTCGCCAGAAAATTGAACATGCCCTGCAACTGCCTGCAACCGTTGATGCTCTAAAAGGTACACAAAGTGGCATTTGGGGCTTATTCACAGACTTGGTGGTTGTAAGCTGGGCATATGATAGCCAGCAGCCGGAAGCGGCATCAAAAGCGCTCAAAGATGCGGAGCAGCTGGCAAAACAATTAAACACACTGTTGCAACTGTCGGGTGCCCCCAGTGATATAAGCTTGCGCTACGCTACGCATGCTGGACTGCTGCATATTGATAAATCTACTACCAATCAATGGCGGGGTTTATTCGCTCAAGCGATTATCAAACTGGATATTTTGGAGAAAGATGCATGAAGAAATTGAAAATGCTGGTCACAGGCTTTTGCCTGCTGGCACCGCTTGTCGCAATGGCAGAAACCGGCAGCGCACTCAAAAACGACACCATACGTAAAGAGCCATTTGCAGATGCAAAAAGTGCAGGCAGCTTGACACGTGGTGAGAGCCTGGAGATTCTCAAAAAACAAGGTGCATGGCTACAAGTTAAAACCAAAAAAACCAGCGGCTGGGTGCGTCTGCTTTCTGTCAAACGCGGCACTAGTACCGGCGGAAGCCAAAGTGCCGGTGTACTGGCTGTGGCCAGTGGCCGTGCAGGCACAGGGCAAGTGGTCTCAACCACCGGAGTGAGAGGCTTGAGTGAAGATGAACTTAAAGCTGCCAAATTTAATGAGACTGAAATCAGCGCCATGGAAAGTTACACCACCAGCGCTGAGACTGCTCGTCAATTTGCGAGCCAAGGTCAGCTCAAAACCACGGCTTTTGCTAATCTCAAACCAGCTGCAGGGGGTGCAAAATGAACATCAAATCCAAAACACCGAAAACACTGCTAGGACTATTACTGGGTGCGTTAACTATCAGCCCCAGTATGCATAGTGCGGCCCTCGATCTAAAAGGCATGGTGGGCGATACCATTAAAAAAGAACTGGAGCAGAGTGACGCAGTGCCTGCCACAGAACCGGCAACAAACTCTACAGAAAACGCCAAACCAGCTGCAGCCGAATTTAATTGGAAAAACCCCAGTACCGCCGAAGAGATTGCCCTAGGTCGTGAAATTGCCGGCAATTTATTGGGTGCCGCACCGTTAGTGAAAGATGCTGAATTACAAAAATACGTCAATTCAGTCGGGCGTTGGGTTGCCTCTCAATCCGAGCGCCCAGATCTGCCCTGGCGGTTTGGGGTGATAGACAGCGAAGATATCAACGCTTTTGCCGCACCAGGTGGCTACATCATGATTACCAAGGGCCTATATCGCAAGCTTGCCAATGAAGCACAATTGGCAGGTGTGCTTGGACACGAAATTGGCCATGTAGTCATGAAGCATCAGCTCAAAGTTCTGCAAAAGCAGCAATTGCTCAATATCGGCGCAGGTTTTTTGAAAGACAAGTATGCTAAAAATAATCAACTGGCTGGCAAGGCCATCGGTACAGGTGCTGAAATTAGCGCACGCAGCTTGGATAAATCTGCAGAATATGAGGCTGACCGATTAGGTTTGAGCTATGCAACACGCTCAGGTTATGAACCTTATGGCTTACCGGAAGTATTGCAGAGCCTAGGTGAAACCAATAAAAATGACGGCAGTGTCGCGTTGCTATTTAAAACTCATCCGCATCCTGATGAACGATTGGTTGCGTTGAGCGATGCAATTGGCAGCCGTTTAGATAAAGTGCAAGGTGGAAAAACCTTAGAAAACAGACTCTACAAGCTGAAAAACTAGGCTCATGAATTATGTTATCTCTTCTTGAGTCATCCCTAAAACTGTAAATGACTCAATGACGAATATTCATCAAATCAACTGTCGTGCACGCAGTTCAGATTTGATGTAAGCGTAATAAATTGGCGCGGCAACCACGCCAATCAAGCCAAAAGCAGCTTCCATACACAGCATGGCGATCAATAACTCCCAAGCATGTGCGCGTATCTGCGTGCCCACTATTCTGGCATTCAAGAAATATTCAAACTTATGTATCACCACTAGATACAGCAGCGAGCCAATGGCTACACCCAATGACTGACTCAAACTGACAATCACAATGACAGTGTTTGAAATTAGATTGCCCACGACAGGAATCAAGCCCACAACAAAAGTAATCGCGATCATGGTTTTAATTAGCGGCAGATGAATGCCCACCATCGGCAGCACGAGCGCCAGATAAATCGCGGTAAAAAATGTATTGACTGCTGAAATACGTATCTGAGCAAAAACAACACGCGCGAAAGCATCGCTGAACAAGCTGGTGCGACCTACCAACGCACGTGCAAAGGGTTTGAAATGATCTACGACCACAGCCTCACGCAGCGCCAGAATGCCGCCAATAATCATACCTATAATGATATGTACCGTTACCCTGCCCGCTTCTTTGCCAACATTTTGCAATTGGTCTGCATGTGTACGCAGCCATGTTGTTAAAAGCTCTTTAAACGCGATAGCATCAGCCGGTAAATGTGTCAGTAGCCAAGCTGGCAGAATTTTGCGTGAGTCTTCTAGAATTTGCGCCATTTTTGCCAGCAATACGGTTAAGCTGCCTGCATCAGAACGCAGAAAAGCCACCAAACCTGCACCAGCCAAACCAAGCAGGCTAACGATAATTACCACCAGAATACTCACTGCCCAAATTTTGGGATATTGACTTTCGCGACCACTGGGAAAGCGGCGTGCAATGCGCGGTGAAATAATATGCACCAATTGATATACCAGCAAGCCTGCCAGCAAGGCGGGCAACAGACTGAATTTAACAATAAAAAATAAAGAAAAAGCAGCCAGAACCCAAGCTGCTTTTTCATGAATGGTGGCTGATGCAAGCAAGTTTTGGCTCATGATTTAATCAACATTTCAGTTTAGATAAAAGTTTTAACCAATTGATTTATTTAATTCTATTTAGAAAAATTTCCACTTCTTGTTTAGGTAATGAAACTTGCAGCCGCACCTGCTCCGCAAATGTTTTATTGAGAATACTACCTTGGCATTTACTCAACAATCGAGTCACCATATCGACTTGATTGTAAGCGATGGTGAGGTCAATTTCCTGCATTTCTACAAACGCACCAACTTGACAGTCATCGAGTGCCATTTTAGCCGTGCCACCATAGGCACGTGCCAAGCCACCTGTGCCTAAATTGACGCCCCCGTAATAACGAATCACGGCAATACACACATTCATCAAATCGCGGCCTTCAATCAGCTTCAAAATAGGCATACCAGCCGTGCCTGAAGGCTCACCTGCATCGGAAAAGCGCTGCACAATACCATGCTCGCTTTTAATTCTAAACGCATAAGCCAAATGATGCGCGCTTTGATGCTGTGTGGCGAAAGCACGCAAAGCAGCACCGACTTCTCGTTCACTGCTGCATTGCAGCGCTGCCGCAATAAACCTTGATTTATTAATGGTCTGCTCGGCAAACCCAGTTTTCAAAATAATCTGCAACTACTTACGTCCACCTAATATGCCACCCAGAATACCACGCACAATCTGACGGCCGAGTTCTGAGCCCACAGTTCTGGCAACACTTTTTGCAGCGGCTTCCAGCACACTGTCAGAACGGCTGCTGCTCTTTTTCTTATCACTGCCGCCACCTAAAATACCGCCCCAATCGAAACCCTCATTTTCAGCAGCGGCAGGCGCAGATTCTGCGGCACGTGCTTTTAAAATTTCATAGGCCGATTCTCGATCCACCTGCTTTTCATAAAAGCCATAAATGTTTGATGAGCGTATCGTTTGGGTGCGCTCATTATCATTGGCAGGCCCAATACGCCCACCTGGCGGGCAAATGAAAGTGCGCTCTACTGGCGTGGGTATGCCTTTTTCATCTAAAAACGAAACTAATGCCTCACCCACACCCAACTCAGTAATTGCACTTTCCACATTCAATTTTGCATTGGCCCTAAACGTGGTAGCTGCAGATTTCACCGCTTTTTGGTCACGTGGCGTGAATGCACGCAAGGCATGCTGTACACGGTTGCCTAGCTGCCCCAAAACAACATCGGGGATATCCAGCGGATTTTGACTCACAAAATACACGCCGACACCTTTGGAGCGAATCAAACGTACCACTTGTTCGATTTTTTCCATCAAAGCCGCTGGCGCATCATTAAACAGCAAATGTGCTTCATCAAAGAAAAACACCAGCTTGGGCTTTTCCAAATCGCCCGCTTCCGGCAGCTTTTCAAATAATTCAGACAGCAGCCACAATAAAAGCGTGGCGTAAATGCGCGGCGAGTTAAACAATTTATCACTGGCCAAAATGTTAATGACGCCATGACCCTGACTATCCGTCTGCATTAGGTCGTCCAAATTCAAACCGGGCTCACCAAACAGACGGTCTGCGCCTTCGGTTTCCAGCTGCAATAAGGCGCGCTGAACCGCGCCGGCACTCGCAGCCGAGATGTTGCCATATTGCGCCTGATATTCGGCGGCATTCTCCGTGACAAACTGCATCATGGCACGCAAATCTTTCAAATCCAGCAGTAGCCAGCCTTTGTCATCCGCAATTTTAAAAATCGCATTCAACACGCCTGACTGGACATCATTTAAATTCAGCAGACGCCCCAATAGTAGAGGCCCCATTTCAGCAATAGTGGTACGTACCGGATGACCTTTTTCACCAAACACATCCCAAAATGTCACGGGAGATTTTGCATAACTAAATTCTGTGAGTGCCAACTGCTGCACGCGCGCTTCAATCTTGCTGTTGCCGCCGCCAGCCTGCGACATGCCGGATAAATCACCTTTAACATCCGCCATAAATACCGGTACGCCAATTTTTGAGAAACCTTCGGCCAGTGTCTGCAAAGTCACGGTTTTACCGGTACCGGTTGCACCGGCAATTAAACCGTGCCGATTAGCCATTTTGGGCAGGATATAGCTGGATAATTCGTGGTTTCTAGCAATCAGAATAGGCTGTGACATAAGATTCTCTGGCTGAAGTTATAGGTTAGGTTAAATTTTTTCTTTTAGAAATCGCCTTTGCGTGCCCTATCCATCATTTCCAGCAAGGTGGTTTCCAGCTGCTGGGCAGACTTCTTGGCACGCTCGGTCGGATTTTTAATACTTCTTAAATCATAAGTGGGTCTATCCATCGCGATATACAGTTTGCGTTTTTGCTGTGCATCAACCTTTTCATAAATAGCGATACGACATGGCGCAAATACCAAAAACTCGGGGTGATCCAAAATGATTTCAGTCCCCATGCTTAAATTGCAAAATGAACGCACTTCCTTAATGCCTTCAGGATCAACCCCGCGCAGCTTCATGTGCTCACCGATTGGAAAATTGGCAGGATTCACAAAATTGAGCCCCTCAGACAAACTTTTCAGGCTATCCACCACATCTTGATAGCTCACCCCTTGATTGACCGGAAGTTCATAAATAGCAGTTGCAGCGTCAATTGGCGGCATGCCGGGTCGAACCTGACCAACTGGAATATCTTCAGACCGCGCGATTAGAGGCAGTATAAACAAGCACAGTGCGAAGAAAGAGTTACGGCTAGGTATCAATTGCATGGTTAATTGCATGGGCTATCCCCGCTAAATAATCACTTTATTGTTTAGTCACTTGTTTTCAGTGCTGCGTTCACTGCCTGACGGTTGAAATGCGGTGCAATCAGCTCAATGAAACCATACATATAACCACGTATAAACGCGTCTTTGCGTATTCCGAGGTAAGTAGTACTGTCAGCAAACAAATGACTCACATCAATACGCGTTAAATTACCATCACGCTCAGCATCATAGGCCATATTTGCCAGCAATCCAACGCCCAGCCCCAAGCTTACATAAGTTTTGATGACGTCAGCATCAATTGCAGTCAGCACCACGTTCGGATTCAGGCCAGCATCACTGAAAGTTTTAGATACCAGCGTACCTCCGGTGAACGCGAAGTCATAGGTAATAAGCGGATAAGCTGCAAGCTTTTCTAGCGTAAGAGCACCCCCATGAACCAAAGGGTGGTCATTGGGCACGACCACGCAGCGATTCCAGTGATAGCAAGGCAAACAAAGCAATTCGTCATAATTACTGATAGACTCAGTCGCGATACCAATGTCGGCCTCACCACTCACCACCTGCTCCGCCACCTGCATCGGATTGCCCTGATGAATATTAAGTTTAACCTGAGGGTATTTACTCATGAATGCTTTAACAGCAGCTGGTAATTTATAGCGCGCCTGCGTATGTGTTGTTGCAATGGTAAACATGCCTTTTTCCACATCACTGAATTCATCGCCTACGCGTTTGATATTATCAATGTCTCGCATCACTCTGGCCGCGAGATTGAGTATTTGCTGTCCAGGTTCAGTGAGGCCAGTCAAGCGCTTGCCATTGCGCTTGAAAATTTGCAAACCCAGCTCTTCCTCAATGAGCTGAATCTGTTTACTCACACCAGGTTGAGAGGTATATAAGGCTTCCGCTGCATTGGTGATATTCAAACCTTGCTTGACTACTTCGTGCAGATAACGCAGTTGATGCAACTTCATATCGCCAGCCTCCAGTACACAAATTAAATAACGATTTTTATATAACTAAATAATATATATATAGCATAACATATTATTAAAAAATTCATTTATTTCTTGCTATAGTGCGCGCCTGATAAAAATATTGTAACGGATACTCCATATGGAATTTGGTTATATCATCTCCGGCTTTGTGGTCGGCGTGTTGGTTGGCATTACTGGCGTTGGCGGTGGTTCGCTCATGACGCCATTGTTGGTGTTTTTATTCGGTTTTAAGCCAGCAGTCGCAGTAGGTACTGACCTGCTTTATGCAGCACTCACCAAAACCGGTGGCGTATTCGTGCACCATACTTCTCACAAATCTGTGGACTGGCGCGTAGTGAGCTGGATGTCGCTAGGAAGCCTGCCTGCAGCAGTTGCCACGATTTTTGTCATTAAGCATTTGATTAAAATTGAAAAAGATGTCACAGGCATCATTACATTTACTTTGGGCATCGCATTAATTCTGACCGCTGTGGCGGTACTGATTCGCAGCTATGTGACACGTAAACAAATCCGTGAAATTGAAAATAGCATCATCAGCACCGGACGTTTTAACAAAATTCAAATCCCAGCGACCGTATTTACTGGCATAATACTAGGTGTTTTAGTAACGATTTCTTCTGTGGGCGCAGGTGCCTTAGGCACTTTGGCAATTTTGTTTCTGTATCCAAAAATGAGTACCCTTAAAGTGGTGGGTACCGATTTGGCCCATGCGATTCCACTGACAGCCGTTGCGGGCTTTGGTCACTGGACTTTAGGGCATGTGGACTTCGTTTTATTAGGCACGTTACTTATCGGCTCACTGCCGGGCATTTGGATAGGTAGCCATATCAGCGTAAAAATCCCGGAGAAAATACTGCGCCCATTATTAGCTGCTTTATTGCTACTCATCGGCTTGAAGTTCGTTTTAGTATAATTTTAAAAAACTGCACAAGAAGTTCTGACATGTATAAATATGATGAAATAGATCAACAGATTGTTGATGAACGCGTCGCGCAATACCGCGATCAAGTTCGCCGCTACCTTGCCGGCGAACTAAGCGAAGATGAATTCCGCCCTTTGCGTCTGCAAAATGGACTGTATATCCAGCGCCATGCACCTATGTTGCGTATCGCAGTGCCTTACGGCATGCTCTCCAGCAAACAACTGCGTAAACTGGGTGATATCGCCAAAAAATACGATAAAGGTTATGGCCATTTTAGTACGCGTCAAAATCTGCAGCTCAACTGGCCAAAACTGGAAGATACGCCGGATATTCTGGCAGAACTGGCGACAGTGCAAATGCACGCCATTCAGACTTCCGGCAACTGCATTCGCAACATCACCACCGACCAGTTTGTGGGCATCGCGCCAGATGAAGTGATTGACCCACGTGCCATGGCGGAAATTATTCGTCAATGGAGTACATTCCACCCTGAATTCGCTTTGCTGCCACGCAAATTCAAAATCGCTGTATCTGGCACCAAGCAAGACCGCGCGATTGTGCAGGCGCACGATATTGGCCTGGAGTTCTACCAAGACAACCACAACAAAGTAGCGGTTCGCGTTTGGGTAGGTGGCGGTTTGGGTCGCACACCAATTTTGGGTTCTGTGATTCGTGAACACCTAGAGTGGCAACATGCTCTCACCTACTGCGAAGCAATTATCCGTGTTTATAACCTGCATGGCCGTCGTGACAATATGTTTAAAGCCCGGATTAAAATCCTGACCAAGGCTTTAGGCATTAATGAGTTCCGCAATCAGGTAGAAGCTGAGTGGACGCATTTGAAAGATGGCCCAAACACCATCACGGAATCTGAATTGGCACGTGTGGCTAAGCACTTTGAAGCGATGCCTTATGAAAACCTGCCTGCACATGACGCCAGCTTTGATGCTGCGATTGCCAGCAATCCTGCTTTTGCGGCCTGGGTAAAACGCTGCGTACATCCTCACAGACAGCCAGGCTATCGTGCAGTGACTTTGTCACTGAAGCCACACGGCAAAGCACCGGGTGACATCACTTCAGAACAAATGTGGGCTGTAGCTGACTTGGCGGATGAATTCAGCTTTGGGGAATTACGCTCATCTCATGAGCAAAACCTGATTCTGGCGGATGTGAAATTAAGCGATTTGTTCAAATTGTGGGAAAAAGCCCGCGCGCAAGGTTTGGCAACACCGAATATTGGTCTGTTGACTGACATCATTTGCTGCCCGGGTGGCGACTTCTGCTCACTGGCGAATGCCAAGAGTATTCCAATCGCAGAAGCCATTCAGATGAAATTTGATGATCTGGATTATCTGCATGACATTGGTGACATTGAACTCAATATTTCCGGCTGCATGAATGCCTGCGGTCACCACCACGTGGGGCATATCGGTATTTTGGGTGTCGATAAAGACGGTTCAGAATGGTATCAAGTCACCATCGGTGGAAAACAAGGCAATGATGCCAGCTTAGGTACGGTAATTGGCCCTTCTTTCTCAGCAGAAGAAATGCCGGGTGTCGTGCAGAAATTGATTGAAGTGTATCTCAGAGAGCGTACGCCTGAAGAGCGTTTTATCGATACCGTGCGCAGAATCGGTGTGCCACCGTTCAAAGCGCATGTGTATGCAAAAGATGAGGTGAGCGCATGAGCAATCTGATTAAAATTGAAAGCGGTGTTGCTGCCGTTGCCACAGACGATTGGACTTTGGTGCAGTTGCCGGAAACGCATGTAGAAGAACGCAAACAAGCCGGTAAAGTGGTGCTGTTCAAACTCACTGGCGAAAGCACAGTAACCGAAGAACAAATCGCCAACACGGTAATTCCTGCTACCGGCAAAGTGATTGTGCCGTTGAGCGTTTTTGTGGAACGCAATCACGAGCTTGCAGAGCGCATTGCGAAAAAAGAAGTGGGTGTCTGGCTGGCTACGCATGAATTACTGGAGTACTTGATTCAGCAGCAGGCGGATTTGAACCAATTGCCGATTATTGCAATTTTCGTTGAACGCTTTGCGGATGGCCGCATATTCTCACTTGGCAATCTGCTGCGTACACGTTATGGCTATAAAAACGAACTACGTGCATTTGGCGACGTGTTGCGTGACCAACTGTTCTTCTTGAAACGCAACGGCTTCACCAGTTTCGTGATTCGCAAGGATCGTTCAGCAGCCGAAGCCATTGCCAGCTTGAACGACTTCAGCAAACCATATCAAGGCGCGGTAGACATTCCTGAACCGGTGTTCAGGCGTTATCACCGTGGCGTGTAAATCATGAGCAGCGACATAAATATCGGTCAAGTAGTGATGCTAAAAGGCGGTGCCAACAACCCTGCAACCAAGCCTGCGCTGACCGACGAGCTGGTAGCCAGCGTTAAACGCAAATCAGCTGAAGTTTATGCATTACTAGGCCGGGCTGCCACCGAACTAGGCGCAGGCAACATCACTTTTGCCAACAGCTTTGGTGCGGAAGATATGGTGTTGACGGACATTTTGCTGAATTATGAAAATCAGCACCAGGCTTTGCCGATTGAGATTTTCTCATTAGATACCGGTCGCCTGCCTGCTGAAACCTACGATTTAATGGCTAGTGTCGAAAAACACTACAGCACCAAGCTGAAAGTATATTTCCCCCAAGCAGACGCAGTGGAAAATTACGTAAATAGCCATAGCATTAACGCTTTTTATGAATCCATAGACTTGCGCAAAGCCTGCTGTTTTATGCGTAAGGTAGAACCATTGCAGCGAGCACTTAAAGGCAAAAAAGCTTGGGTCACCGGCATGCGTGCCGAGCAATCCGCGACACGCGTCAACCTGCCTACACGCGAATTTGACACTGGTAACGGCTTGGAGAAATTCAATCCGCTGAGCGACTGGACCGAAAAAGAGGTCTGGGCTTATATCCGTTTGCATGAGGTGCCGTATAACAAACTGCATGATCAGTTTTATCCGAGCATAGGCTGCGCACCCTGCACACGCGCAGTGGCGATGGGCGAAGATATCCGCGCCGGACGTTGGTGGTGGGAAGACCCAACCAGCAAAGAATGCGGTTTGCATGTGAAAAAGTAAATTTCACAAAACCGCAAAAAATATTAAGGTAAACACAGGTTTTAACATGACAACATCAAAGCAACCCCTTTCACACTTGGATTGGCTGGAATCAGAAGCAATTTACATCCTGCGCGAAGTCGCAGGCCAATGCTCTAACCCGGTGCTTTTATTTTCGGGTGGTAAAGACTCATTATGTATCTTGCGCTTGGCTGAAAAAGCCTTTCGTCCGGGCAAGTTTCCATTTCCACTGATGCACATTGATACTGGTCACAACTACAAAGAAGTGATTGATTTCCGTGATCAGCGCGCGGCCGAACTGGGTGAGCGGCTGATTGTGCGCTCTGTAGAAGATTCTATGAAACGCGGTACTGTAGTACTCAAATCACCGGATGAACCTCGCAACAAACATCAATCTGTCACCCTGCTGGAAGCGATTGAAGAGTTTGGTTTTGACTGCTGCATTGGTGGCGCACGCCGCGATGAAGAAAAAGCGCGTGCCAAGGAACGTATTATGAGTTTCCGCGATGAGTTCGGCCAATGGGACCCTAAAAATCAACGTCCGGAACTATGGGACTTGTATAATGCGCGCTCACACAAAGGTGAAAATATACGTGCCTTCCCTATTTCCAACTGGACCGAAATGGACGTGTGGCAATACATCGAGCGTGAAAAGCTGGAGTTGCCAAGCATCTACTTTGCACATCAACGTGACGTGGTGATGCGTAATGGCGCAATTGTGCCAGTCAATGTTCCATTGACCAGTGGTGAAACCATCATGCCCCCTAAGGCAGGTGAAGAAGTGATTAACATGCAAGTGCGTTTTAGAACTGTAGGTGACATTACTTGTACCGCCCCTGTAATCAGTGATGCGGACAATGTGTCGAAAATCGTGTTGGAAACCGCCACCACCACGATTACCGAGCGTGGTGCAACGCGTCTGGATGACCAAACTTCAGACGCAAGTATGGAGCAACGCAAAAAAGAGGGTTACTTTTAAAACCTATTTTTTGCCACAGATGAACGCAGATAAACACGGATAAAAACATAAGCTTAATTAATTCGTCACTAGAACCGAACTCTAATAAAAATCAGGGGTTTATCTGTGTGTATCAGTGTTCATCTGTGGCTAATTCTAAGTTTTTGATTTTAAAAAACATATGACAAATACACAAATACACAACAATTCCAACCATAGCGACAGCCTGCTCCGCTTCATGACCTGCGGCAGCGTGGACGACGGTAAAAGCACACTGATTGGCCGTCTGCTTTACGACACCAAAACGATTCTGGCGGACACGCTCTCTCAAATTGAACGTACGTCACAAAAGCGCGGAATGGAAGCCGTTGATTTATCGCTGCTGACAGATGGGCTGCAAGCCGAACGCGAACAAGGCATCACCATTGATGTGGCTTATCGCTATTTCAGCACCGGCACACGTAAGTACATCATTGCCGATGCGCCCGGTCATGAGCAGTACACGCGCAATATGGTGACGGCAGCATCGACTGCCAACCTCGCGATTATTCTGATTGATGCGCGCAAAGGTGTGCTCACGCAAACGCGCCGTCACACTTATCTGGCACATCTGGTAGGCATTCCACACATTGTTATAGCAGTGAACAAAATGGACTTGGTGAATTACGACCAAGCGGTATACAACAAAATCTGTGCGGATTATCTGGCGTTTGCCAATGAAATTGGCTTGGCGCAGAGCAAATCTGCTGAAGGCAACGATATCAGCTTTATTCCAATGTCCGCATTAAACGGCGATATGTTAGTAGACCGTTTAGATAATATGACCTGGTATCAAGGCCCAACTATGCTGGAAATTCTGGAAGCGGCACCTGCAGCTCATTCAGAGCGCGCAGAACCATTCCGTTTCCCGGTGCAATTTGTTTGCCGCCCACATGCTTCAGACAACCCCGAACTGCACGATTTCCGTGGTTTCATGGGTCGTATTCAATCTGGTGAAATCGCTGTTGGCGATGAAGTTACAGTACTGCCGAATGGTTACACTTCCAAAGTGAAGGCGATTCAACTGGGAGAAGATAAACTGCAGACTGCCACCACTGAGCAGAGCGTCACATTATTGCTGGAAGACGAAATCGACACTTCTCGCGGCGACATGATTGTGAAGTCATCTGAATTAATTGAACCTGTGAAAGTGATTGAAGCGCACGTTTGCTGGCTTTCAGAAACACCACTATCCCCTGCGCGCACTTACATCGTGCGTCATACCACACGCGAATCCAAGGCAAAAGTGGGTGCTATTAGCTATAAAATCGATGTGAATACGCTGGAACAGCAAGCCGCCACCGATTTGAAAATGAATGATATTGCGCGCATGAGCTTTAAATTGGCACAGCCACTGATGGTTGACAGCTATACCAAGAACCGCAGCACAGGCGCATTCATTATCATTGATGAGTCGACCAATAATACGGTTGGTGCAGGCATGATCACTTAGTAACACTATCAAAAGCACAGTGACAAGGCGCACGAGTGATGACAGTACACTATAAGTACGGCAACCGAGTGCAACAAAGTCAATGTGCTTTATTATGAAAATTTAGATAAAATAACGTTTTGGCTATATTAGCTGTAAAGGATTAAAAAATGACTTACGTCGTCACCGAAAATTGCGTTCAATGTAAATATACCGACTGCGTCGATGTATGTCCGGTAGATTGCTTTGTGGAAGGTCCTAACTTCCTAGCCATTAACCCGGATGAGTGTATTGACTGTACGTTGTGCGTGGCTGAATGCCCTGCCGAAGCGATTTTCGCCGAGGATGATGTACCTGAAGATCAACAGGAATTTATCGCGCTGAATGCGCGTCTGGCAAAAATCTGGCCGGTGATTACTTCACGCAAAGAAGCATTGGAAGATGCAGATGCGATGAACGGCGTACCCGGCAAGCGTGATCTGCTGATTGAATAATCAACAGTAACAACGATAAGGAGGCTGAGGCCTCCTTTTTAATTTAATGTCAGCACAACTCAAATATCTACAGCACTACCCTGCTACTTTGCAGGACAAGATTCGCCAACTGCGTGACCAAAACCTCCTCGGTGAATATCTAGGGCAACGTTATCCCAACACACATCAAGTGCAAACGGATAAAGCGCTCTACGATTACTGCAACACCCTCAAACAGCGTTTTCTGCGCAATGCGCCTGTGTTGGATAAAGTACATTACGACAATCGTTTAAGTATCGAGCATCATGCACTGGGTCTGAATACTGCAATTTCGCGCATACAAGGCGGCAAACTCAAAGCCAAAAAAGAAATCAGGATTTCATCGTTTTTCAAGCAAGCACCGGCAGAATTTCTGCGGATGATCGTGGTGCATGAGTTGGCGCACTTAAAAGAACGCGAACACGACAAAGCATTTTATCAATTATGCATGCACATGGAGCCGAACTACCATCAGCTGGAGTTTGACTGCAGGGTGTATCTACTGTGGCAGCATGACCAAAGCAGCACACAAACCAGCGTGATCGCTACATCTTAATGTTGCTTCCATAACTGACTATTTCGTATCATCAGCCAGCCAAATAACACGTAGCCAGCCATGGCAATTGCCAATCCCAGCGGCGAAAACCACATCAATGGCACGATTAAACCTGCAGAAACCGTTGATAGCAGCATTTGAATAAAGGCTTGCCCAGAAGCTGCGGTACCGCGAATTTTAGGATGTCTATCTAATGCAACGAGAGACAGTATCGGCATAGCCAATGCCATACCAATGTTGAACAAGGCAATTGGCAAGATGTTCCACGCGGCTTGATTGGGCAAGAAATAACATATGGCGAGGTTGAATGAGACTATAAGGCTCATCCAAACATAGGCAACCTTGACTACTTTACCCTGAGCGTATTTACCCGCAGCACGCTTGGCAAAATAAGAACCTAGCACCATGCCGCAGACGGTAGGAATAAACATCCAGCCAAACTGATGTTCGCTTAAACCCAGATGTCTGACTAAAAACATGGGGCTGGCCAGCACATAAACAAAGAAGCCGGCAAAATTAGCGCCCAAAGCAAACACCACAAAATTAAATTCTTTATCACTAAATATGCGCTTATAGTCTTTAACTACCTGCTTGGCTGACAATGGGACACGTTTATCGACCGTCATGGTTTCAGGTAAATATTTCATTGCGGCAAGCAAACTGAATCCGGCATATAACGCCAGAAAAATAAAAATCGCCTGCCAGTGTATGCCCAGCAAGAAGCCACCAATGATCGGGGCAACGGCGGGCGCAATGCCAAACAACATCTGCACTGTAGCCATCACGCGCTGCGCTTGCGCCCCTGAAAACAGGTCACGCACCATGGCACGCGCCACCACGTTGCCTGCGCCACCAGACAAGCCCTGCAAAGCACGGAAGAACCACAGCGTCTCAACATTGGTGGCAAAAGCGCAGCCGATAGAGGCAATGACAAATACGCCCAATCCCCATTGAATGGTGGTAATGCGGCCAATCGAATCAGAAATTGCCCCATGCCATAAGGTCATTAGCGCATACGGCAACAGATAAAAAGTCAGGCTTTGCTGCAGCTGTAATGGCGTGGCCTGAAAATCATTTTCGAGTACTGGAAATGCCGGCAGGTAAGTATCAATCGCAAATGGCGCGAGCGCGGCGAGGCTGGCCAGCACGACTGATAATAACAACGGTGACGATGAAGTTTTCAAATCGAATTCCTAAATAAAAACGCGCAGCTAAAGCAAATCAGCAGCGCGTTCAATTTAACCATAATTGTTGAAATTACGGCGTATTAAATCTAAATTTACATCATGGCAGGGCGTGGAACTGCTCAGTGCGCTCGTTCATCTCGCCAGCAATGATTTTCTTAGAGTTTTTATCGTTACGGAACACAATAGGTTGCGCCGCAATCACCGGATTCTGCGCATCGATAATTGCTTGTTCGATTAAATGATGATGCGGTGACAATGCACATACCGGATCGGCTGCTTCTGCATCCCCTGTGAGCAAGAATGACTGACAACGACAACCAGCCAAATCTTTCTCTTTTTCAGGACAGGTGCGGCATGGTTCCTTCATCCAGGCATCACCGCGATATTTATTAAACGCAGGCGACTCTTTCCAGCTCCAGCCCAAGTCTGTATCTTTCACATTTGGGAACTGCATATTCGGCAATACGCGCGCTGAGTGACAAGGCAATACATCACCATTTGCAGTCACAATCATGAACACCTCGCCCCAGCCATTCATGCATTTTTTAGGACGATCTGAATAGTAATCTGGCACGACAAAGAAGATTTTCATTTTGCTGCCAGATTTCTCACGGAACTCATTAGTAATGCGTTCAGCCTCATCAATCTGCTCACGCGTTGGCATTAATTGACTACGGTTCACTAGCGACCAGCCGTAATATTGGGTATTCGCCAATTCAATATATTCAGCGCCCAAGGCATCGGCCATTTCCAGAATTTCTTTCATGTGGCCAATGTTGTAGCGGTGAATCACCACGTTGAGCACCATAGGGTAACCATGACCTTTAATCATGGCTGCCACTTTTTTCTTCAATTCAAAAGTTTTGGTGTTAGTGATGAAATTATTAATTTCTTCCGTGATGTCATGCATGGACAGCTGAATATGATCCAGACCACCTTCTTTGAATGCCTGAATACGTTTTTCAGTCAACCCCACGCCAGAAGTAATCAGGTTGCTGTAATAACCCAGCTTGTGGGCTTCTGCCACGATTTCTTCAATATCGTCGCGCAACAGCGGCTCACCGCCAGAAATACCAAGCTGCAAAGCACCCAATTTACGGGCATCACGCAAGGCCTGAATCCATTGCTCTGTCGTCAACTCATTTTGCGTGTGTTTATCGTAATCGGTAGGGTTGTAACAAAATGCACAATGCAGCGGGCAGCGATATGTGACTTCTGCCAACAGCCACAAAGGCTGAGTTTGTGTAATATTGGCAGCAACACCGTTATTTTGTGCGGCGACTGTCTTTTGTACTACTGATTCACCCAATGATGGTTGTGTCATTTTGTTACTCCTAAACGCTTAAGGATTTCCCAATCAAAGCCTAAACTTTGCGTAGCCAGGCTTTGCTAAATGCTAACTCAAACATGCCGATGATATCTTTTTCGATATTCTCGGCATCTGGGAAAGCCGCTTTTAATTCAGCTACGATGTCACCCACGCTGGCTTTTCCATTCACACGTTTCAGCACCTCACCGGCACCTCCATGCAATTTGACCATACCCTCAGGAAAAAGAATCACATAACTGCTTTGCGCCTCTTCCCATTGAAAGCGATGATGCAGCGCTAACGCAAATACATCAGAATGATTGATAGTTTGATCCATAAATTACCTGAATTTAATTACTGGTTGACGTAAGTAATCTCTGCCTTCCACCTTCACCTCGGTGCAAGCTAACATAATGGCATCTGCAATCACCCACAAAACATCCAGCTTGAATTGCAGAATATCCAAGGCACGCAATTGCATTTCACGACTGCCACCGAAGTAGTCCAATGTGATGTCTAAACCTTGTTCTACATCGCGGCGGGCTTCAGTCAGACGTTTTTTGAAATAGATAAAGCCTTCTTCTTTGACCCATGGATACATAGTAGGCCATGAACTGATGCGTTGCTGGTGAATGTGCGGAGCAAATAACTCCGTCAGACTTGAGCATACGCTCTCTTGCCATGGACGCTGACGCGCAAAATTCACATAGGCATCCACCGCAAAACGTACACCCGGACTTACCATTTCCAAAGAAGTCACTTGCTCACGCGTTAAACCAACCGCTTCACCCAACTTAACCCAAGCTTCAATACCACCTTCAACATCATCATAACCGTCATGGTCAGTAATACGATGAATCCAGCCGCGACGCACTTCCACATCAGGGCAGTTTGAAAGAATGGCTGCATCTTTCTGCGGAATCATGATTTGATAGTAAAAACGATTGGCTACCCAGCACTGTAATTGTTCTTTGCTCAGTTTGCCTTCGTACATCAACACATGAATCGGATGATTGATGTGATAGCCTTTGCCTTTTTCACGCAGGTTAGCTTCAAATTCTTCTCTTGACCATGGTTCCAGTTTGTTGCTCATTACTCACTCTCCAAAATATTAAAGTTTAATCAGGCGAACCACAGATTGAGAACCAAACTACACTAAGCTTAGCTGCATGATTACTCGGCTGCATGATTAAGGCTTTGGATTTTCTATAAAATGATATCCATACCGTCATAGGCAACTTCAATCTTGTGTTGGTTCAGAATCGCACGTTCGGCCGAATCTTCACGCAAAATCGGGTTGGTATTGTTGATGTGAATCAAAACCTTGCGTACGTCGCCAAATTTATCCAGTTCTTCAATCATGCCACCGGGGCCAGATTGCGGGTTATGACCAATGCTGCGCGCAGTTTTAGTCATCAAACCCATGTCGATCATCTCGGTATTGGTCCAGAATGTGCCGTCTACCATAATGCAGTCGGCCTGATTCATGAGCGCTGGCAAGTGCGGCTCTATTTCAGCCAGGCCTGGCGAATACCAGCATTTTTTACCGGTGCTGATTTCTTCAATCAGCACACCGATGGTGTCACCGGGGTGTGGATCATTACGATGTGGAGAATATGGCGGTGCTGCACTCTTTAACGCAACTGCGGTAAATCTGAGGTTAGGTACATTAGGAATGGTAAAACTGGTTTTACCATCAATCGGCACATTATGGTGATTAATGCCGCAATAATGACCAAGAATATTCAAAATTTGGTTACCAGAGGTCAAATCACCGTACACCATATCAGTACAGTAGATTTCACGTTTCACTGTGCCTTCACGCAGCATAAACAAACCTGTAGTGTGATCAATCTGCGCATCTATCAGAATAATCGCCTGAATGCCTGTATCTCGGATACCGCGGCCAGGCTGCAGAGGAGCAAAATCCTGAATTTGCTGCAGCACATCAGGCGATGCATTAAAAAGTACCCAGTTCACGCCATCACTGCTTACACATATCGAAGACTGCGTACGCTTGGTAGCTTTAATGGTGCCTTTGCGCAAACCATCACAATTCGGACAATTACAATTCCATTGGGGAAAACCGCCGCCGGCGCCGGCACCTAGTACGTGTATGTGCATATTGATCTACAATTCTTTAAAAATCAGGGTAAAAACTTTATACAATAAATTGCTAGTTAAACTTAATCTCAAGACAGCCTTATATAAAAAAGCTTGATAAAATTCTGAGGAGAGCCTTTTATAAAAAAAGGCTGTCTTGCGGCAGCCTTTTTTGAGCATAATGACAAATTACTTGTTCATTACGTACATAGTTACTTCGAAACCGAAACGCATTTCAGTAGCAGCTGGTGTTGTCCACATAATCATACTCCTTAAAATTGATTGTTAATTATTGCGTCACAAGGTGTTGCAACGTGAGATGCATTTTGCGCCAGCAAAGCTGTAAGCAACACCGCTAAGTTACGGTATAAGTACTAAGTAAATTCATGATGCAACCCTGCCAATCATCAGGCTAGGTGCGGAGAATTTCTTCCAGAACTGAAAGAAACTTGGCGTTTTCTGAAAATAAGCCAATGCTGACACGCAGATATTCAGGCATTTCGTAATTAGCGACCGGGCGCACAATCACACCTTTTTGCAGCAACTGCTGATTAATCGCCGCAGCGTTGCCCACTTTAACACTGATAAAGTTGGCATAGGACGGAATATAACTTAAGCCCAGCTTATCAAAGCCTTGTGTCAGCTGCGCCATACCGGCCTGATTCAAAGCATAGCTGCGCGCCACAAAATCATCGTCCTGCAAGGATGCAATCGCTGCAGCTTGCGCCACGTTGTTCACGTTAAATGGCTGACGCACGCGATTCATCATATCTGCCACATTCGGATGGCACAGGCCAAAACCAATACGTAAACCCGCCAAACCATATGCTTTAGATAAAGTGCGTGAAATCAGCAGGTTTGGGAATTCAGCCAGCCAAGCAATCGCCTCAGACTTCAAATCAGCCGGGAGATATTCATCATAAGCTTCATCAAGCACCACCAGCATATGCGCAGGTGCCTGTTTGAGGAAATCATACAGTGCAGCTTTATTCAGTAAAGTCCCTGTAGGGTTGTTCGGATTTGCGATAAATACAATACGTGTGTTCGGCGTAATCGCTTTTAACATGGCGGCTAAATCATGGCCATAATCAACCGCTGGCACCACAATGCCTTTGGCGCCAGTGGCTTGCGTTACTAGTGGATAAACCGCAAATGCATGCTGTGAATACACCGTTTCACTGCCAGGTGTCAAAAATGCACGTGCAGCCAATTCCAGAATATCGTTTGAGCCGTTGCCAAATACAATCTGCTGATGCGCAACACCAAACTTGTTGCTGACCACATCGCGCAACGCATAGCTGTTGCCATCCGGATAGCGGGCAATATCCAGAATAGCTTCCTGTATGGCAAACTCAGCTTTAGGACTAATGCCCAAAGGGTTTTCGTTTGAAGCCAATTTAACAATATCATTGACCTGAAGACCCATTTCACGCGCAAGTTCTGTAATGGGTTTCCCACCTTGGTAAGGTGCAATTTGTTGAATATATTCAGGGGCTTGTATAGTCACGATTATGTTTAAATCCGGGCATTTAAATCGATAAAGTTAGTGCAGTGTGGTGTTACAAAAATTACTAAAAATACTAAATCATGGCTTGCGGATAAGAACCTAGATGCTTGAGATATGAAGCGCGCGCTTCAATCTCTTTCAGCGCTGACGCCACATTCGTATCCTGAAGATGGCCTTCAATATCCACATAAAACACGTATTCCCACATGCCCACTTTAGATGGGCGTGATTCCAGCTTGGTCATGCTCACTCCGTGTGCAGCCAATGGCGAGAGCAAAGCCAATATTGCACCGGGCTGATTTTTAGTAGCCATCACCAATGAAGTTTTATCCTGACCGGAAACTGCCACATCATGCTTGGAAATCACCAAAAAACGTGTTGTGTTTTTAGGGTCATCTTCAATATTCTCAGCAAGCACATTCAAATTAAACAGCTCTGCAGCGCGTTTGCTGGCAATTGCCGCTACCGGCGTATTTTCAGTCGTCACTAAATCATGTGCCATTTGCGCTGCCATTGCATTACTGACCACCGCTTCACGGGTTACGTTCGGCAACACGCGATTAAGCCACTCATGACATTGCGATAACGATTGCGCATGCGAAAAAATATGACGAATCTTGCTGATGTCAGATTGCGCTGAGAGCAAGCAGTGATGCACCGGGATTGTCACTTCGCCGCAGATTTTCAACGGGCTGCTTAGCAGCAAATCCAATGTCAAGCCGACCGCACCTTCATTGGAGTTCTCTACCGGCACAATGCCATAATCAGCTTGTCCAGCTTCAACAGTACGAAATACTTCATCAATGGAGCCACATACCACTGCGCCTCTGCCCTGACCAAACTGCTTCAGTGCAGCTTCCTCGCTGTAAGTGCCTAATGGACCAAGAAATGCTACAGTAAGTTCTTTTTCAAGCGCACGGCAATTAGCCATAATTGCGCGAAAAATATTGGTGACAGACTCTGCCGGTAACGGACCTTGATTCAATTCTGTCAGACGTCGCAATACCTGCGCTTCCCGCTCAGGACGGTAAATCACACCATCATCTTTCAACTCACCGATATGCCGCGCATGCGTGGCTCTATCGTTTACGAGCTTGAGAATCTGCGTATCAATCGCATCAATTTGTTCACGATGTTGTTTCAACTGATCAGACATTTAATGTGCGCTTTCAAATGCTTTCATGTAATTCACCAATGCCTGCACACCCTCTATCGGCATGGCATTGTAAATCGAGGCACGCATACCGCCCACCATGCGATGACCTTTTAACTGCAGCAGACCATTGGCCTCAGCACCTTTAAGAAACGCGTCATTCAGCGTAGCGTCTTTCAGGAAAAACGGTATATTCATGCGTGATCGATTTTTGATCGCTACATGATTTTCGTAAAAATCGGTGCTGTCGATATAGTCATACAATAATTTTGCTTTGGCAATATTCACCTGTTCAATCGCAGCAACACCGCCCTGCTCTAGCAACCACTCAAATACCAAACCTGCGATATAAATGCTGTAAGTAGGTGGCGTATTAATCATGGATTGATTTTCGGCCTGTGTTTTCCAATTAAATACCGCCGGGGTCAGTGGTGAACCCTTGCCTAATAAATCTTCACGCACAATGACAATACACAACCCTGCCGGGCCAATATTTTTCTGAGCGCCGCCGTAAATCACGCCGTATTTTGTCACATCAATGGTGCGAGACAAAATATGTGACGACATATCGGCCACAATCGGCACAGTCTCCGCGTCAGGCAAACCATCAAACTCTACGCCATGAATCGTTTCATTGGTGCAGATGTGCAGATAAGAAGCATCTTTATTGAGTTTCCAGTCACTGTAAGCTGGCACATTGGTAAATTTCTCTGCTTCACTGCTGGCAGCCACATTGATTTTGCCGTAAGCACTGGCATCTTCAACACTGCGCTTAGACCATGCACCGGTCACCACATAGTCCGCTTCACCGCCGTTCAGAAGATTCAAAGGTATCATGGCGTTTTCAGCGATAGCGCCACCTTGTAGAAACAGCACTTTGTAGTTTTGCGGAATATTGAGCAGCTTACGTAAATCGGACTCGGTTTTCTCCAGAATACTGGTGAACTCTTTACCGCGATGCGACATTTCCATCACGCTCATGCCTGAACCATGCCAGTCCAACATTTCCGCCTGAGCACGCTGCAATACCGCTTTGGGCAGCACAGCAGGGCCCGCAGAAAAATTATAAATTTGTGTCATGAATTACTTGTACCTTATTGTTCAGAATCAGAATATGCGCTGGACTTAATCAGCGCCATCGTCGTCATCTGTTTCTACAATTTTCTCAATTCCTGAGAGTTTTTCACCTTCACCCAAATTGATAAGCGTAACACCTTGCGTTGCACGGCCTAATTCACGAATTTCTTTGACTCGTGTGCGAATGAGTACGCCGCCTGTGGTAATCAGCATGATTTCGTCCTCATCATTCACCAGTTTGGCAGCGACCACCAAACCATTACGATCGCTCACGGCGATTGCTTTCACGCCTTGTGTACCACGACCTGAATGACGGAAATCAGCTAATACAGTACGTTTTCCGTAGCCATTTTCAGTTGCCACCAGCACGGTTTGTTTGTCATCTTCCGCAATCAGCAATGACAGCACTTGTTGCTTAGCAGCCAACTTCATACCGCGCACACCACGCGTTGCACGTCCCATCTGACGCACTTCTTCCTCATCAAACCATACCGCCTTACCACCATCGGACACCAGCACAATATCATTGTTGCCGTTGGTGATTTCAGCGCCAATCAGGTAATCACCATCATCCAGATTGATGGCGATAATGCCCGATTTACGTGGATTAGCGAATTCTATGAGTGCAGTTTTCTTAACGGTACCCTGCGCTGTTGCCATAAACACAAAGTGATTTTCATCAAACTCTTTTACCGACAGAATCGCATTGATTTTTTCACCCTCTTCCAACGGGAACAAGTTCACAATCGGCTTGCCACGGCTAACGCGACTGCCTTGCGGCACTTCATATACTTTCAACCAGTAAACGCGGCCACGGCTGGAGAAGCACAGGATGTAATCATGCGTATTTGCCACAAACATTTTGTCGATAAAGTCGTCTTCTTTGGTAGCCGCCGCCTGCTTACCACGGCCGCCGCGTCTTTGTGCGCGATATTCATCCAAAGGCTGCGACTTAATGTAACCCGTATGCGACAAGGTCACCACTACATCCTGCGGTGTAATCAAATCTTCCAGTGACAAATCTTGCGCATTGGCCACGATTTCACTGCGGCGTTTATCGCCAAATTGTTTTTTAATTTCTTCCAACTCTTCGGTGATAATTGTCGTCACCCGTGATGCATTAGCCAGAATATCCAGCAAATCAGCAATCACATCCATCACTTCTTTGTATTCATTAACAATTTTGTCTTGCTCAAGCCCGGTCAAACGTTGCAAGCGCATTTGCAGAATTTCCTGCGCCTGCACATCGCTCAGTTTGTAGCCATTAGGCGTTAAACCAAAATCAACGCTTAAACCTTCCGGGCGCGAAGCTTCCATCGCAGCGCGCTTGAGCATCTCCTCCACTACGGGTGAATGCCAAGCTTTTGCCATCAAATCTTTTTTCGCTTCTGGGGGCGTTGGCGCTGCCTTGATGATGGCAATCATGTCATCCACATTGGCCAATGCTACCGCCAAACCTTCCAACACATGGCCGCGTTCTCGTGCCTTACGCAGCTCATAGACGGTGCGGCGTGTCACCACCTCACGACGATGACGCAGGAAAGCCTCCAGCATCTGTTTCAAATTCAACAGACGTGGCTGACCATCCAGCAATGCCACCATGTTCATACCAAAGGTGTCCTGCAACTGGGTTTGTTTGTAGAGATTGTTGAGCACGACTTCCGGCACTTCACCGCGTTTCAGCTCAATCACTACGCGCATACCGGATTTGTCAGACTCGTCACGCAGGTCTGAGATACCCTCGATTTTTTTCTCATTAACCAGCTCTGCGATTTTTTCAATCAGCGTCTTTTTATTGACTTGATATGGCAGTTCATCAATGATGATGGCCTGACGACCACCTTTATCCATATCTTCAAAATGCGTGCGGCCGCGCATTACCACACGGCCACGACCGGTGCGATAACCCTCTTTAACGCCAGTGGTACCGTAAATGATACCTGCAGTTGGAAAGTCTGGTGCCGGCACCAAATCGATCAATTCTTCAACAGTGGTTTCCGGATTTTTTAAGAGAGCAAAACAGGCATCCAGCACTTCATTCAGGTTGTGCGGCGGGATATTGGTCGCCATACCCACAGCGATGCCGGAGCTGCCATTGATAAGCAAGTTAGGAATACGCGCCGGCATAATGAGCGGTTCATTTTCTGAACCGTCGTAGTTAGGGCCGAAGTCTACGGTTTCTTTGTCGATATCTGCCAGCAATTCATGTGCAATTTTTGCCATGCGAATTTCGGTGTAACGCATCGCAGCCGCGTTATCGCCATCCACAGAACCAAAGTTACCTTGGCCATCTACCAGCATATAACGCAACGAAAAGTCTTGCGCCATACGCACGATGGTGTCATACACCGCAGTATCGCCATGCGGGTGGTATTTACCGATGACGTCACCCACGATACGGGCAGATTTTTTGTAAGGCTTGTTGTAGTCATTGGATAATTCATGCATCGCATATAAAACTCGACGATGCACCGGCTTCAAACCATCTCGCACGTCTGGCAATGCACGTCCCACAATCACGCTCATGGCGTAATCAAGGTAGGAGCGGCGCATTTCATCTTCTAAACTAATCGGCAGGGTTTCTTTAGCGAATTGATCCATATTTTGACTGACTTTTAGTGGTTTTTATAATGGGTAAATTCTAGCATGATTACCGCATAAAATAACCCTTTAAACCATACTTTTGGTATTGTTTTCTGCGCAAATTTATTGTGAATTTCAGCCTAAAAATAATGGCCTTGGCAGGTCAGTGAAATATCACCGACCCCACCAAAGCCATCAAGTTTTTTTGCTGCTTTTAACGCATTAAAGGTTGCTGAATTAATGTGCCTTATTGAGTTAACAGAGCCAAATCTGCCTTTAAATCGTCAATATGCTCTAGGCCTACCGCAATCCTCACTAAGCCATCACTAATGCCGGCTAACGCACGTGCCTCAGCAGTCACGCGACTGTGGGTGGTGGTGGCCGGATGCGTAATCGTGCTTTTTGCATCACCCAGATTCGCCGTAATTGAAATCAGCCGCGTTGCATCGATCAATGCCCAAGCCGCTTGTTGTGCGGTTTGTCCGGGTTTGGCTTTTACTTCAAACGTGACGATACCGCCACCGCTTGATTGCTGACGCATCGCCAAATCATGCTGCGGGTGCGATTTCAAGCCCGGATAATGCACACGCGCCACTTGCGGCTGTGCTTCTAACCAGGTTGCCAGCGCCAAGGCATTTTTTGCATGAGCTTCCATGCGAACGGGCAATGTTTCCAACCCTTTCAAAAACACCCAGGCATTAAATGCACTCATGGTGACGCCTGCTGTGCGCAGAAAACCATACACTGGTTCCATCAACGCTTTTGAACCCAACACTGCGCCGCCCAGACATCTACCCTGCCCATCGATATATTTGGTCGCTGAGTGGATAACAATATCCGCACCCAAATCTAGTGGACGCTGAATCGCAGGAGTACAAAAACAATTATCCACGACTAAATGCGCTCCGGCATTGTGCGCTATATCCGCCAGCAGCTGTATGTCGCACACTTCCGTTAACGGATTGGAAGGTGTTTCCACAAAGAATAATTTTGTTTTCTCGGTCACTGCCGCCTGCCATTCAGCCGGGTCTGTCAATGAAACGAAAGTCACATCCAGACCCCAGCGTTTCATAATATTGCCAAACAGCTGCACACTGGTGCCGAAAATGCTGCGCGAAGCCACTACATGGTCGCCAGCAGAGCATATACCCATCACACATGCAAGAATTGCGGACATCCCGCTAGAGGTCGCTACGCACTGCTCTGCGCCTTCCAGCGCCGCCAGCTTATTTTGAAACATGGTCACCGTAGGGTTGGTAAAGCGTGAGTAGATGTTGCCAGGTTCTGTACCGCCAAATCTTGCTGCTGCCTGTGCCGCGTTCTCGAATCTAAAGCTGGAGTTTAAAAACAGCGCTTCAGAATTTTCGCCGTACTCGGTCGTTTCCGTGCCCGCCCGAACTGCCAGTGTTTCTGTGTGAAATGGTGTGTTATTCATAATATTCTCAACAAGATATTTTCAACGTCATTTTTAACTTCAGTTTTTCAACTTCATTTTTTGAATGTGCGGGTAATAAAAAACCCGTCATAGCACTAAGCTAAAACGGGTCTTTTTTTACTCGCTTTAGCTGTATTTATAATGCGCCCGCAAGCTGAGTGTGGCCTTGTTTAAAGTTGGCAAACTCAAATCAGCGCAATTTCATGTTATCCCTATGCCAGACTCAGGTCAAGCATGTGAACATTAAAATGATTAAGCTCGCTCTTCCACTTCCAGTTCGTTACTATTAACCAGATTTAAATCCAGCTGGGTGATTGAGTTGGCGGGCTTGGTATTTTTTTTACCATCGGCACGCATGGATTCAATTTTTGCCAGATAAGCCTCGGTAATATCGCCAGTGACATATTTGCCGTCAAAACAGGAACAATCAAAATCTTTGATTTTAGGGTTTCTGAACTTAACGTCTTTAATCAAAGCATCCAGATCCTGATAAATCAGGGCATCTGCACCAATTTCCTTGCAGATTTCTTCGTCACTGCGACCGGTAGCCAGCAACTCATCACGACTTGGCATATCAATGCCATACACGTTGGGGAAACGTACTGGTGGCGCTGCAGACGCAAAATAAACCTTGTTGGCGCCTGCATCTCTTGCCATCTGCACAATTTGCTGTGAAGTGGTGCCACGCACGATAGAGTCATCTACCAGCAGTACATTCTTGCCTTTAAACTCAATGCCGATTGGGTTCAACTTTTGACGCACAGATTTTTTACGCAAGGCCTGACCCGGCATAATAAATGTACGGCCAATATAACGATTTTTAATGAAGCCTTCGCGATAATCCAGCCCTAAAGCCAAACCTACCTGCAAAGCACTTGGGCGGCTAGTGTCAGGAATGGGTATTACCACATCAATTTTCTTGTCTGCCCATTCACGTTTGATTTTATCGGCAAGACTTTTGCCCATATCCAGGCGTGTTTGATAGACAGAAACACCATCAATCACAGAATCAGGCCGCGCCAGATAAACATATTCAAAAATACATGGATTCAATTTCGCCACATCGGAACACTGACGTGAATAAAAATTACCATCCATATCAATAAACACCGCTTCACCAGGCTCCACATCACGCACCACTTGGAAACCAAGCACATCAATCGCAACGCTTTCTGAGGCAACCATGTATTCAATGCCTTTTTCAGTTTCACTTTTGCCGATGACCAATGGACGAATACCATTGGGATCGCGGAATGCCAGCAAGCCAAAATTGGCAATCATAGCCACAACTGCATACGCACCTTTGCAGCGTTTGTGTACAGCTGCTACGGCATCAAATGCCATATCGGTATTCAATACGGCATTACGTGAAGTTTTTTCAATTTCGTGTGCCAGCACATTGAGCAGCACTTCCGAATCGGAATTGGTGTTGATATGACGCAAATCCTGACGGAACATTTCAGATTTTAATTGTTCGGAATTGGTAAGGTTTCCATTGTGACCGAGCACGATGCCAAATGGTGAATTCACATAAAAAGGCTGCGCTTCGGCAGCGTTGGATGAGCCTGCAGTTGGATATCGCACATGTGCGATACCGGCATTACCGACTAGATTACGCATGTGGCGAGTTTGAAAAACATCTTTCACCAGGCCATTATTTTTATGCATAAAGAATGTATTGCCATCACAGGTCACGATACCGGCGGCATCCTGACCTCTATGCTGCAATACCAGCAAGCCATCATATAGCAGCTGATTGACGGGGTTTTTACCAACGATACCTATAATTCCACACATGTATAAACCTTAACTGATGAATTTCTGACTAAGTACTATTAATCGTATTTCACATGCTTGCTGATACCCTCAGGCAGCCAGGGCAGCATGCTCACAACCAACGCTTCTATCGGTGCACTAAACATGGCATTTTTCCAATGTGCGTCTTTTGGAATTTCCGTCATACCTGCCAGCAGCACCAAAATACAGACCACCAACACGCCACGAAACGCACCAAATACAGCCCCCAACACCCGGTTTAGCCAGCCCAAACCGATTTTCTTGAAAATTGCCGAAATTGCAATGGCCAATAACGTTGCCAATAATAATGTTGCTAAAAACAGCACCAAAAATGCCGCCAATGTGCGCAGTGATTCAGAAGGAATATCGGTTGGCATCAACGGCAGCATCTGGTCAGTGTAAGTTCTGCCTACATAAAACGCTACAAACCAAGCCAGAATCGAGAGTACTTCTTTCACCAGCCCACGCATCACACTGAATATGATCGATAAACCAAGTATAGCAAGCACAGTGTAATCAAAAGCGGTCATCGCATCCCCTGTTATTCAACTTACTGACTTACTACCATACCTGGCAAGCCCAAGTCTTTGATTTTGGCCAATGCCAGTGTAGCGTCTTGCCTGCTTGGGTAGCTGCCTGCTCTCAATCTGATAGATTCGCCTTTGGCAGTCTTGATTTTTTCTGTTTTGGTCACAAAGCCAGCCTGTTTTAATTGCTCTTGCAGACGCTTAACATTTGCCGCATCTGAATAAACCCCCACTTGAACTGTAAACAACTCGCCGGCTTGAACGGTCGGTGCTTGAACTGCCGATGTTTTAGCGGTTGGTTCGGTAACGGTCGTGTTGATTTTCGTTTCTGCGATGCTTGGTATGGCTGCCGGGACATCAGCAACTGGCGCTTGCTCAGTCGCAGACGGTAACTCTGGCAAGGTTTGCGCTGGCACATCATTCACAGTACTCTGATCAGTGACTACCGCAGCTGCTGTTTCAGGAGCCATTGAATGATTGACTGCCGGCGTTTCGATAACGGCTGGATTAACGACATCCTGCATCACGATTTTTATAGGGTCTTGCTGAGCCAGCACTGCTCTGTCTTGCAACACTTGGGGCAACAGAATAATCATCAGCAAAACAAGTGCTATAGCGCCGACCAGACGACGCCTAGCTCTTTTTTTGAGCATCAGTTCTTGCTCATTTTGTGAATCAGGTGGCATTAACTGCTTCCTTAAAAATTAATCGCCGCATGCGCATTCAGATACTGCATCACGTCAGAAACGGAGAAGAAAGAGCCGAAGGCAATTATTTTATCATTTTCACTAGCATCTAAACAGGCTTGTATATCGTTTTGTGCATGCTCACATGCCAGCGCTATTGAGTCAAAAGTTTTAATATTCGCCTGCGGCGCTACTGATAATATGCTGTTGACCAAATCCGATATGCTGGCGCTGCGTGGATGTTTAATTGCAGCCACATACCAGACATCAATTTCATGCTTGACTTCGTTCACCACTCCAGCAATGTCCTTGTCGGCCAGCATAGAAAAAACAGCATAGGTTTTTGATTTTCCTGGTACTTTATGCGCTTTGAGATTTTTTGCAAGCGCAGCCGCCGCATGAGGGTTATGTGCCACATCTAAGATCAACCTCGGGGACATGGACACGGTCTGAAAGCGACCGCTAAGTTTTACCTGCATCAATGCCATGGCAATTGCTTTTTCTTCTACCGGCAGCACATGCTGCAACGCTTCTACTGCAGCAAGTGCACATGCTGCATTGGCGAGCTGATATTCCCCGGCAAGTGCAGGCAAAGGCAACTGATAGCGAGGATGGCCTGCGTTTATAAATTGCCAGCTGTCATGAAACGCAATGTATGAGAACTCATGATGAATACGTTTAAACTCAGCCTGAATGTTCTGCGCATAACTAACAAGCGTCTCAGGCGGGTTAAAGTCCCCACATATTGCAGTAACCCCTGTTCTATACACGCCCGCTTTTTCAGCGCCTATACTTTCTCGGGTATTACCTAAAAACTCTTGATGATCAATATCTACGCTGGTGACAATGGCGCAATCGGGGTCAAAAGCATTCACTGCATCCAGTCTGCCTCCCAGCCCAATCTCAAGCACGGCTATCTCAATTTTTTGCTGACAGAAATGCCAGATGGCAGCTAATGTACCGATTTCAAAATAGGTTAGCGAAACCTCTTCATCAGCCACGCTACCACGCCTTGCAGCTTCAACTGCAGCAAAAGCCTGACACAAATCAGAATCTGAAGCTTCTACGCCATTGATGCGCACACGCTCGTTGTAGCGCAATAAATGAGGAGATGTGTAACAGGCAACGCGGTAGCCGGCTTGCTGATAAATCTGTGACAACATGGCACAAGTTGAACCTTTGCCATTCGTGCCAGCCACAGTAATAATCTTGAATGCTGGCGCCAGATTAAGACGCTGGATTACGACATTAATACGTTCCAAGCCCATGGAGATGGACTTGGGATGCAGCTGTTCGATATAACTCAACCATGCAGCTAAGTCTTGGTTGGCAGCATTGAATGCCGGGGTTTCAGTCATGCATCCAACCTGAAAACTTACTCAAAGAGACCTCAGCTTGGCTAAGCAGCAGCAGGCAAATGCATCAAACTAGCCAAAATAACAGCCAGGCGATTACGCATTTCACGACGGTCAATAATTAAATCGATTGCGCCATGTTCCAACAGAAATTCGGCGCGCTGAAAACCGTCAGGTAGCGTTTCTCGAACTGTCTGTTCAATCACGCGAGGGCCTGCAAAACCAATCAATGCTTGTGGTTCTGCCACGATGATGTCACCTAGCATGGCAAAGCTTGCTGAAACACCACCCATCGTTGGGTCAGTGAGTACTGAGATATATGGCAAACCGGCATTACTTAGTTGTGTAAGCGCGGCGCTGGTTTTAGCCATCTGCATCAATGACAGCAAACCTTCCTGCATACGCGCACCGCCGCTGGCTGAAATACAGATAAATGCCATTTTGTTATCAATGGCAGTTTGTACGCCACGCACAAAACGCTCGCCGACCACAGAACCCATGGAGCCGCCCATATATTTAAATTCAAAGGCTGCCACAACTGCAGGCACGCCTTTGATAGCACCCTGCATAACAATTAATGCATCTTTCTCATTCACCGCTTTTTGCGATTCTTTGATACGATCAGCGTAACTTTTACTGTCTTTGAACTTTAATGGATCGATAGGCTGAACCTCTGCGCCGATTTCAAATTGGCCTTCCGCATCCAGCAATTGTGTAATGCGTGCCCGTGCGCCAATACGGCTATGGTGAGCGCATTTAGGACAAACTTCGGCATTGTCTTCCAAGTCTTTTTTATAGAGCACTGATTGACATGCTGGACATTTAATCCACAAACCTTCAGGCACTGATTTCTTGTCAGGCCCTACAACACGTTTAATCTTTTGCGGTAATTTATTTAACCAACCCATGAAAAACCTCTCTTATTTCTTAACAGCATCAACGGCTGTTTTCAATTCTTGCATTAAGGCTGCGGCATTTTCCAGCAAATTATCATCATTGGAGGCCTCAATCGCCTGCACCATGCGACTGCCAACCACAACCGCATCAGCGATTTCTGCTGTCGCTCTGGCAGTAGCGGCATCACGTATACCGAAACCCACGCCTACCGGCAGCTGCGTTTGTGTGCGAATAGATGCAACACGCTGCGAAACCTCGTCAATATTCAAATTGGCAGCACCGGTCACGCCTTTCAAAGAAACATAATAAACAAAACCACTGGCTTGCCCGACAATTAGGTCTACGCGTTTAGCTTCAGTGGTTGGTGAAAGTAAAAACACTGGATCGATATCGCGCTCACGCAGCGCCTTCACAAAATCACCACATTCTTCCGGTGGATAATCCACGGTAATGACACCATCCACGTCAGCGGCTTTTGCCCTATCCGCAAACACAGTGGCACCAATCGCTTCAATCGGATTGGCATAGCCCATTAAAATAATAGGCGTTTTGGCATCAGTTTTACGAAACTCTTTCACCATATCCAGCACGGCTGTTAAGCCAACTTTATGCAGCAATGCACGTTCACTGGCACGCTGAATCACCGGACCATCGGCCATCGGATCAGAAAACGGCACTCCCAGTTCTATCATATCCGCGCCATGCTTCGCTAGGGTATGCATGAGGTTAACTGTATGCTTGGGATGCGGATCGCCCGCAGTGATGTAAGGGATCAAGGCCGTTTTGCCTTGCTGTTTTAAGTTAGCAAATGTTGATTGAATTCGAGACATATTGAATTTTTGTTATAGGGATTTATAAAGTGATATTAGCTAACTTAGCCACGGTATTAATATCTTTGTCGCCACGACCAGATAAATTCACCAATACGATTTGATCCTTGCTCATGGTTTTAGCTAACTTTTCAGCATAAGCCAGGGCATGACTCGACTCCAGAGCAGGGATAATACCTTCGGTGCGACACAGATTATGAAATGCGGCCATAGCTTCATCATCAGTAATCGCCACATATTCCGCACGTTTAATGTCTTTTAGCCAAGCGTGTTCCGGGCCTACACCTGGATAATCCAAACCTGCAGAAACAGAGTGAGTTTCAATAATTTGGCCGTCAGCATCTTGCATGAGGTAGGTACGGTTGCCGTGCAAGACCCCCACCGGGCTATTTGCGGTGAGCGGAGCAGCATGCATACCAGTTTCTATACCGTGTCCTGCCGCTTCTACACCAATCAAGCGCACATTCGGCACATCGATATAAGGATAAAAAATACCCATTGCATTCGAGCCGCCGCCCACACAAGCCACAACTGCATCCGGCTGACGATTAGCCATTTCCAACATTTGCACTTTTGCTTCTACGCCAATCACCGCCTGAAAATCGCGTACCATCATCGGGTATGGATGCGGACCTGCAACAGTACCGATGATGTAAAAGGTGTTATGTACATTGGTCACCCAGTCACGCATCGCTTCGTTCAATGCATCTTTAAGGGTTTTGGAGCCGCTTTCAACCGGCACTACCGTTGCGCCAAGCAGCTTCATTCTGAATACATTAGGCGCCTGACGTTTTACGTCTTCACTGCCCATATATACGACGCATTCCAAACCTAAGCGAGCTGCAATCGTAGCCGTCGCCACGCCATGCTGGCCGGCACCGGTTTCTGCAATCACACGTGGTTTACCCATGCGTTTTGCCAGCAATGCCTGACCTATAGTATTGTTGATTTTGTGCGCACCGGTATGGTTTAAATCTTCACGTTTTAAATATATCTGCGCACCACCAACTTTGTCTGAAAGACGTTTAGCGTGATAAATCGGGCTTGGTCTACCGACAAAATGCTTCAAGTCATACGCAAATTCAGCGAGAAAATCGGGGTCATGCCGATATTTATCGTACATGACGCGTAGCTCATCCAAGGCCTCAACCAGCGTTTCAGCGACAAAGGTACCACCGAACTGACCAAAGTGGCCACGAGCATCCGGCATATCATATAACTGCATTATTCACTCTCCAAAAAACTTGCGCATCTGTTTATTTACAGACTGATGACTGACTTACCTGCTGCATGAATGCGGCTATCTTTTCCGCATCCTTAATTCCTTTTGAGATTTCCACGCCGCCACTTACATCGACTGCATAGGGTCTGACTTGCGTAATGGCCTGCGCCACATTATGCTGGGTTAAGCCACCTGCCAGAACTACCGGTTTGGTTAATCCCTCAGGAATTAAATTCCAATCAAACACATGCCCGGTGCCACCTGCAACGCCTTCTGTATAAGTGTCCAGCAAGAGCGCTTTTGCCGCAGAAAAATCCTGCGCACATTGTATCAAATTTGTATCGTTCTTGACGCGAATTGCCTTGATAAATGGCAATTGAAATTGTGTGCAATCCTCAGGCCTCTCATCTCCATGAAACTGTAGTAAATCAAGTCCGACTTGAGATATTACGCTTCGCACAAATTGCGTCTCTGCATTCACAAACAAACCAACCACACTCACAAAAGCCGGAACCGCAGCCGCAATCGCTGCAGCCTGTTCAATACTGACGTTGCGTGGACTAGGCGCGTAAAAAACGAGGCCAATCGCATCGGCACCTGACTCAACGGCACTAAGCGCATCTTCAACGCGGGTAATGCCGCAGATCTTAACTCTCGTTCTAAAACTGGGTTTCAAACTGATTCTCAACATTCAAGTTTATTAAATATTCATCAAAATTACACACCTGAAACTCACTATCATTGTAACGCTAAATGAGTATGCGCAAGGCATGCACATCAGATTCTGGCAAAGCAAATTTCTGATCGTAGCCCACCCCGGTCAGATACAGTCCATTGGGCGAAAATGTGGGCGGAGATATTGTTCTGTCACGCGCTTCCAACAGGGTTTTAATATATTCGGGTGCATGACTGCCCTTCCCTACATATACCAATGCGCCTATCATGTTTCTTACCTGATGCTGCAAAAACGCATTTGCGGTAAATGAGAAAATGTAATAATTCCCCACTGCTTGAATGCTCGCATCTGTAATGGTTCGCACCGGAGATTTCGCCTGACACTCAGATGCGCGAAACGCACTAAAATCATGCTCCCCCTTTAGATGACGAATTGCAGACTGCATGGCAGTATAATCAAGCGGCAAATGAAACCAGCCGGATTTATTTGCCATCACTGCAGACGCTACCGGCGCGTTATACAGCACATATTGATAGCTGCGACTAAACGCAGAAAATCTGGCATGAAAATCCTCAGGGACTTCGCGTGCCCAACAAACCCTGACATTCTCAGGTAAATGCGCGTTGACGCCACGCACCCAAGCATTTATTGGCCGCTGTGTGTTTGTCTCAAAGTGCACTACCTGACCTAGTGCATGTACGCCTGTGTCGGTACGTCCCGCAGCATGCACACGCACTTCATGCTGCGCGATTTTAGCAAGTGCAGATTCCAACGCATCCTGAACCCCGCAGCGGCTTGGCTGGCTTTGCCAACCGCAGAAAAAGGCCCCATCATAAGTTAAGCCAAGCGCAATTTTCACTTCAAATCCCTAGCAGTAGCCATAGCGTCAATAACAATGCTATCAGCAGTATTATCCTATCCAGATGGCTCACGCGCTGACAATTCAAGCTCAAGCTTGAAATCGCCGCATCCGGATGCTGATCAAGCGCCTGATGCAAAGCAGCAAAACTAAGCTTCTGATTTTTTTGCTCCGTAATGGTTTCCACATAATGCAGCGTCAACATCAATCTTGCTGCAAATCTGCTCACATTAAGACCCAAATATCGAAACGGCAATAAACATAAATATAATCCTGCGATCAAGTCTTGTTTAGAGCTGTCATGCAGTAATAGATTCAGCAGTGCCAGGGCGATTAATAATCGCGCCAGCTGCGCTGCACCTTGTAGCAAACCATCGTATGTGGGTGCAAAACTTAATGGGAAAAGCGGGACTAACTCACCGGGTGTACTGAAAGCGTAAACCAACAATATCGACAGAAATAGCCAGCGCATGCGCAGCAGCAGCATCAAGTAACTTCTATACTTGCTTAACACGATAGCAGTCAGCAGCAGCGCCAGCACTAGCAATAAACTGGCTTTAACCATGCTGCATAACAGCAAAGTCATAATGAACAACATGATTTTAGTAAATGGGTGCATTTAGTCAGTGTATTGATAACGTGCTGTTTGCGATATGCAGTTTATGTCAAAAGAGATAGCAGCAACTCAGTCATCCTATTATTTCCCGCATCGATACAGCCCATCCTGACCGCAAAAAAGCCGGGGCTAGCCCGGCCTTGCCTGTGCCACTTAATCTTAACGCAAACTCGCCAGTAATTGCTCCGCAGTCTGGCGCTGATTTGGACCACCCTCTTTCAGCACTTCATCCAGCAAATCACGGGCACCTTCAACATCGTCCATGTCGATATACACTTTGACCAAATCCAGCTTAATGTCTACATCGGGATTCTCAGCCGCTTCTGTTGGTGACTCTTCATTTGAAACTGAATCAGCGGGCGCATCAGACAAATTCAAACTAATCGAGGAAAGATCAAAAGTGCTCTCAGTAGGCTCTAGGTTCTCTTCCGGCGCTTTGATTTCAATCGTATCTGTAACCGCAGGTAAATCAAACTGTATTTCCTCAGCCTTTACTTCATCAGACTGCGGATCTTCTGGTGATGGAGTTTCGCTTAAATCAAGATTAATGCCACTGAAATCAGGCATCACCAAGCTTTGTGCCATGGCGGCAGATGATTCATCTGCTACTGTTTCAGCTGACTCAGTTTCTTGAAAATCAAAATCAACCGCTTCAAAAGAAACACTGCTAAGCTCTACTGATGCTGGGGTTGATGCCTGCTCAGAACTTGCAAAATTAAAATTAAATGGATTATCTTCCGCAGTGTTTACATGAACAGATGCTGGCGTTTCTGCAACTGATTCAGGTAAAACCAGAGCGGGCGCAAACGCGATGCCCTCAGATGGCTTATCTTCAGGGGCTGTCATCTCGATTGCTTCTACTTCAGCTTCAGAGTCGCTAGCTGCAGCATGATCAGCAGAAAACTTACCAAGTTCTGAAAAATCAAAATTGAGCGAATTATCTTCAGCAGCATGAGTGTCATGCTCGCTTACTGCCTGCGTTTCAGCCGCTTCTGAAAGTGCTTGTTCTTGTGTTGTAGTAGCAGCCGTGCTCGAGAACAAGGCCATCTCACTGTCCAAAGCAGCATCTTCAACAGGCTGTTTAAAATCTAAAGACTGCTCTTGTGTTAACTCGGCGCTGACATTACCAAATTGCGTAATAACTTCGCCAGCATCTGCGGCGGAATTTGCTGACGGCATTTCAAGTGAATCAGTTTTTTCATTGGCTGAAAAATCCGATGTGAAAGCCAGCTCTTTGTCTAAATCAAGACCTTTTTCCCAATCCAGTTCTTTTTCTATGCTGCTAGCCATAGACTCAGTGGCAACATCTGGCGAAGACTCAGCCGCAGGCATCACAGATAATCGGCTTAAATCATAAAGTGGATTATCAGGTTCTACAGTAACGCCCAACTCGGCAACTTTGGCCCAAGTCGGGTTATCAGAACCCAGTGTAGTATAAAGCTCACCGGCAATCGCTTCAAAAGCAGAAATATCTTTTCTTGCAGCATACATTTCAAGAAGCTTGAGATGAAGCTCATAGCGTTTAGGCTCTTTGGTGATGGCGTCTTTAAGTATTTCCTCCGCTTGTGCATCACGGCCATAAGCCATGTAAACCTCTGCCTCGGCAATAGGATCTACATCGTTAGTATCTATCATGCTGCCATCGGCACTTTGTGCGAAGTCAGTCAAAAATGAAGTGTCAGAAGTGCTTGCACTACCAGTGGTGTTACCAAACACGGTATTCGCACTTAATCCACCCGATGTCAGAATGCCGCGCTCAAAACTATCCAGATCTCTTCTGCGTTTATTACGCATATAAGCCCAGCCCGCTACCAGCAATGCAACGCCACCCGCAGCGGCCAGCATCAGCAAGTCAATACCGGCAAGTATACTATCCAGCAAACTTAATTCTTCATCATCTGACTGAGCTATAGGTGTTGCAGCGGGTTTAGCAGCAGGTTTTTTAGCATCTGCCGCTTGCACTGGCGCTGCATTTGGGGCAGTCGCAGGTGTGGGCGCCGCAGCCACTTTAGCTGGCTCAGCTGTATTGAGGGTATCATTTGGTTTTGCCGGTTCTGGTTTAGCTTCTGGAACAGGGGCAACCACAGGGGCTGACTGCTGCGGTTTAACTTCAGCAGGAGGTGGATTTTTTTGCGCTTCAGCACTCTTTTGAGCATTTGCCATCGCCTGATTTTTCAACGCCAGCAGCTTCTGCATGTCCGCAATTTGTGCTTCAAGAGCAGAGGTTCTGTCTTGGGCTTCTTTAAGTGCTTTTTCCTTTGCTGTTGCTTCTTCTTGTAAAGCTAAAACTTTTGCGTCATAGTCAGTTGCGCCCTTCTTATCGGCAAGTTTAGCGCCAGCGGATAGTTTTACCACATCCTGCGGGCCGGCTTTCTTGGCAGCCGCCAGATCTTCAGCAGTAGAAATTTTGCCAGATGCAGACTGACTAGCCTGATTTTGGTCAGATGAATCTGCCGCAGCAACATTTGCAGCGAGACTATTGCGATATACATTCCAATTGGCAGAGTGTACTTTTACTTCCTGTGAAGCCTGCCTGCTGCCAGTGGCAAGCAGCGCGTCTTTTGCAGGCACTTTGAGTATTTGTCCTACTTTAAGACGATTCATGTTGCCATCGACAAATGCATGTTTATTGGCTTCAAATAAGCCAACAAGCATCTGATCGAGACTAATACCTTCAACACGATTATCACGCGCGATTGCAGAAAGTGAATCACCACGCTGTGTAGTCACCTGCGTCTCTTCAGGCATCGCTTCAATTGTTTCTGAATTCTGTTCAGCCTGGATTTTAGCTGCTGGCGTCTTTGTCTTTTTTGGCTTGACTGCTGTTGTTTTGGCTTCGGGTGTATTGTTAGCTTCGGGTTGACTAGCAGGAATAGCAACATTGTTTGAAGCAACCGATGCAGGTTTGTTGATGATACTGGAAGGTTCAGCGACCGCCTCTCTGACCGTTGATTTATATTCAGGTGGGTCTAGCAGAATTGTGTATTCACGTAGCAAACGCCCGGAAGCCCAATCCACTTGTATCAGCATATCCAGATAAGGGTCACTGACAGGCTGTACAGAATTCAGTTTTAATATCGGTGAACCATCAGCCGCCTTTGCAAGCTCGACCTTGATATTGTTGTGTATGCTTAATCTGGGAATTCCCTGAATTGCATATGTTTCTTCAGGCGCTACGGTAGCTGATAATGAAGCAAGTTCGTCAGGGCTTAATGATAACAGTTCAATCTCGGCCTTTAGGGGCTCGCCCAACCCTGAATTTACGTTCAGCTTCCCCAAGCCAGCCGCAAAAGCATAAACGGGCACCAATGCCAAACAGACCGCCAATGATATTTGTTTTAATTTTGACTTATGCACACTGCTACCTTTTATCAAACTGTTTTCTGCAATATGAAAATAACATCAAACAGTTAGGTATGCAAGCTCATAACGGACATTATATTAAGGCGCTATCTAATTGTAGGTGATGGGACTTATCATTATTTAAATGGCCCTAGACAAGTCCCATTAATAGACAAAATTATTTATCTATTAAAATCCGCAACATACGACGCAACGGCTCCGCAGCGCCCCATAACAGCTGATCGCCCACAGTAAATGCTGACAGGTAGTCGTTGCCCATATTTAACTTGCGCAAACGTCCAACCGGGGTTGTTAAGGTGCCGGTCACCGCAGCCGGAGTCAGTTCGCGCATGCTGCTTTCACGTTCATTCGGCACCACTTTAGCCCAGGAATTCGCTTCAGCAAGCATTTGTGAAATCTCGTCCAGCGGCACATCTTTTTTAAGCTTGATTGTCAACGCTTGGCTGTGACAGCGCATTGCGCCGATACGTACGCACAAACCATCAATCAATACTGGATTCGCTTCGCGTCCGAGTATCTTGTTGGTTTCTACACCACCCTTCCACTCTTCCTTGCTTTGACCATTCCCAAGATCCTTATCTATCCACGGGATCAAACTGCCAGCTAAAGGTACGCCGAAGTGTGAAGTCGGAAACTCTTTGTCGCGCAATATGCCGGCAACTTCACGGTCAATCTCCAAAATAGCAGAAGCAGGGTTTTTAAGAAAATCACTTGCAACACGATGTGCCTCACCCATTTGCTTCAGGAGTTCACGCATGTTTTGCGCACCCGCACCAGAGGCGGCCTGATAAGTCATCGAAGTTGCCCACTCAACCAAATCTGCTTTGAACAAACCATTGAGCGCCATCAACATCAATGAAACGGTGCAGTTACCGCCCACCCAGTTTTTACCACCATTCATCAAAGCATCTTTAATGACGTGCATATTCACCGGATCAAGAATAATCACTGCATCTTTTTCCATACGCAGCGTAGAGGCTGCATCTATCCAATGCCCCAGCCAGCCAGCCGCCCTGAGCTGCGGAAATATCTCTGTGGTGTAATCACCGCCTTGGCAAGATACGATTGCATCCATGTGCTTCAGAGCGCTGATATCTTTGGCATCCAGCAAAGCCGGTGTATCTTTGCCTACATTCGGGCCTTTTCCGCCCACTTGCGATGTAGTAAAAAACTGTGGTTCGATGTGAGCGAAGTCATTTTCTTCCATCATGCGCTGCATCAGCACAGAGCCTACCATCCCACGCCAACCAACAAAACCGACTTTTAACATTTTGAATTATCCAAATTTACAGATTAAATAAACGACCACACCGGCCTATTAAACATTACAAAGCGGCCACCACCGCATCACCCATGGCAGCACATCCCACTTTGCTGCAGCCTTCCGTCCAGATGTCAGCTGTTCTGTAACCTTGCGCCAGCGCTTTTTTAACTGCATTTTCGACACGCTGCGCGTTTGCTTCATCATTGAAGGTGTAACGCAGCATCATCGCCGCAGACAATATGGTCGCTAATGGGTTAGCAATATCTTTGCCGGCAATATCAGGAGCAGAGCCATGACTCGGTTCATACATGCCTTTATTGTTAGCATCCAACGAAGCCGACGGCAGCATGCCAATAGAACCAGTGAGCATAGAAGCTTCATCAGACAAAATGTCACCGAAAATATTGCCGGTCACCATCACATCAAATTGCTTAGGCGCACGGATGAGCTGCATAGCGGCATTATCAACATACATGTGACTCAGCTCTACTTGCGGATAATCTTTGGATAATTCAATCATGACCTGGCGCCAAAGCTCCGTAGTCTCCAGCACATTCGCTTTATCCACTGAACATACTTTTGCTTGCTGGCCATCTTTTCTACGTTTCATCGCAATATCAAATGCCACTTTACCAATACGACGAATCTCCGACTCAGAATAGCGCATGGTATTGACACCTTCGCGCTCACCGTTTTCCAGCGTGCTAATTCCACGCGGCTGTCCAAAATAGATATCGCCCGTGAGTTCACGCACGATCATGATATCCAAGCCAGATACGACTTCCGGTTTCAGCGTGGACGCTGATGCCAGCTCAGGATACAACAATGCCGGACGCAGATTGGCAAACAGATTCAACTCTTTGCGAATGCGCAGCAGACCACGTTCTGGGCGTAAATGACGCTCTAGCTTATCGTACTTCCAATCGCCTACCGCACCCAGCAACACGGCATCGGCATCTTTTGCCAGCTGTAAGGTTGCATCTGGCAACGGGTCGCCCGCCGCCTCATAACCAGCACCGCCAATCGGCGCTTCTGTCATTTGCAAATCCAAATTAAGTGCATTTAGCACCTTAACGGCTTGTGCAACAATTTCTGGACCAATACCGTCACCTGGCAATACTGCGATTTTCATTGACTGACTTTCTAAGAACTAAATAATGGATTAAGCGAAATTAATAGATTAAGCGAACAACCAAGGTTGGGCGCTGCGATGTTTCTGCTCAAAGGCTTTAATCAAATCCTGCTTTTGCATGGTGAGGCCAATATCGTCCAAACCATTTAACAAACAGTGTTTGCGGAAAGCATCGATTTCAAATGCATAAGATTCACCGGCAGGCGTAGTTACAGTCTGTTTAGCCAAGTCTACGTTGAGTCTATAGCCTTCTGTAGCAAACACTTCTTTGAAAATTTTATCTACTATTTCATCTTTTAAAACAATAGGTAACATTCCGTTTTTAAAGCAGTTGTTAAAGAAAATATCAGCAAAACTTGGCGCAATGACGACTTTAAAACCGTAGTCTTCCAAGGCCCAAGGCGCATGCTCTCGACTCGAGCCACATCCAAAGTTTTCGCGAGTCAGCAACACGCTGGCACCTTGATATCGCGGCTGATTGAGCACAAAGTCCTTGTTTAATGGACGCTTGCTGTTATCCATGCCCGGCTCACCACGGTCAAGATAGCGCCACTCATCAAAGGCATTTGGGCCAAACCCGCTGCGCTTGATGGACTTCAAAAATTGCTTGGGAATAATGGCATCCGTATCCACATTTGCACGATCCAGAGGCGCTACCAAACCATTAAGTTGCGTAAAAGCTTGCATAATATTTTCTTGAATATTGAAATTTTATAAACCGACTCACTAGAACTTAAATCTATCCAGTTAAAATCTATATAGTTTTAATCCATGTAGGCATCAAGCTACTTTTTAGCCGCATCCTGAATGACTTCTGCACCTTTTTCTATATCCTTGCCCAAGCCATGTACGGTATTACATGCAGAAACAGAAAATGCCATCAACATTAAAAAGCATAGTTTTCTCATAGATAGTTTTCTCATATAAATTTCCCTGTAAGTTTGATATTAAATGAATGAATTTGATATTAAATGAATAATTACAGACTTCTAACATCTACAAAATGCCCAGCCACAGCTGCTGCAGCCGCCATTTGCGGACTTACCAAATGGGTACGACCACCTTGCCCCTGACGCCCTTCAAAATTACGATTTGAAGTGGATGCACAGCGCTCACCAGGCTCCAGACGATCTGCATTCATGGCAAGACACATAGAACAGCCAGGCTCACGCCACTCAAAACCAGCCGCTTTGAATATTTTATCCAAACCTTCTTGTTCGGCTTGTGCTTTCACCAAGCCAGAACCGGGCACCACAAGCGCGAGCTTCACGTTAGAGGCAACATGTTTGCCTTTTGCCACTTCAGCCGCGGCACGCAAGTCTTCAATACGTGAGTTGGTGCAAGACCCAATAAATACCTTATCAATTTTGATATCGGTAATTGGCGTATCAGGACTCAGCCCCATATACGCATAGGCACGCTCCCAATCGGCACGCTGCACTTCATTTTTGGCCATATCCAGACTTGGCACTTTACCCTCGACATCCACCACCATTTCAGGTGAGGTACCCCAAGTGACTTGTGGCTGAATATCTTCTGCATTGAGAGAGACAACCGCATCAAATTGAGCACCAGCATCGCTATGCAGAGTTTTCCAATAAGCAACTGCAGCATCCCAATGTTCGGCTTTAGGGGCAAAAGGACGACCTTGTACATAGTTAATCGTGGTTTCATCCACCGCAACCATACCGGCTCGCGCACCCGCTTCAATGGCCATATTGCACAGTGTCATACGGCCTTCCATGCTTAGGCCTCGAATCGCAGAGCCTGCAAACTCAATCGCATAACCGGTGCCGCCTGCCGTGCCAATCTTGCCAATAATTGCCAGCGCAACATCTTTTGCAGTCACACCATTTTGCAACTGCCCTTCTACGCTGACCAGCATGGCTTTGGATTTTTTCTGCACCAAGCACTGTGTAGCCATCACATGCTCTACTTCAGAAGTGCCAATACCATGCGCCAACGCACCAAATGCGCCATGTGTACTGGTATGGGAATCGCCACAGACAACCGTCATACCTGGTAAAGTAGCACCCTGCTCCGGGCCAATAACATGCACGATACCTTGGCGAGTGTCGTTCATCTTGAACTCGGTAACACCAAAATCCGTGCAGTTTGCATCTAGCGTCTGCACTTGCAAACGTGAAATTGGATCCGCAATTCCCGCTACGCCTGCGCTTCTGTCCGTAGTTGGTACGTTATGATCTGGCACAGCCAGCACTGAATTAATGCGCCACAGTTTGCGTCCTGCAAGCTTCAACCCTTCAAAAGCCTGCGGACTGGTGACTTCATGTACCAAATGCCGGTCAATGTATATCAGCGCAGTGCCGTTTTCCTCATGTACCACATGAGAATCAAATAGTTTGTCGTAAAGCGTTTTTGCAGTCATTTGCGAACCTAAAACTAATCTCTAAAATTACCGAACTGCAACGGGAAATCCGTTACATTTTTCTTTACAAACGCAATGGCATCCTGCAGCACATCACGTTTTGCACCATTCACACGCACCGTGTCACCCTGAATACTCGCCTGAACCTTCAAGCCAGAATCTTTAATCAATTTAGTGATACGTTTCGCCAAATCCGCATCGATACCGGCACGAATTTTTAAATCCTGCTTAACTTTGTTGCCGGATATTTTCTGTACGTCTTTGTGCTCTAGTCTCTTAGCTGAATCCGGCTCTTTCTTCTCCATGGCCGGCAACAAGATATCTTTCACTTGGTCCAACTGAAAGTCGTTATCGCCAAATACCGTGATGACATTGTCTTTTTCATTCAACTCCACCTTGGCAGATGTGCCTTTAAAGTCATAACGGTTTGTAATCAGCTTACCGGCGGTATCAATCGCATTTTTCAATGCGACCTTGTCAACTTCAGATGAAATATCAAAACTAGGCATCCATATCTCCTAAAAACCTCTAAGCGCAGGTATTACAAGCGTGAACAACAACGTTATTCAAAGTGGCAGACATAGTCGAGCGTTTCCAGAGTTTCTATCTCAAAAGAAGAGTTACCGGGCACTGTAAACTTCTCACCTGCATTGTAAGTTTTCCAATCCGATTCGCCACTCAAACGTACCTTGCAAACGCCTGCATTAATTTCCATCAATTCCGGCGCTGCGGTGTTAAAGGTCAGCGAACTTGGGAAAATAACACCAATTGTGCTGCGCGTGCCGTTAGGAAACATCACTGTGTGACTGACACATTTACCATCAAAGTAAATATTAGCTTTCTTTTTAACGCTTACATTATCAAATTGCGCCATCACATTCACTCTCGAAAAATTCAAACCAACATTATCGCAGAAAAGCGCCAGCACTACCAATAAAGTACCGGGCTGAAACTATAATTTCACCAAAAATTTACATCAAATTTAAACTTGTAGAATCTATTAAAAATCAATCATGGCGACTCAATTTAATTTAAACTTGAATGCATACAAAAGCTGCCATTAAAATCCATGACATTAACACTGGAGCTGATTGCGCTCACCCCGACCCATTCATCATGACTTTGGGTGATCTCTAAATTTCGGACTATCTCCAGAAAAATTTAAACAAGAAAATGCTAGTCACCTATAAAAAATATCTACAAAACAAAGTATTACTTGATGCGCTTACAGAGTTTTTTTTCTTCAATCAGCCTGCAGCGCATGCAGATTACACTATCGTTTTGGGGATGAATTTATGGCAAAGACCGATTTCAACAGCCATCGCACTTTATCGTCAGGGTATTTCCGGAAAACTCATTCTGTGTGGCGGCTTTAACGCAACAATTCAACAAGAAGAAGCAACTGCAATGCAGCAGTTTGCGCTTGAACAAGGCATTCCACCACAATACCTAATACTAGATAAGACATCACTAAACACGCACGAAAACATCGCCAACGCATTTAATCTTTTAAAAATGCATCAGTTGGATGTTGACCACATTACATTAAACATTATCTCTATCCACTTTCATGCCAGACGCGCCCTACTCACTGCTCAAGCTTTGTTTCCTAACGCCAAGTTGATTAGCACTGTTACTTACCCAAGCATTCATTACAGCGCAATCAATTGGCATCAATCAGAATTAGGCATCTTGAATGTATTTTCCGAACTGGACAAACTCATCCGCTACTTCCCGGACAAAATCCCTGCATCTCTCTCGGAACTGCTGCCAGCATGAAAACTGAAACACGCAAAATTGCATATGCCGCAGGATCAAACTTTGATTTTTCAATGCCGGGCAGCATACAGCTAGCGCTAGAGACTGCGGTACAACAATATCCAGACGGCAAATTTGTTTTTATGGACTCGCTAGAGTCTGAACTGAGCATATCGTACTCTGCGATGTGGAACAGAGCGCTCAACCTGCTTGGTAATTTACAAACGTTAGGCTGCAAAATTGGCGAGCATGTCGTGCTGGATGCAAGTAGCCCTGCAGATTTTATTCCGGCACTGTGGGCTTGCTTATTGGGCGGCATGATCGCAATACCGCTGGCACCTAGCAATTGGAACAAACGGTCGCATCGTGAATTTAGCGAAAGACTGCGAAACGCATACTCAAAATTAAACCGCCCAATCGCGATATCTCATCAAGAAACACTATTTCAGCACAGCGGCTGCATCACTTATTCCTATCAACAGCTGATTGAAACGTGTACTGCTGGTCAACCGACACGATGCGACGCAACGCAACCCGCTGTGATGATTTCAACTTCGGGAACTACCGGCACGCCCCAACTCGTAGTGTTAAGCGGGCATGCACTGATGCACCGCTGGTGGCCTGCCGGCCCGAACAATCCAAACAGCAATTGTTTTTTGAACTGGATGCCATTTGACCATGTGATGGGGCTTGGTTTTGCCAGCCCAAACTGCTTGACTAAAATCAGCCTAAACACAGAGCGCTTTATTAAAAACCCCTCGCTCTGGACAAGCATCGTTCACCAATACCAAGTTACGCATGCCGGCATGAGCAATTTCGGTATGAAACTTATCAACGACCATTGCGCCAGCAATCAACAGCAGCTCATGTCAGCTAGGCTAACGTCACTTAAAAAAGTGGGGGTTGGCACTGAGATGATTTCATCAAAAATCTGCTCAGATTTCATGCAACTGCTAACGCTCGGAGGTGCCGCTGCCGATGCCGTTATTTTAGGTTATGGCTTATCAGAGTGTGGCCCGGCTGCAGGCGGCAGCACACCATTCTCATCCGACTCAATAACCGACGCACGCCTGCCACCGCTCATTGACATCCCCACACAAGGGCACTCTATACGTATCGTTGACGAAAACGGTCAAATATTAACAGAACAAGAAATCGGCCAGATTCAAGTATGCGGCCCAACGATGACCAGCGGCTATTTTAAAGATGATGTGGCAAACAAATTATTATTTACCGAAGATTTATGGTTAAGAACAGGTGATGTCGGCTATTTGCAGAATGCCCATTTATGCGTCACTGGCCGCATCAAAGAAACCATTTCAATCAACGCTGAAAAATATTCGTGCATTGAAATGGATGCCCTCATAGAGAACATTCCTGATATTGAAGTAGCGCATGTTTTCAATTTTGTGGAATCCGAACAGCAGCACACAAAACTTGGCCTAATATACGTTGCAGACATCAAGGCGGAAGAAATAGAACAACTCGAAACCATCATTCGCAAAACCTTTTCAGACACGTACGGTTTTGGTATTCATCGCTGCCAAAAAATCGCGTTCAGTGACATCCCAAGGACACGCACCGGCAAATTGCAGCGACATCTTCTGCCGGTATTGCTACAACATCATCAGTTGCCTACACAATCCGCAGCCAGCCATGAAACACTGCAAGACAAAATTGCAGCCATCATGTCCAGATTTCTTGACGGCAATATGCCCGAAGCGCATCAAGACTTTTTCACGCTTGGTGGTGATTCTTTAGGCGCATTAATGCTGACAGCAGCGCTTGAAAGAGAGCTGAACATCGACATTCCTCCGGCCGCATTTGCACAAATGCCAACGGTAACAGGCATCATGCTACATCACACAAAAAGTAAAAATCAAACAGCTCCCAGCAGAGTGGAATTAGTATTAGTGCAGCAAGGGAAAACTGACAAAACCTTATTTTTAACACCTAGCATCTGGGGCAATAACACCTACGCGAGTCAATTAGCAACTGAGATGGGCGAGATGTTTTCCGTATGGACGTTTCATCTAAGCGATAAAACCCAAAAAATGCAAAGCATCAGCGAGTTTGCTGAAGTCTGCTGCCAGCAACTAAAATTAGCTCAGCCACAGGGTCCATATCATCTTGCAGGGCATTCATTCGGTGGATTGATTGCGTACGAGATGGCTTGTCAGTTGACTGCTGCCGGTAATCAAGTTGAGACGCTATGCATCATTGATACCGTAGCAAAATTAGAACAGCGCGATTTAGGCATTGGAAAAATCCAGCCACCAAATTCATTGGTTGAGAATCACCGCCACATCAGCAAACTTTACTTGCCACAAATCAGCAAGCTGCGTGTTCATTACTTCAAAGCTAAAGACAGCGTCTATTACTGTCGCTCAGATCAAAGCGCAGGCTGGGGGTATTATGCAAAAGCAGGCGTGTGTACGTATGACATTCCGTGTGACCATCAATCCATCGTTAAAGGCACCCCTAGAAAACAGATTGCACAAACGATGGCCGATATTATTCATGGAAAAACTGCCCCCGTGGTTACTAGCAGCTTCACTGAACAGGCATGCCAGCATATTAATCTAGCGCTAAAATCCTGCATTGAAGGTAAATTGAGAGTCGAGATTCGGCATCTCATGCAAGCGGCTAAATCACTTGATGTTGCGCCATCTTGGCTTTGGATGCGTTTAGCGCATGCCCTGTATGATAACCATGACATCGAATCTGCCACATTAGCCTATGTCAAAGCCGTAAAAAATGACGCCTATCCACTCAATAGCCATTATCGATTTCGACGAATACTTAGCACTATCACCAGTGGCAATATTGCAAAAAACGTATTAACCGCAATTAGTCGCATTCATGTTGACAGCCCCGCAACTGCTTACATGATCGGACAGATTTTTGCATCACAGAATGATTTTTCCAACGCGAAAAAATATTACCTAGCCGGCCTGCAATTGTTCCCTCAAAGTTTGGAACTTGCATACAGCATGATTGAAATTTTAATCGCTGAGAAAAACCATGCCGAGGCAGAACAAAGAATTAGGCAAGCACTAGAAGTTGAACAGGAAAATGACGTGGTGTTTTTTAAATTGGCCAAGCTTGCTGCAAGAATGTATAAATTTGAGCTTGCTGATGCATGTTTGAATAAATGTATTGCGATAGACCCTGAAAATAGTAATGCAAAAGCCATCATGCAAAAAGTGAAGCTTGCCAGACAAAACGCCAGCATGACAGTAAAGCAATTGAAAACAAAAAACCTGACATAAGCAATATGTCAGGTTTTTATATTTGAAGCTTAGGTATTAAAAATTTAATACAGAAAAATGGTGGAGCAGGCGGGAATCGAACC